>MAAC01017103.1_pt1 | contig 11777 bp, 13 predicted proteins | sample 1115981 | NCBI WGS metagenome assembly MAAC01 (sample SAMN04961126, study PRJNA320927) | seawater metagenome | isolation source: sample BD02T64 sea water enriched with oil for 64 days | place: USA:Gulf of Mexico | collected 2013-07-27 | reverse complement strand
TAAACAACAATATGATTTATTATCTATATGGAAATCTGAAACTCTATACTCTAAGTTATCAATATCATATGCTTTTAAAAGGGGCTGTAGGCTCTCTAACGTGTCGAAAAGTATCTCATGCTGCAATGGGTTGAATTTTCCTTTAGGAACTAATCTTGCTTTAAATTGTTGTTCCATTTCTTCTAGTTCCATGCACTTGCCATTGGAGCAATGAACGACTCTGTTCTTTCTATTCGTCTGATTTGTTCGTAAAAGTTAAAGGCACACGCATCAGCTTTATCTGGACTTCTTCCCAGAACTTGTTTAATGAGTTTCTTCTCAATTAGCTGCATCTTTCCACTTGTAGTATAGAAATAATCAACGGCAAGTAATTCTTCTTTTAATTGTTCATCTTGTGGAATTGCTCCACCATTTTCTAACCACTTCTTAAACTCAACATACATTTCAGCACGTTTATTAAAGTATGTTTCATTATCAAGTGCTGCTTTTCCTGCGTGGGCATTAATTATTCTCTTTCCACTTGTATTTCTTTTAAGTGTATCAAAGACTCCTGCACCTATTCCAATTCCATCTACAAATACTGTTCCTAGTCTTTCATCTTGTGCCACATTTCCTGCAAGTGCTGCGACACTTTGCGTATCAAGATTCCTATAAAGATTTAGGCTGTCAATTCTCATACCTTTTCTAATGGCTAAACAAGTGGCATCATTTCCGAAGGCTGCGACATCTACACCTACTGTTCTAATACCCGTTGTATCTGCTGCTTCCCATCTGTTCATAGCTTCTTCTGTTAATTGTAATGGAAATAAACCACTGGCATTGGTTGTTGGAAATTCTCCTAATACTCTGACCTTGTAAACATCACTATTTAATCCATAATCAGCTTCTATCATTTGTGCAAAACTATCATTAGTTACGTTGTCTGACTCATTAGAACTAAAGTGTAAACATTGAAATTGATCTCTTAACTTGTGATGTGAATTATAAAAATAGCCACTTACTTTAGTAGGGTTAGAAGTCATAATAAATATAAAGTTTCCTTAGGGTTTATTTGGCATAGCGGAAAACCCAATACTATCCCAGTAGAAGGAAATGAAATTATCAATATTGATGGGAAAGATATTATTAATTTTGATGAACCTAATGCAGAACGTCTTCCAGATTATTTTAGATCTAATATTTCTGCTGAATATCGATGGAAAATTTCTAATGAAGTAGAAACAAAATTTAATATTGCCCTCTTAAATATTTTTAATAGAGAAAATATATTGAACACTAGATATACTGTGGTTAATGATGATGATGGGGTTTCACAGGTAAACAGAATTAATGAAATATCATTAGGATTTACTCCCAATATATCATTTCAAATATTGTTTTAATTTAAAAATGTCTTTGTTAATATTACAATTACATTCTACTAGGAACTTGAATCCCTAACAAACCAAAAGCGGTTTTAATCACATCTGACACTGCTTGCGAAAGTTGTATTCTAAAGTTTTTCTCAGATTCATTATCTGCACCTAAAATGGAAACGTTTTGATAAAAAGAATTGAACGATTTCACCAATTCATAGGTGTAGTTAGCAATTAATGCAGGACTGTATTGTGCACTCGCCTGTTGTATGGTTTCAGGAAACAACTGTAACTGTTTTATAAGCTCTTTTTCCTTAGGATGCATTTCGATAACAGTCAAAGATTCTCCTTTTATTCCAAGAGAAGTAGCTTTTCGTAATATCGATTGAATACGAGCATAAGTATATTGTATAAACGGACCAGTATTCCCCTGAAAATCTACACTTTCTTCTGGGTTAAAAAGAATACGTTTTTTTGGATCTACTTTTAAGATATAATATTTTAATGCTCCCAAACCAATGGTTTGATATAAGCTTTCTTTTTCCTCTTCAGAAAAATCATCAATTTTCCCTAATTCTTCACTAATCTTTTTAGCCGTTTGAGACATATCTGCAATTAGATCATCAGCATCAACTACAGTTCCTTCTCGAGATTTCATTTTCCCGGATGGCAAATCTACCATTCCGTAGCTTAGATGATACAAATGTTCTGCCCAATGATAGCCCAGCTTTTTTAGAATTAAAAACAGTACTTTAAAATGGTATTCTTGTTCATTCCCCACGGTATAAATCATTCCGGTAATGTCTTGATAATCTTTTACACGTTGAATGGCGGTACCAATATCTTGGGTCATATACACCGAAGTGCCATCACTACGCAATACGATTTTTTCATCCAACCCTTCATCGGTAAGATCGCACCAAACAGAGCCGTCTTCTTTTTTAAAAAAGACTCCTTTTGTTAAGCCTTCTTCAATATTATCTTTTCCTAATAAATAGGTATTACTTTCATAATTCAAAGTATCAAAATTTACCCCTAAAGAATCATAGGTTTTTTCGAAGCCCTTATATACCCAGGCATTCATTTTTTTCCAAAGTGCTAAGGTTTCTTCATCTCCAGCTTCCCATTTTAACAGCATTTGCTGAGCTTCTAATAAAGAGGGAGCTTTAGTTTTAGCTTCTTTTTCAGAAAATCCTTCAGAAATAAGTTGTACTATTTCCTCCTTATAAACCTGATTAAATTTTACATAATAATTCCCCACTAACTTATCTCCTTTAAGTCCTGTGCTTTCTGGAGTTTCGCCATTTCCAAATCGTTTCCATGCCAACATACTTTTACAAATATGAATCCCACGGTCATTGATAATCTGAGTTTTATAAGCTTTTTTACCAGAAGCTTTTATAATTTCTGCTACTGAATATCCCAATAATATATTACGTACATGACCTAAATGAAGTGGTTTATTAGTATTTGGCGAGGAGTATTCCACCATAATGGTTTCTTCATTTCCCGATACTTTTCCAAATTCTGAAAAATCTTCAATACCATTAAAGAAGTTCAAAAAATAAGCATCGCTCAACACCAAGTTTAAAAAGCCTTTTACCACATTAAATTTGGCAACTTCTCCTACATGTTCCACTAAATAATTACCAATAGCCTCTCCAATTTGCACCGGATTTCCTTTAACAACTCTCAACATCGGAAAAACCACTACGGTAATATCACCTTCAAAATCTTTGCGAGTAGCTTGAAATTCTACCGTTTCTAAATCGGTACTATACAATGTATGTATCGCTTGTTTTATTTGTTTTTCCAGTGTTTCCTGAAGTGTCATTGGGTATATTTTAAGATTGCAAAGATAGGAGATTTTAGGTTTCTATTTTATAAGAAAATCAAGCTTTAAATTAACCTTTTAAAAACTATAAAATAACTATTTCGTAATCTTCGAAAATCTATTGTAAGCTTAATTTACAGAAAAAACAATGGAATTATTTTTATTTGCATTTGCCTCCTTATTTTCAATCATTAATCCTCTGGGTACCGTTCCTGTTTTTGTAGGATTAACTAGTGAAGAAAGTGTAAAAGAACGAAATAGCACTGCTTTACTAACCGCTATTAACATAGTCGTTATCCTCGTTATCTCCTTTTTTGCAGGAACCTATATGCTTGCCTTTTTCGGAATTAGTTTAAATGCACTCCGAATTGCTGGGGGATTAATTATTGCTACTTCTGGATTTGCTTTATTGAAAGGGGAGTTTTCGAAACATAAGGGTATGAAAAACAAAAGAGTGAGAAAAGATTTGAGCACTCGAGAAAAATTCTCTCTAACTCCTTTAGCCATTCCTATGTTAGCTGGACCTGGATCTATTTCTTTATTAATTACTTTTAGTCAGGAATATTCTATTATACAAGATATTTTAATAATCGTTACTGCTATTGTCATGGTTGGAATTAGCACCTACTTTATTTTAAGAAGTTCCTTTCTAATCACAAAGTTTTTAGGAGCTTCAGGTATCAATGCAATTTCAAGAATAGTTGGTTTTATTGTGATTGCCATTGGTGTAGAATATATTATTGGAGCTGTCTTAAATATTTTTAAAACAATTTCTATTTAATATAAAGATAAAAGACCGCTGCACTAAAAGAAACAAGAACAAAGATTTGATTGTAATTATTTAATAAACAGTCTGATAAAAATATGGAGGCTTTATAAGATCCGACCATAAAATCATTAAAAAAAGCAGTTTAAATAGCTCATTGTACACTTCTTGAAAATAAATTGGGTTTCGAGAAATTCTGAACCCCTAGTATTTGAAGTCAGAAGCTTATCGAGAAGGCAGAAACACTTCCGCCATCATACAACGAGCACTCCCTCCTCCACAAGTTTCTATCGTGCTTAAATCGCTATGGATAATTGGGCTATGTTTTTCAATAATTGCAATTTGATCTGGGGTTAAACTTTGATAAGCTGCAGTACTCATCACCATATATTTTAGATCTTTGGCTCCTTTTACTTGTAGCATATTACCCGCAAACTGTTGCATTTGAGATTCTGAAATTTTTACTATTTCTTTCCCATCTTCTTTTAGGTTTTGAATGATTATTTTCTTTTCAGATTTACTATCGATAGAGTTCAAACAAATAATTGCAATGTCTTCCCCTAGTGCCAATACTACATTGGTATGGTAAATAGGCAATCGCTCACCATTTACAGTCTGTTTAGAAAAAAATAGAACTGGAGTATATTCAAAATCTTCGCAAAATTCAATAACTAAATCTTCGTCTGCCCGAGGTGATAAAGAACAATATGCCTTTCGGTTAACACGATCTAATAATAAACTTCCGGTACCTTCTAAAAAATAGCCTTCGTCTTCTGCAGTACTGTAATCTATCAATTGCTCTATCACAAAGCCTTCTTCCTCCAAACGTAATAACACATCTTCTCTACGTTCTCTACGCCTATTTTCTGCAAACATAGGATATAGGGCAACATATCCATTTTCATGAAAACTTACCCAATTATTAGGAAAAATAGAATCTGGAGTGTCCATTTCTATTTTATCATTTTCGACAATAATGGTAACCCCAACAGCACGAAGTTTGTCTACAATAGCATCGAATTCGTTTTGAGCTCTTGCAGTGATTTCGGCATCACTAAGGTTTATTCCTTCTTGAAAGTAATTATTTACAGCGGTTTGTTCATTCATCCGGTAAGCTACAGGACGAATCATGACAAGGGTATTGGTTATTTGTTGCATCTCTAATATTAAAGCACAAAAATAAACATTTTATAAGATGAAAATGGAGCTTTTTACTTTTGACTTCGATTTTAAAAACATGTAACTTTGGTTATTAATTGATAAAGACAATTACAAAGGGTTTTTTCATATCATTGCTACAAAAACTTTTGGTTCTATTAAAATCCACTAGATTTGTAGGTATATATTATAAATATAAACACATATGTGTGTTTATCCCTAGGTTACCCAACATTTGATGACAGCCAACGAAATAATAGAAAATAGTCGAACTAAGGGTTTTTCTACAACATCTTTGACTGAATACTTCGGATTTAAAAAAAGTTCGGATTTAGAAACTGTTGATGAAAATCTTGTATTGCGGACTGAAATTGTTGACGCTTTACTAAGTGATTTCTCAAATGTTGATATTGGACTTATCCGACTGTTATTTGACGAGGAGTTAAAATGCGAATTGGAAACACGAAGACACGATAATTTATACCAATTAAGTTTCTATTTGCACAATCTTGGTAATTTAAAAGATGTATATCGTATTCATACCGCAAAATATGACGCAATTAATATGGATGTCGGAATACTTATGGACAGAGAAATGCTCTATTTGAATCACGGAATTGAGGAAGTTATTAATTTTGTCAAAAAAGATAACTCGAAAAATCAACCCGATGTTTTACAAACTTTAATCGAATTAAAAGAAAACCCAGATTACGAAAGTGAGGAGACTTACTTTACTTTTATCAATGGATATTTTTACGGACACAAATCCAAATTAGAAGAAAAAGAATTAAAAAAGAATAAAAAGTGGTGGGAAATATGGAAATAAAAAACGTTGGGTAACACCGCCTAAAATTCATAGCGGCCGAATTTCAAATCGGAAATCCAAGCCTTTTTACTAAATTCGTTGCTTTGCCAAAACCGTTAGCAATAATTAAAAAGAATCTTCGTGACTAAAGAAAAACATTTATATCGGCTTTTATTTCTTGCCTCGATATTTATTTTGTTGATTAACGACTTATATCTGAAATTTGAATATCATAATTATCTGACTGGAAAATTATCTGATTTTGTTGGACTATTTGCTTTTCCATATTTCTTTTGTACTTTCTTTCCGAAAAAAATTAAACCGATTTACATTTTGAGCGGAATTTTGTTCGTGTATTGGAAATCGGAATTTTCACAACCGATTTTTGACTTTGCTCACTCCTACGGAATTGGAATAAACCGAACCGTAGATTATTCAGACTTGATTGCTTTATTAATTCTGCCAATTTCATATATCTATTGGAATTGGGGCTCTCAACCATTAATTCAACCAAAGAAAATTTTAAAAACAATGATTATGGGAATAAGTTGCATTGCATTTGTAGCAACTTCTTTACCTAAACATTATGAGAATTTATCAATGAAATCGGAATTTTCTACTATTGTTAATTCCAATTATCAATTTGTAAGAACACAACTTCGTATTTACAAAGAGGGTATGTTTGAACAAGATAACTATCGAATTGAACTTTCTGAAAAAAATGCTCATATTTTGACCTCAATAAAAGTAGATTCCATAAATGAAAAAACCACAAGAATTGCTTTAGACAGTATATTAAGTTTTACTGTTGAGGGAAATGGATTTATATTTAGTAGCGGAATAGACAAAGATGATATCGAATATATTAAAGGTTTAAGTAAAAATGAAATTGAGAAACTTTTTTCAACACAAATAAAAAAGGAATTCGGAAATAAATAACTATTGCTAATATCGCCTATAATTGTTTCACCTTTCGCTACGCTCGTGTCATTACGGTTGAGTTTCCTATCGGAAATCCAAGCTTATTTATTAAATTCGCTACTTAACGAAAAAATCCTATCGCCTGCCTGTCGGCAGACAGGGATTTCTCCGCAACGCAATCATAGCCAAAACCGTTAGCTGTAACCAAAACAAGTGAAAATGATGAACAAATTAGAATTTTCCATTGATATCAAGGCTAAAAAAGACACTATTTGGAAAGCTCTCTGGAATGAGAACTCCTATCGCGACTGGGCTTGTGTTTTCTTTGAAGGGTCTTATGCTGTAACAGATAATTGGAAAGAAGGCAGCAAAGTACAGTTCCTAGCTCCAGATCAAAGTGGTATTTACAGTATTATCGAAAAGCACATTCCTAATAAAATCATACAGTTCAAGCATATTGGAAATGTTGTTAAAGGAAAAGAGCAACCAATTGATGAAGAAACAAAAAAATGGACTGGAGCCACAGAAATTTATATGCTTAGCCAGGGAAAAAACGCTCACACACTTTCGGTTAAAATAGATGTAATGAATGAACATCTGGAATTTATGACAAACACATTTCCTAAAGCACTAGAGAAAATAAAGAACAACTGCAGCTAACTATGTATAAAAATCATAATCACCCTTCGGGATGGACACGGTTTTTATACTAACCATTACCCAACATTTAAGAAAAAAGATAAAATGAGAATAAATTACATCATATTAATAATCGGATTATTTATTGGAAATACAACTTTAGCCAATGATCAATTTGAATTTGTCAATGACTTTTTAGATGTTTATGCAAAATTGAACTCTGCAACAACTGAATTTCATTCAACTCTTGAGAACAGTACAAACCCGATGGAATTAAAAAAGGCAATTGCTGAATACAACGATGTTTTAGTTATGTTCTCAATGAATAAATTATTAAAACACTCAAAAAGTGAAAATAAAAACATTAAAGAAATTTCAACAGATTTAAGAAAGGTAATTACAGATTTGGTTAAAATGAATTATGATTATCTGAATTTTTTAACTAATTCAAAGTATTCAGAAACGGAATTAAAGAAAAAGTCTGAATCTTTAGTAATGGAAAATAAGTTTGCTTCTGGTTTTTTTAGAGATATATCATTGGGTTTAATTGCGACTTTAATTAAAGACAATCCGAACAATCAAAATGATGTACAATATTCTGAATTGACTTTAAAACAAAGGAATTCCATTAATGAAAAATTGATGAATAATTATGGAAAGTCGATAATAAAAGGAACTAAAGTTGAAAGTAAAACTCCTTTTGAATATTCTTCAAGAATTATTTATGAGTTTTTAAATATGGAGTGGGAATTTGAAAAAGAATAAAAACATTAGCTAACAATGTACACAAAACTAAAATATATAATTTTAAGTCTTTTAATAATCGGAATTGGATTATTGATTTTTAATTATATAAATCTTTCAGAATATGATACATTTTCCAAATTTTACCCACCTATAATTCTAATTATTCTAACCATAATTTTCTTCTTTTTACCTAGAAAATTAAAAACGGAAAATAAAAAACTTCCTTTTACAGGACTTGGAATTGCAATTATTTTTTTAGGAATAAGTATTATTTCAACTTTGGAATATTTAGATGAGGAACGAATGAATAAAGTCTTTTATGATTATAGTCAATTAGAGTGTGATCAATTGAAAGATAAATTCAATTCTGACTTGAAAAAAAATGATTTGAAATTCTTTTCTGGTGGAATGTTTTATAATAAACTGCTAGGTGAAATATTGAAAGAAAACGGGATAGAAGAATATTTTCAAGGCTGTTTAATAAATAGTGATTTTGATTGTTATAGTGAATTAGTTGCTCAGTATTTGAAAAAAGAAAAACAAATTGATTTAACAAAATTATACTATTAAAAACGTAGGGTAACACCGCCTATAATTGTTTCACCTTTCGTTATGCTCGTGTCATTGCGCCTGCCTGCCGGCAAGGCAGGGCTTAATTTCCTATCGGAAATCCAAGTCTTTTTATTAAATTCGTTGTTTAACGGAAAAACACGCTTCGACACTTCGACTCGCTCAGTAAATCGCAAGCTCAGCGCGACGCGGATTTGTCCACAACGTAATCATAGCCTAAACGTTGGCATTATTAAAAAAAATCTCGAATGAAAAAATATTGGATACAAAATAATAAGCATAATCGATTAATTTTTATAAAAGATAATACTGTTTATTTAGGAAGCCCTAAAGATATAAATGATCTAAACCTAATAAATGAATTAGAAAAAGGAATAACTCCAAAAAATATGTTCAATATTCCATATTCTTACATTCGAAAAATTGAAAATCAGGAAGGAAAAAATATAATCACAATTGATTTTGGGGAAGATTCAGAGGAAAAACTAAGAATTGATAATGAGAATATTAAAAAAGAGATCTTTGAACTTTTAAAAAACGAATTATCTGAGTTTGGCTATATTCAAAAGACTCCTACAATATATAAACAAGCAAAACCTCAAATATTTGCTATCCTAATTTTAACAGGGATATTTTTGTGGACTTTATTTTTAGCAATTGAAAAATCTAAGGGAATTGATTATGAAATTGTTGGAAAAGCAGGAATAAATGCAATTGTACTTGGACTTGCGCAATTTGGAACCTTTAATGTAATAATTGGATACATATTACTAATTTCTGTAGTGTTTTTTTTATTAATAAAAAGAGTCAAGAATAGGTCGCAAACTGAATATTTGTTTCGGAAAAATTACTAATGCCAACACCTCCTATAATTGTTTCACCTTTCGCTTTGCTCGTATCATTGCGCCTGCCTGCCGGCAAGGTAGGGCTGAATTTCCTATCGGAATTCCAAACTTATTTATTATATTCGGTCTTTAACAGAAAAATCCACGCTTCGACAGGCTCAGCTCGACGCGGATTTTTCCACAATGCATTCATAGCCAATATAGTTGCCATTCCTAATAACTAATACAAATTAATCTCATAAATAAGATGGAAGAAAAATTAAAAACGCTTAAAATGATACACATAGCAATGTGTATTGGTTTAGTTTTAGTATACTTTTTTTTAGGTGAAATAGATTCAATAGATAAATTATTGAGTCCAAAAATGGATGCTACCAATTACATTTATTTGTCAATTCCAATTATTGCCTATATACTGAGTAATCTATTATTTAAATTACAATTAAAAAATATTAATCTAAAACTGGACTTTGAAGAAAAATATCCATTTTATCAAACTGCTTCATTAATTAGATGGGCTGTATTGGAAGGCGCTGCATTTTTAATTTTATTTTTACAAAAAGAACTAATTGTTTTCGGGATATTAATCATTGCTTATCTTATTTTAATAAGGCCAACTGAAAATAGAATGAAAATGGATTTGGATAAAAATTTAATTTAAAAACCTATTTACATGTTACAAGATACCTTAATCCAATTATTTGTAAGAGACCTTACCAAATTAAGAACAGAATTAGAAGGGTATACCGACGAGAAAAACATGTGGCTAATAGAAGACACTATTAACAATACTACAGGCAATTTAGCCTTACACATTATTGGAAATTTAAATGCTTTTGTGGGTGCTGTTCTAGGTAACACAGGTTATGTAAGACAACGAGATTTAGAATTCTCTTTAAAAAATGTTCCCAGAGAAGATTTAGTGCAACAAATAGAGGCTACTGTTTTAATGATAAAAGACACACTTACTAAGGTAAGTTCTGAAGACCTACAAAAAGATTATCCAAAGGTTATTTTTAAGGATACTCCAATGCGTACCGAGTTTTTTTTAGTGCATTTAACCACACATTTGGCCTATCATCTTGGGCAAATAAATTACCATAGACGCTTATTAGATCATTAAATAATCGTTACCCTTTTTAGACCAAACTCTTAGTTACTTCATCCAAAACCTCAAAAGCGGTTTCTGCCATTTTGTTTCCTTTAAAATCTAAAAGAGGATTCACTTCTACAAACTCTATAGCTGCTACTTTCTGAGAAGTGATGATCTGATTGATAATTTCAATAATTTCATATTGATCAAAACCTTTGGCAACAGGAGTTCCTGTACCGTATGAAATTAGGTCACAATCCATACTGTCCACATCAAAAGTGATATAAATTTGATCGCAATGGGATAATCTTTCTAAGGCTTCACTAACACAAACGCTTAAACCTCTATATCGTACTTCGTGTACCATATAGTTTTTTATCTCTAATTCTTCTATTTGTTGGTCTTCTGGAGCTTCGGTATCTCGTACTCCAAAATACACTATATCATCAGCCAATACTTTTGCACCTTCACAGCCTATATTTTTCATAGCTTCCCAATACTTTTCAGTTTCAGAAGATATAGTATTGATCTTACAAGCCATATTATCTTCGGACAAAGCTGCCGCTAAAGGCATCCCATGGATATTCCCAGAAGGGGAAGTATATGGAGAATGTATGTCTGCATGAGCATCAATCCAAACCACTCCCAATCGTTGCTCTGGATATGCTGCTTTAATACCAGAAATGGTTCCTAAGGCGGAGGAATGATCTCCAGAAATTACTATTGGAAATTTAGCATCATTTAAATTTCTTTCTACTGCATCACTCAATCGGGTACATTGTTCAAATACACTTTTAATTCGTTTCCCAAAAGAGTTTGTAACCTTGTTATAAATAGATTCGTTTTCGGTGGCTACATCTTCAAAATCAAAACGGCTAAAAAAATTGTTTTTCTTTACAATTGCTGCAATCTCAATGGCATCAATTCCCATGTCGGAGCCACGAGTTCCTGCACCAATATCCGATCTGTTTTTAATTATTTTGATTGCTTTTTTCATCCCTATTTATATTAAAAAAGCGTGATCTTTTAACAGATCACGCTTTT
>MAAC01008135.1_pt1 | contig 11782 bp, 11 predicted proteins | sample 1115981 | NCBI WGS metagenome assembly MAAC01 (sample SAMN04961126, study PRJNA320927) | seawater metagenome | isolation source: sample BD02T64 sea water enriched with oil for 64 days | place: USA:Gulf of Mexico | collected 2013-07-27 | reverse complement strand
AACAGCTTCCGTCGCAAAGCCTTTGTGCCAGTGATTTCTTGCAAGCCTATAACCAACGTGCACTTCCTCAATACCATCTATAAGCTCTTTACTGAGACCAGCAAACCCTATAAATGAACTATCATGCTTATTTTCCAATGCCCATGGCCCAACCCCATGATCTTCATAAGATGATTGGCACCATTTAATAAACGCTAAGGATTGAGACTTGCTCATAGGGCCATTGACAGAAAACTCCATCACTTTTTCATCAGCAAGCATTACACATAAACTACCTAAATCAGATTCTGATATTTCCCTTATTATCAGCCGAGATGTTTCCAATATCATTGTGTCTATCCTTAAGCTCTTTTCTTCAACGCGACACTCTCAGCCTGAAGTTCATGTCGAAGTAGTTTAATAAATTTCTGCACCTTGGCGGGTGGCCTTTTTGAAAAAAGATGCATGTAGTGAACAGGCGCCGCAGAAACTTCACAAATCCTTATTAAGCTGCCCCCAACAACACTTTGTGACACAGTCATGTCAGGAAGCCTCGCGACACCAACGCCCATTTTAGCCAAGCGAACAATATCGTAGAGTGAGTTGCAGCGAATTTTCGGGTTAACTCGCAATGTTTCACCATTCGGTAATTCGTACCTGACTGGTACCCCTTGCCAATCGTTAGTGATATGCCCCCAGCCACCAATTTCTGCTAGATCATCCGGGAGCCCACCTTGAGCGACGATATATTCTGGGCTGGCATATAAACTTTCATAGAGCATCCCCAACTTGGAGACTTTTGCCGATTGCAGTGCCAAGTCGCCCACCCTGATAGCAATATCAACCTGTGACTCGATAAGATCCACCGGCGAATCGTCTGCGAGTAAACGTACCCCAATATCCGGATACAATTCTATAAATTTCGCAATAGCAGGATCAACAACTGACTTGCAAATTGCATGGGGAGCTGTCACTGAAAGCGTACCCGATGGCTTAGCTTTTATCGCTAACAACGCCTTATCGTATGTATCTCGAATATCCCGGCAATGGGCATAAAATTGTGTGCCCGCTTCCGTCAAGGAAAGCGATCGAGTGCTTCGATAAAGCAATCTTTCGCCAGTATCATTTTCCAAGCGCGATACCGCCTGACTCACTGCCGATTTAGTTCTACCTAAACGTTCTGCTGCTGCGGTAAATGTACGCGCTTCTACCACAGCCAGAAACACCTGCATATCTTCTAAGCCTGGTTTCATTGTTAATTTTTTCTTAACAGTAATTTAAACTAATTACTATATATCACAGTGCATGTACTGGTGCAATATAGCACTCGAAACCCGTATTTAATGATCGAATAGAGGAGTTTGATATGACTAACGCTTTGATTACTAGAACCCTTGAGGCCAGCAAGCAGTGGAAGACATTTTTTAACCAGGGCAATGCAGCTGGGTGTGCATCGATGTATGAAGAAAATGCACAAATGGTAGCCAAGCCATTTGGTGTATATAAAGGTCGCCAGCAAGTAGAGATATTTTGGCAAGATCTGATCGAAAATGGTTTTGCAGATGTGAACTACCTCGACCCTAAAGTCGAGCCGATTGATGAAAATTCAACACTGTTGACTAGCCGCTGGACAATGAATAACGCACAAGGTGTCATCAGCCGTGAGTTATGGGTACTGCAAACCGATGTTATTGCGCGAAGACCATTTCGAAGCCATAGACCCTGATGCTAAGTAAGAAGAAAGGTTTTGTCGCAAGCAGCTGTACCTGATAGCCACATTATCTTAAAAAGAATTCCACGGGCACTACAAATTCTACCGTGTCACCCTCTACTTCGGTCGGAGGAGGAGGCAAAGGCTGAGCACGAGCAATCATGGCCAGCGCTTCTTTGTTTAACGCCTCGTGTTTACAGGACTTATCTAAGCGATAATTCACTAGGGTTCCGTCACGGTTGATCTTTACGCGAACGTAGACAACACCCTCTTCTCGATTACGCCGTGCTTCACGCGGGTAGCGCTTGTGGTTTTCGAGGTGCCCCAGCAATACTGACTGCCACGTTGCAGGCGCTTGTGACGCTGCCAGAGATACTGCTCCTTCCATCGGGGCCGCCGCGACATCATCTGCTGGCGCTTCAATCGCTGGAGGGGCTTTGTCTTCTTGTACCACTTGCTTTTCTACAGGCTCCAACTCGACTTCCTCTTCAATCGGTTTGGGCTCTGGAGGCAAAACCGCTTCAGCGTCTTTAATCGCGGGTAACTCCGGCAGCGGTTCACGTTCTTGCTCGGGGATGGAATCAGCCGGCGCAGGCGGCATTTCCTTTTGCTCTGGGCCGGAAGTGGCGACATGGGGTGGCGTTTTAGGGGCAACTGGCATAGGGGCTAAATCCACCATCATTGCTGCCATGGGTTGTGCGGGGGCAGGAACACTATTCGTATACCAGTTCAACACCACAAACACGGCACAGGTATACACACCCACTACAAAAGCGAAGGAACTGCCCCAGCGTAGAGCAGCATTATGTAATATGTAATAACGAGCTGATAAAACATAGCTTGCTGATTTCATTATAACGCCGCACCCTTTGCTTCAGTTTGTTCCATGCCCACCAGAGCAATTTTCAAATAACCCGCCGCACGAAGATCATTCATCACGGCCATTAAATCACTGTAATCTACCGTTTTATCAGCGCGTAAGAACAAGCGTTTATCAGGGTTATTGCCTGTCGCCTGATCCAGTTGGTTTTTTAGTTGGCTTCTAGTAATCGCGTTATCACCCAGTGCCAGGCTCAGATCCTGCTTAATGGTTAAGAATATTGGCCTATCAGGACGAACTTGTTTTTCAGCACTGGAGGCAGGTAGGTCTACTTGAATATCCACGGTTGCCAAGGGGGCTGCCACCATAAAAATAATCAGTAACACCAGCATGACGTCAATAAACGGGGTAACGTTTATTTCGTGGGCTTCGGCCAGTTCGTTATCACCAATATGGCCATCGGTATTGAGTTGAAAGGCCATTAGTTATGGTGCCTGCTTACTTTTGTTTTCTGCGAGAGACTCAGTCGATGAACTCACTACGCGAAGCATTGTGCCTCTATCAAGGTCGCGAGAGAGCAAGCGCATGATGCCTGCTGAACTATCAGACACCAGAGCCTTAGCCCCGGCAATCTGACGGGTAAAATGGTTATATATTACCACCGCAGGTATCGCTGCGACCAAGCCCAGTGCCGTCGCCAACAAGGCTTCGGCAATACCCGGTGCCACGACGGCAAGATTCGTGGTATTAGCCTGTGAAATACCAATAAAGCTGTTCATAATGCCCCACACGGTACCAAATAAACCGACAAAGGGTGCAACGGCACCAATGGTGGCAAGCAAACCGGTGCCTACCATCATGCGGCGAGTAGAGGCCACTTCAATACGTGACAAACTGGATATCACCCGTTCTTTGATGCCTTCTTTAATCGCCTCCTTGCCCTCTTCCTTTTTAAGCATATCTACCGACAACTGTAGCTCAGCTTCGGCAGCGTCAATCAGCTCGCGCCCAACCCCTCGAACACCCTCTGCATTGGCAATATCAGCTAACGCATGGGCGCGGTTTATTTTTCCCAGGTTATGCTTCAATAAACGTTTGAGTGCACCCAATTCCAGAGTCTTGGACACCAATACCGTCCAGGTTAATAATGACGCCAATGCCAAACCGATCATCACCGCTTTAACCACCCAATCCGCAGCTTTAAACATACCCCACGGCGAAAGATTGTGGGGCAATGTGGCTGACTCAGCCACCGAATCTGATGCTGGCGGTAGCACCAGCGAGGCCCCTGGGGCGATAGATGATGCTATTTCACTTTTAGCAAACTCATCAACATCACTGGCATTAACCAAGACTGCCGCCTTTTGCGGGGTCACAGCAAGCTGATTATCCTGCTGCGCCTGCACCGAAGAGGCATTCAAAACCAGCATCAACATAGCCAAACAACAGGGAAAATAAACACGCGCTAGAGATCTATCCATCATAATGATTCCTTTAGAATTCTGAGTTTTCATATTTAGTTATTTATCGGGGGAATGAGCGCCTGGCTAGGGCAAGAATTAACATCAACAACCATTGTGGTCGGTAGGCGAGCAACAGCGAGGTCTGCAAGGCAGCGAGGGTAAGGATACCCGCCCACTGTACTATGCCAATAGCAACACTCAGACCAGCCATACAAAGCATCAAGGATATTGCCAGGCAACTAGCACCCGTCACTCGAAAAAACAGGCGTTGTGATTTACCAAGCGGCCGCAGGGCCTGTACAGACCCAGATTGTATTTGCCTGTAATGACGCTTCATGGCCAGGCTTAAAAAAATAAATCCCGTGAAGGCCAGCGCATAACTAAGAATAATCATGACGTTTCGTTCCCCATAATGTAGAACAAGCCCTAACCAGACTCCTGAGCCAGCCTCTAACGGACTGGTTCTGCAGGCGCATAGCCATCAAGGCAAACATAACACCAAGCAATAACATAGTGATGTCAACCCCCGCCATCACCCAATCCTGCTGGACGAACGAAACTCCCAGATGCCGCTCACAGGTTAATCCGTTCAAAAACGGCAGCAAGCCATACAGTGCAGCCGCAACCCAACATAACTCTACCCATGCCCGCTTAACGGGACGCAAAACCGGATAGATAAAACACAAACCCCAGCTGGTAAAAAGAGCCAACACTTCCATCTCGGCACGGCTCGAAAAATCAATCGCAAGCAAGCGATTTGCCCAAAAATATACAGCAATGCCAATCGGTAAGCCGATTATGGTACCTATATTTAAGCGCTCTACCAGAGCCAGTCCTTTATGGGGTTTGTTGTTTCTTTGCGCATGAGCTCTGCGTTTGATTGTCCACAGAATCAATCCAGTGGCGATCATTCCGGTTCCAAGCAAACCCGATATAAAGTAAAGCCAGCGTAAAAAAGTTCCGGCAAACAGACCTTCATGAATGTTCAGCATCACATCATAGAACAAACTGGGACCGCTCGGATTATCGCCTGCCTCATGCAACCATTCTCCGCTAACGCCGTCATAAGTGAGCTCTCGACCATCGGTTAGCCCAAATGGCTGCTGTTCATTGAATTCGACACGAGCATTGGCATCTCCCGGGTTATCGACATTGATATAGATTACCCGTTCCTGCCCCCAACGACTCTCTGCATCGGATAGCAACGTGGACAGTGGCAGCATTTTTACCGGCACAGCGGCTGCACTTAAGCCAGGATATTGATCATATACCTCATCAAAGAAAGCTTGCTCCCTGTCCTCTACATTGCCATAAGAGCCAGCAATGATCAGCGGCATAAAGGTAAATGCTAAAAACAGCAAGCCGCTATACGTAATCATAAGATGAAAAGGCAAGGCTAATACGCTAAACACATTATGCAAATCGAGCCATGTACGTTGTTTTTTACCAGGACGAAAAGTAAAAAAATCTTTAAAAATTCGCTTATGAATTATGATTGCACTAATCAGTGCTACCAGCATAAACATGGCACAAAGGCTCACCAACCATTCGGCCAAGGTGCTGGACATATAATGAAGGCGGTAATGCATACGATATAATTGTTGTCCACCACCGGTGTCGCGTACGCTAATAGGCTCACCTGTTATAGGGTGGAGAAATTCCAGGCCTTCTTCCTCATCAATTTCCCAGTTGATTTCCAAAAACGGTCTGTTACGGTTAATTGGAAATTCAATATGCCACCACTGAGCGTTTGGCGCTATTTGATACAACCGCTGTTCGGCCAATTCAAGCATACGAGCTGAACGCTCAACTCCAATAGAAGGAGGGATTTCGGGTTGCATCCAACGGTCAATCTCGCTATCAAAATAGCCAACCGTGCCAGTAACAAAGATAAAATATAATATCCAGCCCACAGATAAACCAGCCCAGGTATGCAACCAACTCATGGACTGACGAAAGGTGTTTTTCATAACCATGCCTGGGGATTTAAAATAAAAATTGTCACAGCACAACATGCTCCAGGAACCAGTAACCCAAGCCACGCTTTCCATACGGCACGAGCAGAAAACACCCACAACACTGCTCCGGTAAAAATAAAGAAGCTGGCAAAAGTCGCAGTCATTACCGTATCCGCCCGGGAACCGGGAAGCCAATAAGAAAGTAAAATGGCCGCCACATTGGCCAGCAGATAACCACCCACCAGGGCTGCTAAAACACGAGAAAAAATCCGAAAAAAAACGACCATATAGTTAATACTATTAAGTGATAAAAATAAGATTCTAAGTAAAACAATAAAAAAAGCATGGCAGAAGAAGAGCCTATCGCCCTCTTCTGACCAGGTGCAATCAAGAATTAAAATTGATACTCAAGGTTTGCATACAGCGTTCTTGGCTGCCCAAAGGCCACCGAGTCTCTACTATGATGAATATAGATAACTTCATCGGTTACATTTTTGATCCCGGCTTGCACTAACAAAAGATCATCCTCAGCAAGCGGTAGGCTGTACTTCAAACTAAGATCGTAACTGGTAGAACCCGGCACGGTGTAGGTGTTGTCTTGATTACCAAATACGTCATCAACGTAATTTATACCACCCATGACACTTAAACCCGATACTAGAGGGGTTAATGCATAAGATACGAATATGGCGCCACTGTGTTCCGGTGTAGCCGTTAAGGTACTCCCAACTAATTCTGGTTCTTCATCATGTGTACTAATCTCTGCGTCTATATAGGCATAACTGGCCAGTAAGTTGAAGTCATCGGTGATCTGCCAAGTAGCATCTAGTTCGACCCCTCTTGATGTTTGCTCACCGATCAGTTTAACAACATCAATGGTATCATCCGGGTCAGCACTATCTGGATCATCAATCTCAAAATCGTTTGGGATATTGCTCTTGGCAATATCATAAAAAATCAGGCTATATTGCAAGGTATCGTTCATAGCCAGACCCTTAATACCAAACTCCCACTGCGTTCCCTCTTGCGGCTTCAACTCACCTACCAGATCATTCGCTGAATTAGGCTGATAAGATGTGGCATAACTCAAGTAAAGTGATGCCGCAGGCACTACCTTATAAAGCAAGCCTGTATTCCAGGTAAATGCTTCATCTTTTTCTTTTTCATAATAGTTATCCGAAGGATCCTCATATTCCTCAGCGTACTCATAATCATAGTAATCGTAGCGGCTTGCCAGATTGACAATTAGACTATCTCCTAAATAGACGGTATCACTAACAAATATTCCATGTGAATCTGTCGATTCAGTATCATCTTCATTGGAAGTTAACTTCGTAGCAATCTCACCATAAACCGGATTATAGATATTAAGCGTTGCGGGGGACTGCCCATCGACTCCTCCCCAGGCACCCTCAAAATCGGAGGTAATATAATCTGCCCCTATGGTGATCTTATGCGGAACTTTCGCCAGATCGAAATCCCCATGTAGAATAGCTGAAGCCTGATGAGTTTCTATATCCCGGTCCAGATAACCCGCCTCGTCTCTGGTGATAGATCCTGCCGCAAACAAAACACTACCAGCATCATCCAGCTCTTCCTCAAGATAAACGTCATCAATTTGTGTGTCGCTCCACTTGCCTTTCGAATTTTGATACGAGTAAGAAAGTTCCCCTTGCCAACTGTCACTAAATTGGTGAGCCAAGGTTAAATCAAATAAATGAGTATCGTCGACCGCAACATCACCCGGTTCACCAACCCGTCTGTCAATGGGTACATCGGCAATTGCAAAAAGGCCGTTTAACGTACCAACCGGTACACCCCTGTCTATCGGTACGTCCGTATGATAGAACTCATATGCAGCTGTTAACTGGGTTTTATCACTTAAAAGAAAAGCAAAGGAAGGGGCTACAGTTGATGTTTCTTGCTCAGAAAAATCACGAAATGTTTCAGAATCTTCAGCGGCGACAATAAGGCGATACAAAACAGTACCTGATTCATTAACCTCGCCCGTAAAGTCCCCAATTACCTCACGCTGGCCATGCTCATCCCATCGGACCTTAATCGAACGATATGCATCGGCTTGGGGTATTTTTGTGGTGTAATTAACAATGCCACCCGGTGAATTCACACCAAAATGTACCGAAGCAGGACCTTTTAAAACCTCCACCGTTTCAACAGTATTCATGTTTGTTCGTATATCGAATAGTTCCCGCTTACCGTTTCGATAGGTGTCCGCTTGTTGAAACCCTCGCAGATTATATGTCTTATCGACTCCGCCCATGCGGCGCTTGACCGTGGCTCCCGAGACATATTGCAAGGCATCATCAAAAGATTGAATATCCGCATCATCGATAAAATCCCTGTTGATAACTTGGACAGATCGTGAAGTCTCAGCAATGGAAACATTGGAACGAGTGGTCAAAGGCGACTTGGTAACAATATAGCCCTTCACTTGGCCATGTGTGATTTCTTTCAACGCAGAACCACCCACCCTCACCGCATCAAACATCATCACGCCCGCATTAGCATCGGCCAAAACAATCGTTTCGCCGTTGACGGTAAAATTGATCTGGGTGTTTTTAAGTAGCTGTTGCAGTGCCTGTTGCGTGGTATAAGCACCACTAAGCCCTTCACTGTTCAAACCTTGAGTTAGCTCAGGTGAAAAAATCAGCACCATCTCGGTTTGCTGACCATAAGCATTCAGCACTTGCTCCAGTGTACCGGCGGCGATATTAATTGTTGCCGCTTGCAATACTGTCGATTGTTCTTGTTCCTGCGCTGATAGCGACGCAGCCAGCGGCAACGATAAGGCTGCGAGCAATACTGCAGGCGCGCGGGAAGATAAACGAAACACCATTATTAATTCCTCATTCAAATAATCAGATAGTTATGCCTACCTTGTCGTATGAGAATTAAAAACAGCTCACCTAAAATGAAAAAACTTTATAGATTTGTCATTTTTCATCCGAGCATTCATCAAGCTGCGGGTAACACCCGTGTCCAATAGCGGGTAAATGTTTGTACTTTAATCGGTAATGAATGCGGCAACACCTGCAACACCGCATCCACTTTGTTAATCGGGTAGGTGCCGGATACTTTCAAATGCGCGATCGCCGGGTCACATTGAATAACACCAACCCGGTAGCGATTGAGTTCGATTAAAAAATCCTGCAGGCGCATATCGCTGGCAACCACCATGCCCTGCGTCCAAGCGGCCTCAGCTTCTGTTACCGCCTGCGTAGCTGACCGTGCCGTTTTACTAAAAGCCAAACTCTGGCCGGTATCAACTATCATCGACTGCGTATCAGTCGCTGCTTGCACTTGTACCCGCCCCTGATATACAGAGACACGGCAGGTATCGGGTAAAACTCTCGCCGAAAAGCGCGTGCCCAGCGGTTGCAATTCACCTTGCTCAACTTCAACAATAAATGGTCGATTTAGCGCCTCCGCTTTGCTCAATTTGGCGGTGCGAATATATACCTCGCCTTTCACCAACACCATACGGCGCTCGGTAGCGGTGTAACGCACATTAATTGCTGTATCAACATTCAGCGTGATTGCGGTGCCATCACTTAGGGAAAGCTGTTGTTGCCCGGTGGTTGTATGGTAGTCCGCCAACCAGTTCTGCCACGGCTGCTGCCGGTAAACCAGACTCCCAGAACTGCCCACCACCAACAATATTGATAAGGTTTTTAAGGCCTCCCTTCTCGATATTGACGGCGCTGTTAATGCGGCATGGGATACATCAGGTTCAGCTTTTACTGCCAGTACGGCGATTTTTTTATTCACGCTTTCAATCTGTTGCCAAGCCTGTTCATGCTGGCTGTGCGCTTGCCGCCAATGACATATTTTTTGCCATGCGATATCTGGTTCATCCGCGGCTTGCCATTCCAGCAAATGCTCTACCGCTGATACTGCGACATTAGCTGGAATATTGGCCGCCACATCAGTACCGAGTGCGGACAAGGTGCTATCCCTTGTTACTGTGTTAGTTGATGCGTTCAACATCATCAATCTACCTTTGAGGTGAAGTAACACTGAACGCCTGCCTTCACTAAATAACGCTTAACTGTGCTCACGGAAATATCAAGCTTTTTAGCAATCTCAGCTTGTTTCAAGCCGTCTAACTGGGCATAAAGAAATACCCGTTTAACCATTACCGGCAAGCCATCAAGCAAACAATCAATCTCCATTAATGTTTCTACTACGATGTGATGCGCCTCTGGCCCAGCCACATACTCTTCCGGCTGTTGTGCAAGCATATCAAAATAGGCCTTTTCGATACGTTCCCGGCGCCAGTGATCAATCAACACGCGCTTGGCAACCACCATTAAATGCGCTTTCGGCTCCTTCGGCTGAATACACTCATCGCGGGCCAATAAGCGCACAAAGGTATCATGCAGAAGATCTGAAGCTCGGTATGAGCAACCTGTTTTTTTGTTTAACCAACCCTGTAGCCAACCGTGATTATCGACATACAGGGCCTGTAACTGCTCTTGCACTAACATTGAATACGGCCTGATAGAGATTACGCTAACGCAATGTTGCGCGCGCAATAAAACGCCCATCATAAATGATAATGATTACCATTTCCAATAAAAACAAAAGTAAAAATCAAGTAAAAGCAACCCTATCACCAAGGCTCGAACTTAACATAATCACTAGCTATACGAACTTGGGTTTTGTCGCAAGCAGATCAATTCTACGCTTTAACTGCGTAAGTCAAAAACCGCCTTGCTGCTTTTCACGGCAATTGAACTGTTTGCCACGCAACCTGCTTGACCACCCCTCTCCCTTTGTCGAATAGATTTGACACAACGTAGAGCTTCTTCTTGGTACACCTTCCCCCGCTCATTGTAGAGATCCATCATATGCATCGACGTCGGTACAAAAGCAAAGCCAATGTTATGCTCGGTATTCCATTGAAAAATCGAGCCACCCAACCCCATCCAACCGTAAAATCCTCCTCGGCCTTTATTTAACGAACGATCAATAGCATTTTGCTTAGAGCCGATCATGGTAAATAGATTTAAGCCGCCTTGGGTAAAATGGGTTGTTACTGTTCCTCCTAATGATTTTTGCTCTGCATGAGCATGAAGCGCTTGCCAGGCTGACTCACTTAAATACTCTTTTCCTTGGAAACTTCCATGGCCAGCCATCATGGCAGCTACCTTTGCTAGTCCCCGCGCCGAGCAGTTTGCATTAAAAGATGCGGATTCACCTCGGGCAATGATAGCTTGATTAAAAAAGTTGACGACCGCCTCGCGATCGCGCTTAAACGATAGGCCCCTAAATGGCCCACTATGTTTTCCTTCTGCTTGGCTTGGCTCTCTTCGCACAACGTTAACCTTTTTACGCTTAGCGGTAATGTTTCTATATATCGCTTTTCCAATACTTAACGCTATCGGCGTAAAAATCGCTCCTAAGTCCATCGCACTGTGTACTACTTTTCTACCCATAAATTTGGGTTTAAAACTTTCTTTAACATAAAAGCCAAAGTTCAATCCCTTAACGGGCGCTCGACGGCTTAGATCTTCGGTCCTCACTCCGACATTCACATCTGCCCCCATAGGCTGAGCTATTTCTTCTTGCAAGTATTCGCCTAAGGTTCGTTCTTTTGGATCAACACGCCTAAACAACTCATTCACAACCCAACCTCGTGTTAAAGCGTGATAGTTTCGACGTTTGCGAGAATCCTTGGGAATTCTCGCCCGAACACCTTCAATCACACGGCCCACACTATTTTGTTTGATATTCTCTTTGAGCAGGTCTTCTGGATCGAAGGTGTATTTAAAACTCACCAAACCTGCTTCGTGTCGCATAAGATCAGCAACGGTGATACCGCCTTTGC
>MAAC01000879.1_pt1 | contig 11783 bp, 12 predicted proteins | sample 1115981 | NCBI WGS metagenome assembly MAAC01 (sample SAMN04961126, study PRJNA320927) | seawater metagenome | isolation source: sample BD02T64 sea water enriched with oil for 64 days | place: USA:Gulf of Mexico | collected 2013-07-27 | reverse complement strand
AACTCTGATTGAAAATAAAAGTTTCTTAATTTGTATATAAAAATATCATCAAAGGAATATACAATAGGGATATTAAAGTAGAAATGAAGACCGTTAAGGACATCTTTTCTGGCTTGACATCTAGTAAGGTTGCAATGGTTACAGTATTTCCAGCTAGAGGCACGATACTAAATAAAAACATAACCATATACAAGCCATCATTTAAAAAGTGTATAAAGGTTTTATCAATATAAATAAACAGTAATATTGATGCTGGCCATATGATAAATTTGATAAATAATGCATAGGAAATAAACTTAAAATCTAGAGAGTTATTTGATTTGATATTTTCCATTCCCATACCTAAAAGCATCATTCCTAAAATAGCATAGGCCCCTTTTAGGTAGTTGCTATAATCCACAAACATCTCAGGCATAGAAATACCAGAAAGGTTTAGTGAAATTCCAAGAACAAAAGCATATAAAACAGGAAGTTTAAGAACTTTTTTTACACTTTCTAAGGCTGTAAAGTTTCCCTTCGCAGTTATGTAATATCCCACAGAGTTTTGATATAAAATAGAAGCCAAAACAGTAAAAATAAAAACATCAACAAGTGCAGGTTCTAAAAATAAAATAGCCAGTGGAATTCCAATGTTTCCCGTGTTTCCAGTTGCCGTACTAAAAGAGAGCAGATTGGCTGTATTGTCACTCCAAATACGCTTAAAAATGGCCAAAGATGTAAAAGCAAGGATAGAGCTAAAGATAAAAAAGAAACTGGGAAGAAATATCACTGAAGCATCCAGTTTTACATTAATAGTTGCAATGAGTACAATCAAAGGGGCTAAGATAAACAACAATATCTTTGCAATAGTGTCTTTGTTGCATTTTAAAATAAGAGTTGAAAAGATTCCTAAAATGATACTAAAATAAAGGGGAAGTATTTTTCCCAAAAGAGTCATGAAAATAGTCATTAACTGCCTTGTTTAAAGATGAAGTTTAAGCAATAGGATATTATAACTTTATGTATAAAGCATGTATATATAGAAAGTAATAATAAAAGTTAAATGATGTAAATTAAATTGCTAGGATATTATTCGGATGTCTCCGTTTTGTTCACTACTATATTGTATATCATACTCATTTAGTTTTTCAACAATGAAAAAGAAGTCTGATTGATAGGTTCGCTCCCCTGTATTTATGAATTTTAGTTTTTCTACGTCAAATTCAAAACTTGAATAAGTGAAGGTAATGATTTTTTCTATTTGTCGTAATTCTAAGAGTAAAAGATTATTTGCATACTTGTTATCTACAAAAGACTTTCCTGTTAGTATTTTTATTATGTCTTTGTGTACTATTGGTCTTAATAATCTTTCTTTAGAATAGTTATTTAAACAAAATGTATTTCCATACTTTAAGGAACATTCATAAATATCAGATATTGTGATTATACGTTGTAAAGGATTAGACTTAATAATAAAATTCATAAGTTTTTCTCCTTCATAACAAACAAAATCAATAAATACTATATCATAGGAATAATCACAATATAACTTACTTCCTTCTTTGCATGAAGTTATTCTATCAATGACAATTTTTGTAGGCAAAACATTAATTACATGGGAAAAATTAGAAGAATATTCTTCTCCATTTTTATTCTCAAACAGTAAAAGTCTCATCTACTCCTCCTTAGCAGCGTTATTTTAAACAGGTGCATTTTTTTAAAATGTTGTTCCCTTAGATGAATTATAAAACATTTATGTGGCAAAAAAGTGATTTCACCTTGCTATTTTAATAATCAAAGATATTATATAGGTATGTGTGTAGTTTGGTAATTTTTAGAACTATGATTATTTATTGTAAAGGGAAATTCTAAAACCACATTTTTGACACATTATTAGCTTATACTTGGGATAGTGAAAAACTATTCAATTAATAATGACGTATCAAAGGAATTTGTTATGCATGGTAATTTGGCTAAAAGTATATTTTATGAATAATTTTAGTTTACAAAAACTAAGTGTTTTATATGTTGAAAATGACAATATAGTACGTTTAGATTTAGAAAATAAATTGAAAGATAAATTGAAGTCAATTTATTGTGCAGTTGATGGAATGGAAGGCTTAGAACAGTTTAAATTACATAAACCTGATATTATAATTACTGATATCACAATGCCTCGAATGGATGGTATTAATATGTCTATACTAGTAAGAGAAATTGATACAACTGTTCCAATTATTGTCTTGTCCAATGAGTACAGTATAAAGTATCTAACTAATATATTAAATTTAGGCATGATACAATATTTTAGAAAACCAGTTGAGCATAAAAGGCTTATTGAAATTTTAGAAGCTATTTCAAAAGATATTGTTTATGAAAAATAAAAACTCAAGTGAGTCATTCCAAAAAATTATTCAATTACAACCCAGCATTATTTTCTCAGATGATGAGAAAAGAAAAACACTCTATGTTAGTGAATCATTTATTGAGTATTTTGTCCCAAAAGATTTTTTTCTAATAGAAAAAAATGAAGATTTGATTTATGATTATTTAAAAGAAAATAAACCCATGACAGCAATAGATAAGACAGAAATATTTTGGCTAGACTATATTTTTCTAAATCCAAATATTTCTTTTAAAATGAATGTTGATATTAAAGGTTTAACATTACTTTTTTATGTAAAAACAAAACGAGTAGTTCAAGAAGACAGTGGGGACTCCGCTGTGATGATTACTCTCATACAACTTTAACTTTGATGTACTATTTTGTTTAAGGCTATTGTATTAATCAGTGCCATTAATAAAAGGAACACTCATACAAGTAAGTCCTGCTTCTGCTTTTACAAATTCAGTGATATCAGTTGCTTTTACAGTGTAACCCAAAGATTCAACCAACTCTATTGTTTTAGGAAAAGCTTTATTCATACAAATGATTTCATTGATTTTTAAAATATTCGCGCCAAAGGGTTCTTCAGTTGGAATGTTTATTTGTGTATAGCCTTCAAAAGCACTACTATTGACCCAGCTGGGATTAATGAGTATTGTTTTATCGTCAAGTGCTGTACAACCTGTTTTAAGATGTAAACAACCTGGAACCCCAACACTAATGACTTCATAGCCATAGGGTGCAATTATAGCTCTAAGAGCATCTATTCCTTCTTCATTGGTTCGCTCCCCCAATCCCACAAAAATACGCTTGCCTATTTTAAGTACATCTCCACCTTCAATTTTTGCAGGTAAATTAATACGTTTAATTTCACGATACTTTGAAAAAGCTTTTTCCATACTTTTACTTTCTTTTCGTCTGGATTCAACGCCCATAGAGGTTAACACTGCAATTTCATCAAATACAATAATTGGATCTTCCACAAAGACACTATCTGGTAAAGATATGTTTTCATCATGTATAATAACCTTAGCACCACATTCTTCTAACATCAAACAATAGTTTTCATGTTCTTTTTGCGCTTTTTGTATATCAATAGTCTCTTGGTCTAAAAAGGTTAGTTCACACAATTCAAGTGAAGGTGAAGGAAGATGGGTAATAACAGTTAACATGAAAATCCTTTTTTATTTTATATATTTAAACTGACAATTCTATTTCTACCATTGTCTTTTGCTTTATATAAAGCATCATCTGCATTTTTATATAAGGAGTCTAAGTAATGTAAGTCTTTGTTGTATTTACTTGAAATAATACCTATTCCAAAAGAAGCAGTGATAACTTCTGAGGGAAGGTTGTTTTTGTGCTCTATTTGTAAAGACTCAATGTTTTCCCTTGTTGATTCAGCTAATGCCATAACATTATCAATGGTTTTAGAGTTGATTAGAATTCCAAACTCTTCACCACCTAAACGGAAAATGGTATCATCACTTCTTTTAAAAGTACTTTTTAAGGATTGGGCAACGCAGATTAGTACCTCATCACCTGCTTGGTGTCCATAAGTATCGTTGTATTTTTTAAAGTTGTCAATATCTAGAAGTAAAAAGGCAAAAACTTCTTCATCTCTCATGGTTTGCTCAATAATACCTTGGGCAATATCGTTAAAATATCGTCTGTTATACAAAGAAGTTAATCCATCAGTTATAGATAACTCATAGATAATCTTTTTATCGGTGATATCTTGTTGAACTGCTGTGTATCCTACAATACTTCTTTTTTTATCAAAAATTGGTTCAAGGACCGCATTAACCCAATAATAAGAACCGTCTTTTTTAAGGTTTTTAATTTCACCTCTCCATGTTTGAGCACTGGTAATGGCAAGTACTATTTCTTTGAAAACAGTAACAGGCATATCGGGGTGTTTGATTATATTATGTGTTTTACCAATTAACTCTTCTTTACTATAACCAGATATGGTACAAAAGGCTTGTGAAGCATAGTTAATAATTCCTCTAGTATCAACTGAAAATGAGATGACATTTTCATCTAACATTCTATTGAAACCTTTTATTTCTTCCATTTGTTTAATATTGGAAAAAATATTGATTACTTTTGTTTTTAATTCTTCTTCTAAGATGGGCTTTTTTATAAAATCATTGGCACCATTTTTAAAAAGATTTACTTTTATATTAATATCACTTTCTACACTAATAACCAGTATGGGAACATCTGAGTATTTTGCATCTTTACGTAAACACTTGATAAACTCTAAGCCATTCATATTGGGCATATGGTAATCAGTTACTACCATTTGTATATTTGGATTTTTCTCTAATACTTCAAGGGCTTTTTTCCCATCTTTTGCCACATGAACACATAAAAGAAAACTTTCTAGTATTTTTTTGATTTGTGCTGATACAGAAGGGGAGTCTTCAACAACCAATACTTCTATATCCTCTATATATGCCAATAACTCTATTAAATCATAAACTCTGTTTAAACCATGTATGGAATCTTTTAAAACATAATCAATGATTTTTTTATTTTGCATTGATTTGATAAATTTCTTATCTACTTTTGAGCTAAGAATTATAGTTGGTACATTGTTCTTTTCAAGAAGTTTAACCAACTCACCGTTTAGTGCATCAGGAAGTACCACATTTGAAATGGCAGTAAAAAAAGTATGTTTTTTAAGTAAAACTTTTACATCTTTTAAATTTTTTGCAACATATATCTTAAATTTATTCTTTTGTGCAAAGAGATCTTGTAAGACATTGATTATAACAGCAGAGTTATCTACAATTAAAATTTTCTTCAAGAAATGACCTGCTGTGAGTTAGTATAAGTTAGTTTTGACATTGAGACCCTTCATATAGATTCAATAATTTTGAGATAAAACTTATATTTACGATTATAATGTATATAATTATAAATATGCCAATAACAATGTTTGGGTAAAAAGACTATAAAGATACGATAATATAAGCTTTTTAGCCTAGAAAATTAATATTTAATATTCTTAAATAATTAAAAATATCCTGCATTTTATCTAAATTTGAATTAAAAAAATAATTGTGTTTTTTATGTAACCTTTATATACTAGGAGTTTGGAAGAAGTTTACTGATTTTTTTGTTATAATACGTAAAATATTCATAGAGGAAAAAGATGAAAAAATATCTACTTGTTATTTGTTTATTAAGCCTAAACATATATGCAAACAAAAACTGGATAAAAATTGATTCCCATGACATAAATGATACTACTACTAATAATATAACAATCAATACTAACAAAACTTTAAAACTGGCTCCCTCGAACTCATCAATGAAGGCAATCCAGAATTTAAAACAAGCTAAAAAGTCTACACCTTCTAAAACTACCAATAGTTCAGACCAAGAACTATTAGAGATATTTAAACAAATTAACAACATGGCAAATAAAGTACAATCAAAGATAAAAAAAGAAAAACCTACTTTTAACTAAACACTTATTTAATGGCTGTTATGTATTAAGGCTAGAACCTCATCTTTTGACTTAGACCCTTTTATTAATAACCATAGGGGAAATACCACTTCACCTATAAAGGTATACTCACTAAGTACCAAATCAATACTTGGAAAAAGAAAAAATATAACCGTATCTATCACATAACCAAAGGATGCAATAAAGAGCAGTATTCCAATTATCTTTGGTATGTAGTTAGAACGGTATACCAAGTAAGCCATAGGAAACAACCACAAACCCCAAAATACACTTGCAATATAAATACCAGACTCATGTAAGTTCAAGAAAAACAAAATCAAAGTTGAGGTTTGTGTATTACTAAGTACTTCTGTTGCATCTACAAATGTAGTATCAAGAAGTAATAAAACAGCCATATGATTAAGCTCATTTAACATAGCTATAGGAACACCTATAAAAATAAAAAGCACACATAGAATGGCTGTATTGATATGTTTATAGTGTTTTTTTCTAGTGTATTTCAATCCGAAATAAAAGAAAAGAATGCTGCGGTTAGTATTTTAAAGAAACTTGATCCGGTTAACTCTTCCAAATATCAGGAAATTCTGAATTAATCAAGGATTCAAATTTTTTTCATTTTTCTCATCATTTTTACTCGATAGACATTACTTTTGAAGTAAATGTGGAATTGAATTATGCTGAAACGTCTTGATATCTCAAATTATGCACTTATTGAAAATGTAAACCTCTCTTTAAAAGGAGGGTTTACCTCAATTACAGGTGAAACAGGAGCTGGAAAGTCTATCCTATTAAAAGCTATGAACTTGCTTTTGGGAGAAAGAGCCGACACATCAATCTTGAAGCAATCTGAAAAAAAATGCGTTTTGGAAGCTGAGTTTGACATCTCAAAACTTTCCCTTAAATCTTTTTTTGTTGCAAATGAATTAGATTATGATCTGAATTGTATCGTTCGAAGAGAATTCAGTGTTTCGGGAAAGTCAAGAGCATTTATTAATGATACTCCTGTTCAACTCGCACAGTTGAAGTCATTAGGCGAAAAACTAATATCCATACATACCCAGCATCAAACTTTACTTATTCTAAACCCAGATTTTCAACTGGACGTACTCGATCATTTTTCAAAAATTGAAAAAGAAGTTCGAATATACAGATCAACTTATAAAGATTACCGCGAAAAGGTGAATAAACTAATCGAACTTCGCGTCAAAGACAAAGAGAATAGAAAGGAGAAAGATTACCTGACATTTTTATTAAATGAGCTTACTGAAGCAAATTTGGTAGACACCAATTTGGAGGAGTTGAAACAAAAATCGATTAAACTCGAAAATGCTGAAAAAATCCAAACATCCATTGAGTTTGCTAAATCCGTTTTTGAAAACGAGTCATTTTCACCTTCAATCGGAATTAAAACATTGATTGAGACCTTTGATGAATTGAAAGCTTTTGACCCTTCATTCGCTGATGTTTCAGCAAGATTGTGGAGCATAAAAATCGAACTAGATGACATTGAATCTGAAGTTAGTAATCAGGACAGTGATGATTTATTCACGGATGAAGAAGCTGCTTTAATACGGGAAAAATTAGAACAATTCAACGCCCTTTCTTTTAAACATAATTTACAGGAAATTGAGCAATTGCTCGAATTACAAGATTCAATTAAGGCCGATTTGGATGCTATATCGACGCTTGAAAATTCAATTGAAACATTAACATCCGAGATTGAAACATTAAAAGTGACGGTGTTAGATCAGGCTACCAAAATAAGGCAAAAGCGACTGAGTTCAACGGCCAAACTCGAAAAGGAAGTTAAGCGTCGATTAAATAATTTATCCATGCCGGATGCCGAATTAGAAATCCAGCTAACGGAAAAAGAGAAACCTGGAATTAACGGTTTAGATAGTATTGATTACTTATTTAAAACAAACCTAGGCGGTTCCTTTTCACCAATTAAAAAAGTAGCTTCAGGAGGAGAATTGTCGCGTTTAATGCTTTCGGTATTATCGATTTTATCCGAAAAGAAAAACCTGCCTACTTTAGTCTTTGATGAAATTGATACAGGAGTTTCAGGCGAAGTTGCTTCTAAGATAGCTTTGGAATTTGAATCAATGGCGAAACAAATACAAGTTATCGCTATTACTCACCTACCACAAGTCGCTGGTAAAGGAAAAGTTCATTTACATGTTTCAAAACAATCGGATGCCAACAAAACAAATACCTTTGTTAAAGAATTAAATGGTGACGACAGAATCAATGTCCTTGCCGAAATGATAAGTGGTGAACAAATTACACAAGCAGCTAAAGAAAGTGCCGCAAATTTGTTATCAAACTAATTTTGAATTATTTTTGGTACGCTTATTGGAAATAGCCAGACTTTACAACCAAACTAATATATTATGAAACAAAAATTTTTACTCTTTACATTTCTGCTGTCTTTCACAACTGTCTTCGCACAGCGAGCAGGTGATGTTACATTCTATTCGAATACAGGCAAAAAATTCTTTGTCGTGCTTAATGGTATCAGACAAAATGTAGCGGCAGAAACTAACGTCAACGTTTCTGGTTTAACCGGGAATTGGTACAGCTGTCGTATTATGGCTGAAGACAAATCATTCAACATTGAAAAAAATATTGCTGTTAAAAGTGATACAGTAGTTACCTATCGGGTTACTGAGAAAAAAGGAAAATACAAAATGCGTTTTTACTCAGAAGTATCATTAGGAACTGCTCCGGCACCACAAGATCAGGTAACAGTTGTATATCACAGCACAGAACAACCAAATGAAACAGTAAACACCAATTCAAATGTTAGCGGAAACACCAATACAACAAATGGATCCACAACAACTATGACAACAACGACTACTACATCAAGTACCAGTCAAGATGGTACGTACGTGGACGAAGAAGGTGTTATCAGAACTACGAATCAAAATAATGGAAACGGAGGCATTTCCATGGAAATGAACGTGAACGAAAATGGAGCCATGACAACTTCAAGCCAAAGTGGTTCAGAAGGTGTTAGTATTAACATCAATGTAACCGAAAATGGTATGGCTGCTAACGTTGACGTAAAAGGAGGAACTCCTGGATCAGGATCAGGGAACGGAAACGGAGGAGGAAACCGAAACGGAAACGGAGGAGGAGATAACTCCCGCGTAAATGGAAATGTTCAATCAAGTTCTTCGTATGAAGAAACAACGACTACAACAACCTCTTCAAGTTCTTCAGTTAATGGAACAACAACCCATTCTGAACAAACGACCATTACCACGAATTCAAGTGGAAATGGTGGAACACACTTTGAAGAAACAACAATTACTACTACCGGATCTGAAGGTAACGTTTATACGGATGACGATATGACAATGACAATGTCTTCTGGAGGATGTTTAACCTCTGAAGAAGATTTTAAAGGCATTAAAAAATCAATGGAAAACGAAGCTTTTTCTGAAGACAAAATGAGGATAGCAAAACAAGCTGCAAAAAATAAATGCATGACTGTTTCGCAAATTAAAGAAATTGCATTGCTTTTTGATTTTTCGGAAGATCGCATGACATTTATTCAAGCTGCTCATCTTAACTGCATGAATCAAACCGATTATATCCAGTTAATTGACGTTTTCGATTTTAGTGATGACAAAGAAACTTTAGAGAAATTTATCAATTCAAAATAATAATGCCTTTTACAAAAAGGGTTTACTAATTTAGGGGTGTTTAAAAACACCCCTTTTTTATGTCCAAAAAAATTGTTTTAACCGGTTCTATTTTTATAACACTTTCAATAATTCTAGGCGCCATGGCCGCCCACGCACTCGAAAAAGTAATTAGCACTGAATTAATTGCCACTTTTGAGAAAGGCGTTAAATACGAGTTTTATATTGGACTTGGCTTACTTGCTATTGGTCTAAATACCGACAAAATCAAATTCAATCTCAATCCATTTTATCTTTTAAACACAATTGGCGTAATTCTCTTTTCCGGGTGCATTTATTTATACGCACTGCACGAAATTATACCTTCTTTGAAATCAGTCGTACATATTGTTCCGATTGGTGGAATGTGCATGATAATCGGATGGATAATTTTCCTATTTCTATTGATCAAGCAAAAATGATTCAATGAAACTCCAAACTTAGGAACGATCTGATTTTTAAATCGTTTTAATTAAATTATCTTTGCAATTGTAATACCATAATTATCATGATGAAAAAAATTATTGCTATTGCATTGCTTGTTGCATGCAATGTGGGTATCAGTCAGGATACCACTTTTGTTCAAACCTTCACTTACGACACAATTTCTACGAGACGGGCAACATTCCCCTTTCCTGCAGAGTTAGAAGGTAAACAGTTTGAAAAAGTACTTATGTACTATAATATCAAATGTGACCCACTTACCCCTTGGGATGGATACAATTGTGGAGAATGGGATTATTTGGCTTATTCGCATATTTATGACCACACTGGGGTTTTGGATTCAAATGCTGTGGAATCTGCACGATATTTAGTTAATGGAGATGATCCTGAAACGATTCCCTACGTTGAAACAGCGTATTACGATTTTTATCAAAATTACGAAAAGTACATAGAGTATGTTGCCGAGGCAGATGTACCACATGCACTTGGAGCAGGAGCTTTAAGTAGTAATTCACCTTTTGGAACGACTAATCAAAGTCAACGCACCCAAATTTTGTGGAAAAACGCAGAGATTTTAGGTGCCTTAGTTACGGCAGGTGAAATTGCCAAATTAGGATTTGATGTGACGGATCTTGGAAGTTCAATGGGACATTTAACCATCCGAATGAAACATACTACTGCTGCAGAAGTATCTGAATTTGATGAAGAAGATTGGATGCTTGTTTACGACCGTAACACCTCTTTTGCAGCAACTGGTTTGAATACATTAAACCTTACTTATCCATTTGATTTTGATGGAACGTCTGATATTTTAATGGACATTTCTTTTGAAAATGGAGCTCCTGCAGGAACGGACAATGTATTATCTGCGACTGCTACGGGTTACAATTCTGTTGTTTTCACAGATGAGAAATTAGGATACTTAAATGTTGAAGCAGGCGAATGGGCACAAGTTGAATTGAGCGATTATGATTTCGGTAGTGAAATCACAATCTCATTTTGGGCAAACGGTAATGCAGATTATTTACCGGTTAACACATCCGTACTCGAAGCAACTGACAGCTTAAATAATCGTATTCTCAATATCCATTTCCCTTGGAATAACAGCCGTATTTATTGGGATGCTGGTGAAACAAGTGGATCTGACAGAATTGATCAATTGGCAACAGCTGCTGAATTTGAAGGAAACTGGCATCACTGGGCATTCACTAAAAATGAAACAACAGGAATCATGAATATCTATTTAGACGGTGCGCTTTGGTTAAGCGGGACGGATAAAGACAGAGTTGTTGGTATTGTAAACAAATTCATTTTAGGAGCGAACAAAAGCCTTGGTAATAACTGGGCTGGAATGTTAGATGAATTCAGAATTTGGGATACCGAATTATCTGAAGCTACAATTGCAACTTGGATGTCTAAAAAAATAGATTTATCTCACCCTAACTATGCAGACCTAGTTGCCTATTATGATTTTGATAACACACCATCAGTAGTGGATCAATCTGGAAATGGCAGAGATGCAATGTTAAACACACCTTCAATGGTTCGTTTTTACGAAGGATCTAAAGCTGGATTTGAAACTAGTACAACACGACCGAATATAGTGTTTGTACAAGGAACCTACACAAGTTCTTTAGATTCGATTCTTGTCTTAGATTCGGTAATGGTGAACCCAATCGATATTTTGGAATACGAAGTGAATGGAAGAAAATTTACAATTGTTGACATTATCCATAAAATGCCAGAAGGGTATAGTTATATCTATGATCATTTAGGAGAAAAATTAGATTCGACATGGTAC
>MAAC01019460.1_pt1 | contig 11785 bp, 6 predicted proteins | sample 1115981 | NCBI WGS metagenome assembly MAAC01 (sample SAMN04961126, study PRJNA320927) | seawater metagenome | isolation source: sample BD02T64 sea water enriched with oil for 64 days | place: USA:Gulf of Mexico | collected 2013-07-27 | reverse complement strand
ACGCGAGCATGCACACCGGGTTCCGGCTCCCACCGAAGATTAATCCGACGACCTACGCAGAGCATCTTCGATCACTGGCGAGTGAGTGTGTCACGATCGAGTTTGAAGGATTTGAGAGCGCATACGCCACCGATCGAAATGATCCGATTGTCCGCGCCCTTTCCAACGCCATCCGATCCCAAGGCTCCCGCCCTCGTCCCAAGCTCAAAACAGGAACCGCCGATCTCAATGTAGTCGCGCCGATATGGAAATGCCCGATCGCAGCCTACGGGCCCGGCGACAGCTCACTCGACCACACCCCCACTGAGCACCTCGATCTCAGCGAGCTCGATCTATCGATTCAGATTCTCGTCACCGCCATCGAAGACTACTTTGATTTCTCGCTTACAGCGAATCAATCAACACAATAACGACACTCAACTCCGCGAGGATCGCTCATCAATGGGGCAATCTCCCTACGGAGCAGCAGAATGCCACAAACCAAAGGCAGAAATAGATGACCAACAATTCGCACGCGATCATTCTCGAAACTCTATCGGCTTGAGATCAGATTCCAAAGCAGAAGAGGGTTGCTTGATTGACCAACAAAAAAACGAAAAGAAGATGCTCACAAACTCGCTGGCCCGCTACTGCTTCCCTCGCCACTCTTGAGCCTTGATTTCGTAGCCTTTGTTCGGCTCGATATCGTGCAAGGCAGCGTAGAGATCGGCAAGGTAGGTGATGCAGGTCTTGGTCTTCGCATGGTCTGGCCCAAAGCCATCGTTCACAAGTTGATATGCCTCGAGAAGGCTGGATTCCGCCTGGGCATACTCTTGTACTTTGTACTCAGAAAACCCGATCTTCATGAGATAGTTGCCGAGTGCACCTGAATCATTCGCCCAGATGTTTCGGGCAATCGGCTCATTTCGCCGAAGAATATCCAACGCCTCATGAAATCGATCCAGCTCTCCGAGGAAATGAGCGTAGTTATTGATGGCGATAATCGTCTTCACATGATTGTCACCAAGCACCCGACGGTACCCGTCGAGCGCCTCAAGGTAATACCGCTCCGCTGCAACATACTTTCCTTGATCTTGCAACAGTGAGCCGAGATTGTTTATCGAGGTTAGTGTGCTGGGATGATCACTCCCGAGCAGGAGACGACGCGCATCGAGCGTCGTGCGATAAAACACTTCGGCTTCTGAGAATCTGCCTTGCGCCTTAATGAGTGAACCCAAGCTGTTCATCGTGTTCAAAGTGCTGGGATGCTCATCACCAAACAGACGGCGTCGCCCCTCGAGCACTTGACGATAATACAACTCAGCCTCAGACAACAATCCCTGAGCTCGTAGCAAGGAAGCGAGGTTGTGCATGGCCGACAAGGTAATCGGATGCCCCTCGCCAAGCACACTCAGAGCACCTTCGAGCGATTCACGATAGAACGGTTCGGCTTGGGCGTACTTCCGCTGGGAGTAGAGCAAGACCCCCATCCCGTTGAGTGAAAGCAAGGTGTCAGGGTGATCGTCGCCATACACGCGACGGTACCCGTCGATCGCTTCACGGTAGAATGGCTCCGCTTGGGATAGCTTGCGGCGGATTCGAAGTATACTTGCCACATTCCTGATCGAGTTAAGTGTTTGGGGATGATCGTCGCCGAACACACGCCGACGACCTTCAAGAACTTCAAGGTAGTACGACTCTGCCTCAGCATAGTTGCCCTGCCCACTACGCAGCAACCCCATGAAGTTGACCGATGTAAGCGTGCTTGGATGATCATCGCCGAGCACGCGCCGACGCCCTTCAAGCGCATCCTGGATATACGCCTCAGCCTCGGAAAGCCTGCCCTGCTTTTCGCGCAGGGCCCCCATGTTGCTGATCGCAATGAACGTGCCGGGATGATCATCGCCGAGCACCCTTCGAGAGATATCTAATGCCTCTGTGTAGTACGAATCAGCCTCGTCCAGTTTGCCCTGCGCCTGCAACAACGAACCCATGGAGATCATCGAATCAATGGTTTTGGGATCATCATTGCCGAGTGTCGCTCGGCGGATTTCGAGGGCTCGACTCTGCGGGTCTTGAGCAACAAACACAAGACCAAGAGCTTGCAGTGTCTCGGAGAGCGACTGGAGCAGCTGGGACTGCAGAAGTGGTTGATCTGCGAACTGTGAGTCGATCGCGTCTATCGTCCGGCTGAAGACCGTGTCTTCAAGCGTACTCATCGCAATACTCGTGAAGTTGACCCCAGCTATATCCGCCTCGAGCTGTTCGAGTGTCTCATCTTCTACGGCGTCGAGAACCGCACGACGCAGCGTGATCCCCATCCGCTGGGGATCAATATCACCAAGCTGCGTGCTCTGAAAATCGGAAACCAACTGCAACTCATCAGCCCGCTCGACCAACTCAGCCTGAGCATCCTTTGCGACATCTCGTTCGTGCATCGCCCAGATCATGCCGTAGCTTGTTCCAGCAACTCCGAGGACCAATACCGCTGATACCAGGCAAGCCGCTATAACCCTCCCTCGGTTGCGTTTGATAAACTTGCTCAGCTTGTAGCTCTGACTCGGAGGACCAGCGATGACCGGCTCGTCATTGAGATGCCGAACGATATCCTCTGATAATCCAATCGCTGTTTCGTAGCGCCGGGTGCGATCCTTCTCCAAGCATTTCATCACGATCCAATCGAGATCGCCACGAAGGACCAGCCCGAGCTTTTTAATATCTGTGTGACGCTGCTCGGCGGTGATCGCGCTCGATTCCCCGAGCGTGCTCAGCCTTGTCGATGGCTTGTGGGGCGTGTCCTCACGGATGATCCGCATCATCTCGCCGAACCCTCTCTCCATTAGTTCCTTGTGTGCAAACGGAGGCGTCCCCGTGAGCAACTCATAGAGCAGCACACCTAACGAGTACACGTCCGACCGAGTATCAATATCCAGCCCTGACATCTCCGCCTGCTCCGGGGACATATACACCGGGGTGCCGATCAGGTGGTGATACTCGGTAAACAGCGTCTTCTGTGTGAGCTCTTGATTGATCGCCTTGGCAATACCAAAGTCGATCACCTTGGGCACCGGCACCCCATCGTGCATCGTCACCAGCACATTGCCCGGCTTGATGTCGCGATGAATGATCCCCTTTTGATGCGCATGCTGTATAGCATTACAAACCAACGCAAAAAGATTGAGCCGAGCTTTCGTGTCGAGCTGTGCTGAGTCTGCATACTCAAGAATTGGCCTCCCCTTGACCAGCTCCATCACAAAGTATGGACGCCCTGTCTCGGTTGAACCCGCATCGAACACCCTAGCGATGTTGGGATGATCCATCATCGCCAGTGCTTGTCGTTCGACCTCAAATCGAGCGACAATCTGCTTCGTGTCCATTCCAAGCTTGACAATCTTCAACGCAACCTTGCGTTTGACAGGCTCTCTTTGCTCGGCCATCCAAACAGTCCCGAATCCACCCTCCCCAATGATTTCCAACAGCTTGTATCGCCCAATACCTTGACCAGCTGTTTCGCTCGGAATCTTGTCGCCGCCCCCCTTGATCATCGCAGGAAAGGGCTCGCCAGGAGCGTGCTCAACAGACATCAGGAACGAACCGGCATCCGAATCCGCAGCGAGCAAGGACTCCACCTGGTGCCGAAGCTCTGTGTCTTCTCCACAAGCATCATCAAGATACTTGTCCCTGTCTTGAGCCTGAAGCTCACGGGCTGTTGCGAAGATTGTCTCAATGTTTTCGTTCATGGCAATAGATCTCAAGGGTACGATTCGATACTCACTCTAGCATTCTTTGCATTGGCATGCTCAGGCAAATCAGACTCTGCATGCCAGCGAGCGATTGCGGAGGCCAGCCCTGCCGCAAGTGACGACGGCAAAGCAATCATGATCGCAGTCCTGAGAATGCGCCACGCTCGCAAGTTGATCTGGCGAACAAAATTATCTACGAAAGTTTGAATCGTGAGCTTGCTGTCGATTTTCTGATCCCATCGCGATCGTTGTGTTTGTGTATGAGTATCCACGCACCCTTCAATGCGGAAACGAGCAACGAAACACCTCATGGAGGACAAGATTTATCTATTTTTCTTCGCGGAGATCGTTATAGAGCCACGCGCGAGCGAATGACCAATGCCGTTCGGCGGTGCTCAGGGATATCCCAAGTGAGTTCGCGGATTGCTCAATCGTCAATCCTGCAAAGAAACGGAGTTTGACGAGCTCAGCCTTCTGAGCATCCATCTCGGCGAGTCGATCCAAAGCTTCATCCAAAGCGATAAACTCGGCAGCACAATCATCGATCGCGACCAGCGTCCAATCCAGCTGGATCCGCCGATGGTTTCCGCCCCGCTTCTGAGTGCCTTTCGCGCGAGCACGATCAATCAATATGCGCCTCATCGCTTCAGCTGCGGCACCAAAGAAATGCCCTCGGCCGTCCCATTCCACATCGTTCAAGTCTTCTGGACCCAATAATCGCAGATAGGCTTCATGGACAAGCCCGGTCGCCTGAATCGTCTGACCCGCTTTCTCACCGGCCAAGCGGACATTGGCGAGCTTTCTAAGCTCCTCGTAGACCAACGGCAGCAACTCGTCGGATGCGCGAGGATCACCTTGATTGATTGCACTCAGGATTTGTGTGATTTCTGGATTCATAAGTATGAGAGCTCACGAACCCTCTTCGAAACTTCAACAGAGACACTTTATTGAATCTGCTTCAAATTCTGAGGCGGGTTGCAAAAACTGACCCGTGGGTTCGCTATTTAAGTTCCTATGTGGGTGGCCAGCAGTTTATGGTGACCGCTGATCGTCGATTCTGAGTAAAAAACGGCCATCACATTCACCATGCAAAGTATCCGATCATGAAGCCTATGGCACCTAGTTGATCCAAATGCGACGGCCATAATCCAATCATACGGCATCGCAAGGATTCGTGCATTGACCGAGCTTTGCAGAGAAAGGATCGAACCAGAGATCAATGTAGCCAGGCAGTGATCAGAAACTCTTCTGGCTTGAGATCAAAGCCTGAGAACGACAGAAAGCCGTATTATCAGTGACCCAAACTCTAAAAACAGAAACACACAACCTCACTGAGCTGCTACTTATAGGGGCTTTGGGCGAGATACGGTACTTGATTGCAACATTTTTCCTTGTGCGCCGTTAAAATCATGATACTATCCGTTTTACAGGAGGTTTGAGTTATGCGCACAGGAACAGGATTGATCTGTCTCGTATCGGGGACAGTCGTTGGTTTGATTGCATTTACAACATCGGCCGTTCTCGCCCGATCTGCAGAACCTGAGGATGTCATTCGACGATCAGTGGTCAAGCGTGCGCATACTGAGCGACCCGACCGAGAGATTAGTGAAAACAATGGAGTTGCTCGCGGGAGCGGCTCAGCGGTTTTTCCGCTTGAGTTCCGCACGATTGATGGCTCGACAAACAACCTGAGCAACCCGCTCTGGGGCGCTGCTTCGACAGACATGATGCGGATGATGGGTGCTGACTACCCGCTGGCATCGGGCGAGATCCCAGCGCGGATGGACGGGCCGAGCGCCCGTGTCGTGAGCAACACAGTCAATGCATCACCGGGTGATCTGCCCAACGCTGTCAATGCGTCGGACTTCCTTTGGCAATGGGGACAATTCCTCGACCATGACATCGACGAGACCCCGATTGGGAGCCCGTCGGTCCCCTTCGATATCGAAGTACCCGTCGGCGACCCGTGGTTTGATCCCGGGAGCACGGGGACTGTGGTCATCGGGATGAACCGATCCGCGTTCCATATGGATACCGCAGGCGAGCGCCAGCATATCAACGAGATCACCTCGTTCATCGATGCGTCCAATGTCTACGGAGCCGATGATCCACGGGCGGCGTTTATCCGTGCCAACGACGGGACAGGTCAGTTGGCCACGAGCGCGGGCGATCTGCTGCCATTCAATACGGCTGGGTTCGACAACGCCCCCACCGGCATGGATCCGAGTTTCTTCTTGGCGGGCGATGTCCGCGCCAACGAACAGGTCGCGCTGACAGCGATGCACACGCTCTTCATGCGTGAGCACAACTACTGGGCCGACCAGTTCGCGATCGAGTTCCCCAAGGCCGACGGCGATGAGCTCTACGAGCGCGCCCGGGCAATGATTGTTGCCGAGATGCAGGCAGTTACGTTCAACGAGTTCCTGCCCTTGCTGCTCGGCGATGGCGCGATGGGTGCGTACGCGGGGTACGACGATACGACAGTGCCGATGATCTCCAATGTGTTCGCAACCGCAGCGTACCGCGTGGGGCACACGATGCTGTCACCGACGCTGCGCCGCTTGAAGGCGACGGATCAGGTTGTTGATGCGGGCGATCTGCCTTTGCAGATGGGGTTCTTTGTCCCCGATGTGATCAGCGATAACGGGATCGATTCGATCCTGCGCGGGCTGGCGAGCCAGCGGGCCCAGACGATCGATACCTATATCATCGATGATGTACGGAACTTCTTGTTCGGCGCACCGGGCTCGGGCGGGTTTGATCTCGCATCACTCAATATTCAGCGTGGGCGTGATCACGGCTTGCCCGATTACAACGCGACCCGCTTGGCCTTTGGGCTTGCTCCTGTCGATGGATTCCACCAGATCAGTGATGACTCGACCATCAACGCAGCGCTCTTTGGGCTGTACGCCTCGGTCGACGATATCGACCCATGGGTCGGGCTCCTCGCTGAACCCGCTACCGGAGGCTCAATGGTCGGCGAAACCCTTCAGGCGATCCTCGTCGATCAGTTTGCAAGGCTCCGCACGGGCGATCGATTCTGGTACGAGTCGTACCTGCCCACTGAGATGGTCGAGTTGGTAAACCAGCAGACGCTGGCGACGATCATCCGTCGGAACACAGAGATCGGCGATGAACTCAGCGACGATGTCTTCCACGCGACAGCCCCGTGCCCGGCGGACATCAACAACGACGGCGAGCTCAACTTCTTCGATGTTTCCGACTTCCTCACGCTCTTCACAAGCAATGACGCCCGGGTGAACTTCGTCGGCGCAGAAGGCGAGTTCAACTTCTTCGATGTCGCGGAGTTTGTCGATCTCCTCAACGCAGGCTGCCCTTAAGCGATTCGCTTGGCAACAACGATTCGGATTTGCTCAGGCTGGATTAGAACCAACAACCTCCGGGTTCTAAGGCAGTCAGAACGCTTCATCGCATCTTCCGTAGATAACAGAGGCTGCGCACAGACACTTAATCATCATGTTGTGTATATCGTCGGGTACTCAATAGAGTACTTGAATTGAGTTGATGCACCAAGCCCCACCACTGCTATTGGTATACACAACATCGGCATCCTGTTTTTATGCTCAGGATGCCGATGCCGAGGAACACCGCGATTTGATTTTCATCAAAAGGCGATGGAATGGGGTATCTGGATTTACGGCCGCGCTCTTAGATAGCAGCAGAGTCCTGCAAGGAGCCCGAGCCCGTCAAGCGAAGCTAGGGGGAGCGGGACAACCGCAATTGTTATGCGATGTCTTGTGTATCTTCTGGGCTTGATTATGGGCATCCCCGCGAGAAATCGATGATAAACTGCTGCACACCAAAGAAGTTGAGAAAGCCGTCTTCGTTGAGCGTCTGTGCTGATGCGGGGATCGCGACGAGGGTTGAAAGCAACGCACCCGCAGTCACAAGCCGATGAAGGTGTCGGCCTGGCTTCGATTGGTCCTGGTTTGATCCAGAAAACATTCAAGCTGCGGCCCGGGTCATTGATGACTTCATTTGTGTCCCTCTCTTTAAATCTTGCTTCAAACCCAACGTATGCACAAACGATGCGACTAGCAGTTGAGTCTCACTCTTCTTACAAGCATTTCGATTGCTCTAAAAAAGCCCTCCCTTACTTACATTCACGCGAACGGAAGCATCAACCTGCAATGACTAAAGCATTTTTAATTGTTATTTATCTGAATAGTTGATTTACCTTGCTATTTGGCTTTGAGGATTGCCCATGTTCACATGAAGGCACATTGCCTACGTGCTAGCGGAGGAAGCAGTGGACCTGTCTATTGGCCTCAACAGGGTTGAGTTGCGATATCAATTACCCACCTACTCCATTAAAAACGCCCCCGACACCATGCCAGAGGCGTTGAAATCTCAATCATTCTGTCTCATGATCACGGACACCCGGCACCAAACGCTTGAAGGAATGCACTCACATCAAAGAAGTTCCAAACACCATCACCGGTGAAGTCTGCAATAGGATCCTGAGCACCAAACCCCTGCAAGAATACAGATACATCGAAGAAGTTGAGAATGCCATCGTTTGTGAAGTCCGCAATCCCACAACCGGCATCCGACACGATCACCACGACCGATGCAGGACTACTGATTACAGGCTCGAGCGTGCCCGGGATCATTGCGGCTGATTGATATTGGAACGAATCAGTGCCAACAAATCCTGAATCGGCCTGATAGGTGAACGAGCCGTCCTCGTTGAGTGTCAGCGTGCCGTGCTCGGGTTCGCTCACAAATCCGAGATCAATACTGATGGCGAGTTCTGGTTGATCAACATCATTCACAAGTAGCCCTTCCTCAGCGGACATGCTCACGACGCCGCCTGCGCCCGCGACATAAGTGTCATTCACCGCGAGATTCGAGGACGAGGATTGAAGATGGTTGAGCTCAGCGAGCACCCACCCGACATACCCGGGTGTGACCGCAGGGTTCTCAAGACCACGCTCGATTTCGGCAGCCACAATATCAACTCGTCCAGACAAGATCTCTTCAATAGAGTTCACATTGAAGACATTATCTCCCCACGCCTGCGGGTTGCTGTCTCCCTGAGCCATTTCAGTGATCAAGTGAATCACATCAATTGAACCAAGCCCGACTTCACTGGTTCCTGGAACCGCACGGAGTGCAGAGCGGAGTACCTGGCTCTGATTGAGTTCATTGGGCATCCCGATCGATACATATGCGTTGAGGATTGCGACTATTCGGTCCAAATCCTCTGCTGCAATAGAGAGATCACTCCCGGGATTATTTAGCAGATCGGTGAGCAGATCATTCCTCAGTCCAACACGGTAACCGTGCAAGTCGGGCAGAATCTCTGACTGAGTGATCACTAAGCTATTGGGACCAAAGCCACCAATACTCGTATTGAGGAGTCGTTTAAGCCCTGACCTATACCAAATTGGATCGCCGCTTGTACTTCCCCGGTTGTTCGGTAAGACATAGTTCAGACCCGTGCTATCCCACAAAGATTCAAAGAAATCTTCGACATCAGGCAGATTATCATACTCTAATGGGTACCAAAATATATCACCAGTACCGATATCAAAGCCTCCCTCGGCTTCGTAAGCCATCAATCGCCAGACTCTGGGACCTCCGCTACTGTTGGTTCGCATTCCTTCAATCCTAATACGAAGAGCAAACTTATTGAAATCAAGACCAAAGTAAATGGGCTCAGCAACAACACGCACATCATTCGGTGTTGGAACCTTCGCCTCATCAATGAGGATCATGGTCTGGAGCAACGAGACCTGATGAATGTTCCCCGGGTCCGCAAAGGTGCCCCATCCCATGAACGGCACATCTTGGTATGGAATATAAAGACGCCGTGATGCATTATCACCCGGTTCGAAGAACTCGAGTGGCCCGACCATGTCCACGAGGTACTGCGGCGACTGAGCCCAGAGGTCAAGGCCCAGAGAGCCGTTCGAGGAAAGGAAATCTGCAGGCAAGAACTCAAGAACGGATGCATCAACCACAGTCTGTAAATGCGTCGCTGCGTCCCGATAGTTCTGAATCAATGCGTCGAAGAGTTCAGAACTCCCATCAGATTCCAGTTCGCGTATCTTTTCAACAAAGCTATTGAGTCGCTCGCCATCTTGGATGATCTGTGCGAGCTCATCAGCCCCACCACCCCCGTTCCGATACCCGAAGTACCACGGATTCTCACGAGCCAGCTGTGCATACGCAGATGCGGCCTGCGACCATGGCTCGATACCCACCAGAGTCGTAGGAGCAAGCGATTCAATCCCGAGCTCCTGAGGCAAGACCGCAAGATCATTGATGTACTGCGTAATCGAGTTATTCTCGATCAGGCCGTCGACATTATCGAGCGTGACGATTGGACTCGATCGAGAACCAGAGAATGCGCTGCTCTTTGAAGTGGTTGATGCGTAGGTATAGAAATACGTCGCTGCTGAACTGAAATTCGTATCCCCACCCACGAATGGAAAATCGCTGAGATTGTCGCCTCTGAAGTCGAGTGCGAGATTTGTTTGAACGGTGAGATCCAACAACAAATCATCTTGAACCAAGAAGTAGAGCGCTGCTTCGAGACGGCGGAGCTCTGAGCGGGCGGCCGCCATATCGAGTATGAGGAAGCTTGTGTCATCTTGCACATCACCGATCTGATCTCCGATTCCATCAAATCCAAGCCCTATTGCGTCTGTCATGAAGTTGAGCTGTGCATCGATTCGATCAAACCGGATATTCATCTCCTGACGCATTTGTTCGACCTGCATGCGCAACTCAACGAGCTGTAGGAAGGCCTGCTCATCAACCGAAGGTGCTGCATCTTGAGCAGTCGCCAACTCAAGAATCTGGCTACCCATACTTGCGAACGCTCCTACCGCGATTTCTGGTTGGTTAAAGTAAACCCCACCTGCTGCGATCGCCGCGGTGCTTACAAGTGAGATCCCTGCTTTGAGATCAGCCATGTTTTCGTTTGTCTCAAGCGCGATCTGGCTGTAATCGCGGGTAAAACTCGCGTAGTCCGTGATCGTTCCATCATCGCTCTGGAGCATCAAAAACATCGCTGAATAGGACGCCGCCCGAGCCTGTGCCGTCGCTTCGAGTTCGGCACGGAGCGTATCGAGCACGCCTTGAACATAAGCGGGGTCGTTGAGTGATAAATCGAGAGACTCGACGAGCCCTGGATCATTTGACAACGCATCATCGAGCGCCCCATCATCCACGTTCTCATCTACACCAACGATCATGGTGATTCTATCTCGCACACTATCGAGCTGAGTAGTCACCATATCACGCAATACCATGTTGGCCGCACCCATGCTGATCGCCTGCTCGTACGCAAGATAGTTCGCGGGAAGCAAAGCGATACCCGCGTCGATCTGAGGCAGATCCGCACGCGTGCCACCGAGTTCAGGACTGAAACCTTCGGCCTCGAAGTAGGTATCAAGAATCGCCGGCAGCCCGAGGCGTTCAACCCCCGATGGGTCTTGGCCGAAGAAACCACTCACGAGCAGATCATAAATCTCATTGCGATAATCAAGAGGACGCCCAAGCGAGATCTCAAACTCCACCATGCGGCTTTGGATTGCGAGATAGCCATCCGGATTCGGGATGGTCACCCCGATCAGTTCGAGCGCTCGCAACCCGACCTGCGTGTCGGTACCGTCGAATATCGCATCTTCAACGATCGCAAAGCGGAGTGCCGCATATAGATTTGCCCGCTCATTGAGATTGGGATCACCCGCTGAAAAGCTCTGGCATGCTGAGTCAAAGGCGTAGAGGAACCATTGAATCTGTTCATCCGTTGCGTTCGGGTTGCGCTCCGCATACGCCATTACGCCCGCAAGCACCGCATACACACGCGGCTTGGGTGTCTCTGAAACGATGACATCTGAGCGGACATACTCCGCTGCACGCATCGCCGAGACGAGTGCTGTGTACTGGGCATCATTCTCGATACCGAGGTCGATCGCAGATGCCTGCCCAGCGGCAAGTGTCAACGGTAAAGCAAGCCTGATCGCAGGTCTCATGAATATCCTCACTCGTGAGTCAATAGTGCTGCAAAAGCGTGATACAAAGGTCTG
>MAAC01012040.1_pt1 | contig 11792 bp, 11 predicted proteins | sample 1115981 | NCBI WGS metagenome assembly MAAC01 (sample SAMN04961126, study PRJNA320927) | seawater metagenome | isolation source: sample BD02T64 sea water enriched with oil for 64 days | place: USA:Gulf of Mexico | collected 2013-07-27 | reverse complement strand
TTTTGCTCTAATTCATTTTTAATCATGTAATCGGGTAAACGCCCCCAACCAATACCACTCATGATCAAGGTTTTTTTGGTATTAAAATCATTCGCATACCAACATCGTTGCCCTGTTTGTACGCTATAATTTATGCCTTGGCTGCTTTGCCCCGAGTCTTGCACTACTATTTGGTATTCATCTTTTAATTCAGTCACTGACTGTAGCTTAGGATGACGCTCAACAAAGCGTGGTGCAGCAACGTTACATAAGTAGCCTTGGTACAGCTTATTGGCTTCAAATTGTCCTGATTCCAACGCCAAGTTGTCAATAGCGGTTAACGCAAGATCAGCCTGCTCTGACATCACCGCTTCTAATGCGCCGTTGATGTATTCCTGCTTTAAAATGATTTGGGTATGCGGAAATTCACTCTGCGTCATTTCCAACACCGGCAGTATTTTTTTTAAATCATACGAAGCCTCAATAGCTAAGGTAATGCTGGCTTCATTGCCTGCAGTTAAAAAAGTTGCTAACTGTTTCAATTGTTCCGCTTCGTTGAGTAAGCGTAAGGCATGTTGATAAATTTTTTGACCATTGCTGGTCAGTGACAAACGGTAACCTTGTCGATTAAACAGCTGTAAATCTAGCTGAGCTTCTAGTTGTTTTATGCCTTGGCTAATCGCGGGTTGGGTTTTAAAAAGTACTTCGCTAGCACGTTTAAGGCTGCCTAATTCAGCAACTTGTTGCAGCATTTTAAGTTGTTCAAGCGTCATCTACTTAACCCTTATTTATTGATATTGAGATTGAGGCTGATAGGAGCCTCACCACATATTAAGTAAAACTTAACAACTTCTAAACAAAGCTTCAATATTTATTTAAATACTATCCGTCATACTAGCCCTCACCAATTACAAATAACATTGAATGAACACGTTTTTATGAGGCAAGGTAATGAATAACACTCAAACAAATTACGGCTATGTCAGTATTTTTTTTCACTGGTTAGCTGCACTGAGCATTTTTGCTTTATTTGCTTTGGGCTATTACATGGTCGATTTAACCTATTACCATGCTTGGTATAAAACAGCACCTGAACTGCATAAAAGTGTTGGTATCGTACTTTTTGCTTTAATGCTCATTAGGCTTATTTGGCGTTATAAACAAGTAACACCAGAGCATTTAACGAGCCATAGCGCACTTGAGCGTAAGGCCGGTAAATTAATTCACTCTGTACTCTACGCAATGATATTCATCATTATGAGCACGGGTTATTTAATTTCAACCGCTGATGGTCGAGGCATTGAAGTATTCGAATTATTTGTGATACCCGGCTTTGGCGCTTTTATTGAAAACCAAGAAGACTTAGCAGGCCTTATTCATAAATGGTTGGCTTATGTGTTAGTAGCTTTGGCATTGTTACATGCCCTAGCAGCACTTAAGCATCACTTTATTGATAAAGATAATACCTTAAACAGAATGATTGGCAAACGCCAAAGCATTAACAATATTAGATAACAACGGAGCAAGAACAATGAAAAAAAATATCGCTAAACTAGCTATAGCATCAGCATTTGCCACTACTTTACTTATGCCGGTAGCCAATGCTGCCGACTATGCTATTGATGACAAAGGCGCGCACGCCTCAATTAACTTTAAAATTAAGCACTTAGGCTATAGCTGGTTAACTGGTCGTTTTGACACGTTTGGTGGTAAGTTTACTTACGATCCTGCCAATGTTTCTGCGTCAAAAATTGAAGTTAACATTGATACCAGCAGCATAAACTCAAACCATGCTGAGCGTGATAAACATTTAAAAGGTAATGATTTTCTTGACGTTAGTGCTTTTGCCAATGCTAAATTTGTCAGTACTTCGGTCACTGAAAAAGCAGCTGGCAAATTAGCCGTTGCAGGTGTATTAACTCTGCACGGTGTTAGCAAAGATATCATCATTGATGCCCAAGCCGTTGGTGAAGGAAAAGACCCTTGGGGCGGTTATCGTGCCGGTTTTAGTGGTACAACGACTATCGCGTTAACTGATTTTGCCATCAAAATGAATTTAGGGCCTGCCTCTACTCATGTGCAATTAGACTTACATATCGAAGGAATAAAGCAGTAATATTTTTACTGACAAAAGGATTGGTATATGACAAATAGCTCATTGCAAGCCAATAGCCATAGAAAGCTGACCTTAGTTACATCAGGCCAGCTTAGCTCGGACGGCTCAGGCGTTAAACTGACACGCTTGATAGGCAACGATGAGTTATCTATGCTGGATCCTTTTTTACTGCTTGATATTTTTCAATCGGATAACCCACAAGATTATAGCGGTGGTTTTCCGAGTCATCCACATCGAGGCTTTGAAACGGTCACTTATATGCTCGCAGGTCGTATGCGCCACAAAGACAATGCGGGTAATGAAGGAGTAATATCAGCCAATGGTGTGCAATGGATGACCGCCGGGCGCGGTATAATTCATGCTGAAATGCCAGAGCAAGAATCAGGCTTATTAAAGGGCTTTCAACTTTGGATAAACTTGCCTAAAAAGCATAAAATGATCACCCCCCATTATCAAGAATTTTCAGCAGATAAAATAACTATTGAAAAGCGCAACGATGGCGGTGAAATCAGAGTGATATCTGGTCGTACTAACAATAATGCCACGGGTGTTGTCGTTAATAATTATGTAAAACCAACCTATTTACACGTTACCTTACCAGCCAATGCAAGCTTTGAGCAGAATATAGCAAAAGCAGATAATACTTTTATTTATATGATTTCTGGTAATATCTCCATAGGAGATAGCACTGAAAAATTGAATGAAAATCAACTAGGTATATTAACGGCTGGCACTAGCGTTAAAGTGGTCACCAACACAGCGACAAGTTTTTTACTTGTTTCAGCCATGCCATTGAACGAACCCGTAGCCCGCAGCGGCCCTTTTGTGATGAATACCAAAGTAGAAATAATACAAGCCTATAGTGATTTACAAAATAACCGTTTTTAAGAAATCCTTGCCCTTTATAACTTACACTTTCTGACAAATCCCGACAGTTTTTGCACATTTCAGTTACTGATTTGAACACAATTAACTCGCACAATAAGCGTATTAAAATTGTAATCAAGCCAGCGACAGGAATCATCATGACATTCACAGGAATAAACACATTACTGACTAAAAGCACCTATTTAAGCACCATCGCCAGTGCCGTTATATTTAGCTTATATGCCTCTCCTGCTTTATCTTTTGCGCAAATAGAGCAAGAAAAAACAGACAATCAAGCCGAAAGAATTGAGGTGATTGGCCGACGTAATCAAGCCAATAGTGAAATGAGTGACGAAACAGAGCAACTGATGAGTGTTGCAGGTGTTGGTAATGATCCTCTCAGCGCTGTTTATAGTTTACCGGGCATTGTTTATGCGGGAGGCGATACTGGCTCACCCGCGGTGCGCGGCTCTTCTCCCGATGATAATGCTTTTTATATTGACGATATGCCCGCTGGTTATATTTTTCACTTATTTGGTGACAGCATTTTTAATGAAAATCTCATCCGTGATTTCAGCTTATACCCTGCGGCCTTTGGTAGCGAATACGGCAACGCCACTGGCGGTGTATTTGACGTAAAACTGCGCGACCCTCGCCATCAAGATATTGAAACAACCGTTGATTTAAGTATGTTAAAAAGTGGCATTATGGTGGAAGGCTCGGTTAGTGAAAACTCTGCTTTTTACCTTTCTTACCGCCGCAGCCAAATTCACTTATTCTTACCTGAGGATGAAGAAGACGAAGGTTACACTATTTTTAAAGCCCCCATCAGTGATGATTATCAAGCCAAATACCAATGGCTACTTGGCGATGCCCATAAACTGACTTTCAGTGCTTCAGGTGCGAGTGACACTGGTGGCGTAAATATTTCAGCAAACTCAGAAGATGGCCGCATTGATCCCGATAGCATTGGTGACTTGGAAATAGCCACTCGCTTTGATAACCAAAATATTTCATGGCAATACTATGGCGATGATCACAAAATGATGCACTTAGTGGTCGGCCATAATGTTACTCAAACTGACGAAAAATTTGGTGATGGCCAATTTGTTAATGTCGATGAAGAAAGCTACAACCTCAGATTTTTCTATCAACTAGCTTGGCTAACAGATCATAAGCTAGGTTTCGGCGTTGATTACAGCAAAACCGAGGTAGATTACAGTTTTGATATTATCCCTTACTACTGCACCGAATTTGATAGCGACTGCCGCCAGCATAAAGGTGATCGTATTCAAGATAATACCTCGTTAACCAATCAAAATATTGCCGTTTATCTGGATGAAACTTGGGATATAAACAATAATTGGCAGTTGATATTAGGTGTTCGCGGTGAGCGCAATGACTACACCGAGCAAAGCTTTATTCACCCAAGGTTTACCTTAAACTGGTTAGCAAGTGACAAGTTAACTATTAAAGCAAAAGCTGGCACTTATAGCCGTTTCCCTGACGTAGATACCGCCTTGAAAAAACTGGGCAACCCTAAAATAAAGTCGCCAAAAGCTACACATTATTCACTTGGTTTCGAATACGATGTTAATGATCTATGGTTTACTTCCATCGACCTTTATCAAAAAAAATTAAGCGATTTACCTCGTTCAACAGACGAGTTGACCATTAATCAACTAACCGGTGAAGACCTACATTACACCGCCGACACCTCTGGCACCGCTCATGGTATTGAATGGTTAGTAAGACGAGAGCGTCAAAATGGCTGGTTCGGCTGGGCATCATTAAGCTGGTCTGAAAGTGATCGCACCGATGATTTAACCAATATTACCAGTGATTATTACCTTGATACGCCGCTCGTTGCCAATCTTGTTGTTAACTATGAATTAAATGAGCGTTGGGATTTTGGCTTACGCTTTACCCTACGCAGCGGCGCAAAATACACGCCAATAACAGGTTTACGAGACAACCCTGACTATGATGATCATTACTTAGCTAATTACGGTGAAGTTAATTCAAAAACCTTACCTGTTTATCATCGCTTAGATTTAGAAGCGAATTATAAAACCCATTATTGGGGTTATGACGCCCAGTGGACCTTTGCCGTGATTAACGCCATGGCACAGAAAAATGTTTCAGGTTATTACTATGAGCCAGAAGATGACGATAGCCCAACTCAATTCACCGTTAGCGGCGAAGAAGACATAGGCATGTTCCCTTATGTTGGCTTAAAAATGACTTTTTAAAAATTAACACTGTCACATAGATTACATACGTATAGCGTAGCCTGTCGAGTTAACAGCATACATGCCAAGCTACAGGTGCATATTAAACCTATAATTCCATTGCCTAAATGAAGGGGATTATCACCATAAAGCGCTTGGTACTACTTTACGTTTTTTATACAAAAACTAACTTGCTATATATAATGGAAACGATAAGCTACTGGCATGCATAAAAATTTTATAAAAAACAGTTTACTCATACTGGCTATAACCACATTGAGCGCTTGTAGTACCACATCATTTACTGATTTGTTTAGCAACTATAATCAGCAAATGCGTGATGCAAAGCAAGCACAGCAGCAAGGTAACTTTCAACAAGCAATTAGCTTAATCCCTAGCCGTAGTCGCAGCAACAGCAGCTATAACTTAAGCCTGTTAGAAAAAGCTCGTTTAGAGTACTTAGCTAACGATAACAAGCAAAGCCAAGAAGACTTTGCCCAAGTATATCAACTCGTGCAAGAGGCTCAACTTGCCGCAAAAATACAGCTAAGCAGAGGCATTGAAAATGTTGCTGCGGTAGTGAGTAATGACAACGCTATTCGCTATGATATTCCGCTGTACGAGCAAAGTATGTTGCATAGCTATCAAGCATTAAATTATCTAGCCCTGCAAGATTTATCTGGCGCATTGGTTGAGGTACGCCGTGCTAACTTAGTTCAAGAGCAAGCATTAACAAGCAATGCCAACAGTATTTATAGTGCTCAAGAAGAAATGGCTGAGCAAGGCGTAAATATGGCTGATTTTTCTCGCCAATATCCCGCTATGGACAATACCATTGGCGATATTAAAAATGGCTTTCAAAATGCGTATACGTTTTATTTGTCGGCCTTACTGTACGAAGCCGCAGGCCAAAGCAATGATGCCTATATTGACTATAAAAAAGCCTTAGAGATTTATCCCGACAACAGCTACTTACAGCAAGATGTATGGCGCTTAGCAAACAGCTTATATATGAGCGATGACATTACTTTATTGAAAGCGAGTTTACCGCAAGCTATCACCAATAAAAATGAGCATGCAAACAATCATAAAAACCGAGGGCAAGTTACTTTTATTGTTGAAAATGGCATCATCGCAGCAAAAAAAGAAATCTCCATCAGTCTGCCTATTTTCACTAGTCATGACAATATACGCTTTTACAGTGTGGCTTTACCTAGCTACCAGAATAATTTGAAGAGGTATTCACCATTACGTTTAAGTTATCAAAATAAAAGCTATCAGTCTGAAGAAATAGTGCGTTTGCAGTCTTTAGCCGCTAAACAATTAAAAGATCAACTGCCCTTAATCGTAACAAGGCAAGTCGTGCGCTTAGTTGCTAAAGAAGAAATAAGGCAACAACTAGAGCGCCAAAGTGGCCAGCTTGGCAATATTTTTGCCAACATTTATAACATTGCCACAGAAAAAGCAGATACCCGTAGCTGGAGCACTCTGCCTGATAGCATTCATATATTGCAATTAAACCTGCCAGCAGGGGAGCATCAACTTAGGCTCAATATAAATGGCACAAATCAACAAGTTAAGGTATCCGTTAGAGCAAACAAAACCACCTTAGTTAAACTCGCGGCTATCGGTACTTATAATCAATACCAAACCTATGAGTTATAACTAATAATTTATAACCCGTAATTTATAACCAGTAAACCGTACAATTTAGGAGTTTTATCATGAACAATAAATACCCTGTTATGCTAGTACTCATTGTTACAGGATTTTTCATCAGCGCATGTAAAAATGTACCACCTGTAACCTCGGGGATTGGTAGCAGCCAAATAGCGCCTGGGCAGAAATATAGCAAGCATTTGCAGATAGACAACAAGCAACTGGCGGCAAAACTTTATATAAGCGACATAAAATCACGCACTAATAATGATTTTTTACAGCTTAATTTAACGCTGACCAGTCGCTATAAAAAATCATTGCAACTGCAATATCAATTACAATGGTTTGACCAAGACGGTTTTGCTATTGAAGCGGGAAAAAGCCCTTGGCAAGCCCTTGAGTTACACGGTATGCAAACAGCAACTGTGGCTGGCTTAGCCCCGTCAACCAAGGTATCAACCTTTAGTCTTTATGTACGTGAAGTACCTGAGAAGTTTTTTAAGTATTAATTAAAGCCATATAATAAAAATTACACATTGAATATTACCAAACATTACCAAATATTAAGGAAAAATAATGAATAAAATAGTTTTAGCAACCACCCTAAGTATCGCTTTAGTCGCACTAGGCGGCTGTACCAACAAGTCTGTAGTTCGTTACGGCGATGCCACCGAAGTTGAAACCACGAATATTAGCTTTGGCTCAACTGATTTACAAAAAGTCGCCGGTCAAATGACCGACTCTTTATTACTATCGCCTGTTGTTGGCACATTAACGGCCAATACTCGCCCTATTTTATTTGTAGAAAGTATTAAAAATAAAACCAGCGAGCATATAGACACAGAATCAATCACTGACTCTATTTCAACTAAATTACTACGCTCGGGTAAATTCCGCTTTGTTGATATGGGACGAGTTGCTGCGGTACGTGAACAGCTTGAATTTCAACAAAGCAGCGGCATGGTAGATGAGAGTAAATCAATCGCCTTTGGCCAGCAAGTTGGCGCACAGTATATGCTATACGGGAACTTAGCGAGTATTGTTAAATCTAATAAAGACCAGTCTGACGTTTATTATAAGTTCACTTTACGTTTAATGGACTTAAAAAGTGGCTTGGTAGAATGGGCTGACGAGACTGAAATCCGTAAAACTAAAGAAAAAGAATTTGTTAGCTGGTAGGACAAACGATGAAACTAATAACACCACTAATATCACCAGTAATATTGGCTTTACTTGTCTGCTGTTTATTCACAGCCAATGCTTTTGCTGACTACGATAGAAACAAAGCTGTGCCCGTTGAAAAAGTTTTATTTGGCGCAGTCATATCAGTACGCAATATTAATCAAGAAGAGCTGATTCAAGATAAAAACAATGGCTGGCATACCTTTGGCGGAGCCCTGATTGGTGGTGTTATTGGTAATCAATTTGGCGGCGGTAGCGGCAAAGATGTCGCCACCATATTAGGCGCAATTATCGGCGGTTCAGTGGCGAACAATCGTAACAACCAGCCTAAGAAAGTAGTCATTCGCTTAGTTGAATTGATGATCAAAGTAGATAGCGGTGAGCAATTTATGGTAATTCAAGACCTTGATCGGCAAATGATATTTCACTCAAATGACAAAGTTAGAATGATTTATTTAGCCAATAACACGGTGAGAATAGATAAGCAGCGCTAGTTTTTCTGACTTTATTCAGCTGAAAAACTTTACCACAGAGAATAATAAATACTCTGTGTCGGTTCGAAGAGCCCTCGGTGGTGAACAGTTACGTTTTTCTTACACTTTTTAAACACTTTCCTGCCGATGAGTTAATAAAAAGTAAGTTACATTGTGGTAACATCTTACCCCTCTGTAACTTACTTTTATTGCTCACTATGTTGCCTAAAAAATTCAATTTTGTCATGTTGAAGCATTTATATTCATATTTGCTTGTTGCTCTTTATTTTATGGCAGTTCCAGCAAGTTATGCAGACCAAACTATTGAAACCATAACCGTTGATGCTAACACCCCCATAGTGAAAGATGCTTTTGAATGGCAATTTATGGTCAACCTTTCACTCGCTAATATGGAAATATTATTAGTTGATGTGGAGCAAACCCAGCCTTGGGACTATTTTCAACTTGGACTTTTGTTAGATATTTCCTATAAAGGATTTTTCATACAAACCAACTCTAGACGCTCTTCAATAGCCATAGGTGGCGGCGAATTTGGCTATCAAATCACCGTGCAAGACAATTGGCAACTAGATGTTATTTTAAAAGCTTATATGAATGGCTACGATCCTGTTGAAATACTTAAAGAGCAAGACATTGCAGAGTTATCAGGCCTTGATGAACGCGAATTTACTGGTGGCTTAGCACTACGCTATTCACACTTTTTTGATGATGCTATTTTTTATATTGATTTCGCCACTGCTCGTGCCATTGAAAATGGTCAAGGCAGCGATGCTACGGGCTTGATCATAGACAGTTTTTATAGCTATTTGATCCCCTACCGCAATTGGGATATTTATCTTGGCGCTGGCCTCACCTATTATGAGCAAGCACTTGTTGATTACTATATTGGTATTGATGCTGATGAAGTAAACAGTAGCCGACCTTTATATAACGCCGATAGCAGTTTTAGGGCGCAACTTGAAATCTATGCACAATACCCATTATCACCAAGCTGGTCTTTCAATGTTGGCGTAACACAAAGTTTTTATTCTAATAGTATAAAACAAAGCCCCTTAGTGGATAAAAATAAGCTAACCGATATCATGGTTGGAGTGCTTTATGTATTCTAGTGTTAGCAAAGGAATTGCTCTGCTTATTTTTATGTCCGTGAACTGTTTTATGTTATCCGCCGATGCACAAGATAAACCAACGGTGTCAACTAAAATAGCGTTTAGTGTGCAACCACAGCAGTGTGTTACTTTACGTCAAGGGCGAGACTGCTTTGCAACCATTAACCTGCAATGGCAAAAGTCGACCGAGCTGTCTTTATGTCTTTACCAAATTGACCAACAGCATAACAACAAGCAACAAGTAAAGTGCTGGCAAAAAAGCCGTCAAGGTCAGATAAGCATAGCGTTTGAGTCTAGCGATAACATCACCTATCAACTACGTTCAATAAAAGAGGATCACTTGTTGGCAGAAACACAAATAGTGGTCAGTTGGTTACATAAAAAAACCACCCGCAGACGTCGATGGCGCTTGTTCTAGTCGGTAAGTAAAAAATCGCTGAGTCAAAAGTAAATGTTAAATTACAGGTAATAAATATGAAAACTATTTTATTGGTGGAAGATGATATTAGTTTAGCTAACTGGGTATGCGAGTACCTAAGCGAGCAAAATTTTAATGTTATTCATGTCGAGCGTGGCGATCGGGTGTTAAATAAAGTAAAAAACGAGGTTATCGATTTAGTGCTGCTTGATGTTATGCTGCCAGGCTTGAATGGCATAGAAGTATGCCGCCTTATTCGCCAACACTGCCAAGTACCAATAATTATGCTCACCGCCCGAGCAGATGAATTTGACGAAGTAATAGGCCTTGAAGCAGGTGCTAATGATTATGTTATCAAGCCCGTTAGACCTAGAGCGTTATTAGCGAGAATAAATAGACAGTTATCAACTTTGCAGCAAGAATCATCTACCAATAACCTACTCACCTTTGGTGAACTTACCATTAATCAAGAAGCCAAACGGGTCACTTACCTTGAACAAGAAGTAGAGTTATCTTCAAGTTTGTTTGCCTTTTTAACCTTTTTAGCTGAACGAGCAGGCAGTGTTGTTGATAGAGATTCCGTTTTTAGAGCGTTAAAAAAGCGTGATTATGATGGTCAAGACCGACGCTTTGATGTGATGTTATCTAATTTAAGAAAAATATTTAATGATGATCCACAAAAGCCGAAAAAATTTAAAACCGTATGGGGTAAAGGCTATTTATTTGTTAGTGACGCCTGGGAAAAAGACAATCGGTTAGAGAATATATCAGAGAACAAAACAAGTAATACTCAGGACAACAACTAGCCATGCGAGGCTTATATATAAGTATTATTTTTACCGTATTAGGCTCATTCTTTTTTATCGGCTGGGGCTTAGACAAATTAGCCGAGCATGCCAGCCCTGAGCAGCAAGATCCCCAAGAAAATCAAGCCACGGTTTTATACCATCAATTAGCAGATGGCTTAGCTCAACAGCTAAACCAACAGCCAGAGCAAAAGCTTATTAACGCTGTGCAGCAATTTCAGCAGCAATACCAAATAACCACGCATTTAGTCTTGAGCAGTGATGTTGCCTTACCCAGTTCTTTACTCGCGCAATTAGAGCACAATAACGGGCTGCTACTCGCCTCGCAAAATGAGCAATATTTATTAAAAAAGCTCAACCAACATCCCACCTATTTATTACAACTTAATTTTCCGTTAGAGCAAGAAGAAAGTAATCCCGTCAATTTTATTTTAACGCTAGCCTTATATTTAAGTATTTGCGGTATTCTTATTTTATGGGTATTTCCATTAAGCAGAAGGTTATTTTTGCTCAATAATGCCGCGGCAAAAATTGGCGAAGGTCAACTCAATGTGCGTATCACCCCGAGTCAATTTTCTTACATAAAAATGTTAGAAAATAGCTTCAACAATATGGCGGGGCAAATTGAAAAACTCGTTGCCGATAATAAAATTTTAGCGCGAAGTTTATCTCATGATATACGCACGCCAATCGCTTGCCTTCGTTTTGGTTTAGAAGCGGCAATTGATAGTAAAACAGCAGAGAAAAAAAATAGTTATCTCACTCGCATGGATAGTGAGCTTACTAATATGGAAGAAATGACCAGTGCTTTTCTCGAATATGCTTCAATGGAGCGCCAAGCATTACATCTTAAAAAACAGACCGTCAATGTTAGTGAGCTGATCAACTCAGCCATTAACGATTGCCAAATGCTCGCTGAGCAAAAAAAATT
>MAAC01017830.1_pt1 | contig 11795 bp, 13 predicted proteins | sample 1115981 | NCBI WGS metagenome assembly MAAC01 (sample SAMN04961126, study PRJNA320927) | seawater metagenome | isolation source: sample BD02T64 sea water enriched with oil for 64 days | place: USA:Gulf of Mexico | collected 2013-07-27 | reverse complement strand
AGTAAAAAAGTATATACAAGAACAAGGGAGTGAAAAAGAGAAAGAACAATATTCCCAATTAAAACTTTTTAAGTTTTAAACAAGATACCCCACAGCTTGCTGTGATTGGGAGTTTCATTCGGGAATGTAATAGAAAAACCAACAGTATTAGGTAAACGAGATGCATCTAATACTCTTGGCTTTATAGGTGTTAGTTCTTCTTCCTTTTCTTCTTTTTTAGGAGGGAGAATTAAATTACCAATACTTTTAAATAGAGACGGCACTCTTCCATCATCTATTCGTTTTTTTGGAGTATGACTTATATGTGTAAACGGCACATACGGAACTTCTAAAGCAACGGGAGTGTCAAAATGGTAATACCCACGATGACGATACTCCCACTGATAGAAGTTAAGTGTCGCTTGTTCACTTTCGCTGTAAGCCATAATTAGCGAACAAAGATGTTATTTAATATGGGCTTACGTTCAGCCTCGGTTAAGGCACGAACACCTTTATCATTGGTTATATCATCTATGACTTTTAAAACTGATGTTTGAGCGTAGGACATAAACATCGATGCGGTATCAATTTAATAATACGTAACAGAGGATACCATTGTTTTGCTAAAAACCGGCCAACAAAAGGAATTTTTGAAATAATAATTTGACCTATTGAATTCTTATATAAGAGCCACCAAGAAATAAAGGACCCATTTCCAAACGGTGCTGCACAGATATCGTATTGATAGGCTTTCCATTTAATTCGCAAATAACTTCGTTTTGAAGAAAAGAAGCTTCCTTATTTGGTTAGAAGGCGCATACATTAGACCAAGCATATGCATATTCATTTTTTGCGGTGCAACCATAAAATTCTGATAAATGTTTTCATTAGAGATATCATCAGAAGATTGTAAATTACTATCCATCCACATTGGCATATACCTATAGGAAAACATAGTTTCACCTTTCTTATGATAATGATCTCCCATAACACTTGATACCATTACAAGTGGATAGTGGTTTGTCTTTGTTTATACAAAGAACTTCTGAAATAAATTTATAATTCGTATTATACTCTAAAAAAGGCAGTAGAGGTCTGACTTCTGTAAAACAAAAGATTATTAACATTCCTATTGCAATTTTATACTTCATTCTACTACTTATAATGTTTCCTATATCCAATGTAATAGCTTAGCACACCATAAATAGCTAGAACACCTAGGGTTGTGGCAATAATTTTTAAAGAAAATATTTGATCTCCTGAAGCGTATGAATGTAATCCAACCAACCAGAAATTAACTCCAAAATAGGTCATTAGAATAGATCCAAATGCAATAATAGATATAAAGCTAAACAACCATTTACTTCTTAAGCCAGGAACTAACCTCATATGAAGCACAAATGCGTAAATTATTATAGTTATTAATGCCCAAGTTTCTTTTGGATCCCAGCCCCAATATCTACCCCAACTCTCATTAGCCCATTGGCCACCAAGAAAATTTCCTATTGTTAGCATAATCAAACCAATAGTAATTGCCATTTCGGTAATTGCTTGAGTCTCTTTTACAAAAACCTTCATTTTTTGTTTGTTTTTTGAAGTAGTTAGAAGCATTAATAAAAGTGTCATTCCTCCAAGAATTGCACTAATTGTAAAAGGGCCGTAACTCGCAACAATAACTGCAACATGCACCATGAGCCAATAGCTATCTAGTACAGGTTCAAGGTTTGAAATTGAAGGATCCATCCAATTCCAATGTGCTATCATTAAAATCATTGCGCTTACAAATGTAGAGGCTGCCAATGTTAAATCTGATTTTCTACCAAATAAAACACCAAATATCATGGTAGCAAACGCAACATAAATCATGGACTCATAGGCATCGCTCCAAGGTGCATGGCCAGAAATGTACCATCGCATTGCTAACCCAAGAACATGAAAAATAAAAGTGATGTAGACAGCCCATTTTAATCCTGCTATTAAATATTTAAGTATTTTATTTGAAGAGAAAATTCTTAAGATTACTGTGAAAAATAGAAAAACACCAAAAAGTAAATATCCATAATATACTCGCTTAAATATATTCCATTTGTTATATTTAATTTCAAATTGAATTTTCCCTTCATTAGGCATTATCTCTTTACTATAAGCATATTGGAGCTTAGTAATACTCTCCAAAATTTTTGATGCTAGTGTGTAATCTTTTTTATGGATTGCATCAAAATAACCATAAGGAAATAAATTTTTGATGATTTTTGAATCTGGACCAAAATCAACATCTTGAATCTCGTTAATGGATTCCCATTTGTTATTTGGATTGTTAGGTATAGGAAATAATTTAATTAAGCTCCCGTTTATGGCCTGAGATAATAATCTTTGTGCTTCATACGCTTTTCGAAGATCTTTTTGAAATTGATTTGGTGCATTGACTGAAAATGCATCTTGAAGCAAACTTTGAGATATTTTGGGCTGACCATCAGGTGTAAAAAAACTTGAGAGTGAAGCATATTTAGAATTTTGATCTAATGATAATATTTTTCGAATACTATCATTCCCTCTTTTTAGTTTTATCAGCGGAACATCAAACCATAATCTTGGACTCTGAATCATTGACAGTAGCACTTGATTTGGGTCTAAACCTTCATAATGCTCTCTCCCAGAGATCTTTCTTAATAATTCTGAAGCATACGTATTAACAGGCTTCATTCTTCCACCTACGTCTTGTAAAATTAATTGCCCGAATTTTTCTGCTTCAATTTTTGGAATAACTCTTGATGAAAGTATTGAATCTACAGTAGTTTTATCTAATTGGCGATGTTGCTCAATCGAAGGTTCTTGACTTATACCCTTAAAGCTAATAAACAATAGTAAAAAGGATAGAAGTATTTTTTTCCCTTTTTGCCTATTAACTATTCTTTCTAAATATTTAAATCTTGTGTTCTTATCGAACATAACCAGCATCAGCCCTAGGTAAAGCATATAATAACCTATGTAGGTAATCGTTGTTCCCCAAAAATCATGATTTACAGATAAAACGGTTATATCTGGGGTGTTTTCTACTTTTTTAGCTGCGCTAGAGAAATCTATGCTGGATTGAAAAAACCGATAGCCTTTATAATCCAAAATATTATTCATATATATTCTGGCATCAAAATCAGGTGCATTTTTGTCTAATATTGTGACATTACTTTCATAAGACTTAAATCCAACACTATAAGTATTTGGATCTGCGCCAGGATACTTCTCTGTTATGAGTTTATTTAATTGAACATAAAATGGTAATTCTATTTCTTTTGATCCATAAGCAAGGTGTATATCTAAACCTCCAATCGATACTTTTTTTGGATTATTTGAGACACCTTTTGCCCCAAATAAGGTGAGGACCTCTTGTTCATCATTAATTTCTATTTGTACTTGTAGGGCATCTTGAAATGAGGTTTCTGTTTTTTGTATAACTTTTTCTGGGAATCCTATTTTTGGGTTTTCAGGAATTACAAAATTTAAATTATTAACAGTATATAACGAGAGTAGTTTAAGGGGATTAATTTCATTTTTAATAATAGCTCTTTCTTGTTTGCTATTCATATTATAAACGGTACCTCTAAATGCACTTCGCATTTTTAAAGAATCGTTTTCAATATATATATTAATGCCTGCATTAAGGTTATCATTTTGAAATGAAACTATTATATTTCCTATTGAAGTTAATTTGCCAGCCTTTATATAGTGATCTTTTCGTTTGCCTTCACTACTCTCTACTAAATGCAAACAAACAACACCATCTATATCTTGGATAAAGCTTGTTTGTTCTTCAGCATTTTCAATAAATTTTAATGACCTTATTTTTACATCAGTTTTATTGAAATTTGTTTTTAATTTAAATTCATTATCTAATCGTTCTGAAAGGAAGAGCTTTTTATATTCTTTTTTGCGTAATACTTTGCCATTTATATCTCCGTCCATCCAAACAGAAAGATACGTATCTTCGGAAAGTATTTTATTATTCTTTTCTCCTTCATAAATAGGTATAACACCTTCAAAACCTATATATCTTGTAATACCTGCACCAAAAATTATCAGGACGAAGGAAAGATGTAATATAAGAATGGTCCATTTTTTATTTTTTATTAGATTATAGTTTTTTATGTTTCCAATAAAATTAACCATCAATAAAATTAAAATGACCTCAAACCAAAGGGTATTGTAAATGAGTACTCTAGAATATGGAGTAGGTGAGGTTTCTTGACCTGCATCTAAAAACGTCCCAATAGCCATTGATATCGCAAGGGCGATTAGAAAAACAGCCATCAATCTAGAAGATATAAGATGACTGTAAATCTTTTTACCAATTATGGTTAGTGTCATAATCAATTTTGTTTTTTAGCTAGTAAACTTTATTAAATTAATAATAATGATTAATGTAATGTTTGTTAGTAAAGAGATAAGCAATAAATTAAATACTAATTTCACTTTCATTTGCGCCAATATAGCTGCGTTATATATCATACATATTGAGGTACACATTGTTAATTCTATAAATGATCCAATAAAATTATCACCTTTATAATCTTGAAGTAAATACATGCAAGTTACAGAGCCAATACAACTTTGTAAAATGATGGATAGTGGGATATATCCCCAATAATCTTCTAATACTGTTAAATATAATTTCACCTTGCGTTATTTAGGTAATTAATTTAGGATAAAAACATCCTTTATTTTTATAAAAAAATAGTATTCATTAAGAAAGATGTTAAGCGAATAATTCTTCTTCTAATTCTATAGCTTTTTTAAAAAGAATATTATTTTCTAAATGAATATGAAAATGTAAATCCTCTTCAAATTCCTTTAGTTTTGCATAAGTGACTTTGTAAGTATTACATGCATTTGAAGGCGGATTGTAATTATCTGAAAGTTTTGCAATCTTTCTAAAAGCTTCTCCCTCAAAATCATGTTCAGAATCCATTTGGCCGATAGGGTTTTTAATTGTTCCGAAGCTAGGAATTTCCAATTCAACATTGGTAGATTTAGCTTTCATCATCTTTCTTATATATGGAAATAATATTAATTCTGATTTTTTCCTCGGCTGAAAACTTCCTACGAGTCTTCCTTTTTATGTCTTTTACAACTGCTTCTACTGACTTTTTTGTTTTTCTCATGGTTCATTGTTTTTCTCATGGTTCACTTTTTAAAGGTTTAGCTAAATTGCAAGCATGCTTCCAATTTAATAATCTATGACTTAAGTATATCCCTTAAGTGGTGAACTTTTTGTTGACGTTATACATAATTTTATTTTCAGATAAAATTATCCTTTATTATTTTAATTTTTTTTTTTACCGTTTTAAGAACGTTAACCCTGATTCTAGCTCTAGAGCAAATTCTCTTAAATTAGTTTGCTCTAACATTGTTTTTATGTTGATTCTAAGTTTAACAAAATCATTATGTAAAGGACATGGCTTTGATTCATTACACTTTTCTAAACCTAACCCACAGCCCACATATACATCTTCGCCATCTAGAGCTCTAACCACATCGCCAACACTAATATTGTTTAATTTATAGTCGTCTACTTCAAACCCTCCTGTTGGTCCTTTTAAAGAATTAATTACACCTTCCTTTACTAATTGTTGTAAAATTTTTGCAGTAAACGCAACAGGTGAATCAATTGATTTTGCAATTTCTTTTAAACTAACTCTTTCATTATGTATTGAACGCTTGGCTATATATAGCGTCGCTTTAATTCCGTATTTACAAGATTTTGAAAACATATATCAAATTTAAATAAACCAAATCTAAATTTTAGATTTAATACGGCATTTTAATTTAATAACATTTTAAAATCTTGATGCAAAGATAAGAATAAAATAATTTCGGATAAAAATATCCTTTATTAAAATTATTTAATATATTTGCTTTAACTATCATAAAGATATATGAGATTTAGAAATTCTATTTTAAGTGTTTTAATAAGCTATTCATGTTTATTAAACGCTCAATTTACAGTTGATGCTGAGCTAAGACCACGATTTGAATATCGACATGGTTACCGCACCATTTTTCCGGATAATGTCAATCCTGCTGCTTTTGTTTCTCAAAGAGCCAGAGTTAATTTTTCATTTGAAAAAGAAAAATTGAAACTTTTCTTGTCTGGTCAAGATGTAAGGGTATGGGGAGATACGCCTCAATTAAACCTTTCCGATAAAAATGGATTTGGTTTACATCAGGCCTGGGCAGAGGTGGTTTTAAATAAAAATTTAGCTTTAAGGTTAGGTAGACAAGAATTAGTTTATAACGATCAACGATTTTTTGGAAGTGCAGGCTGGGCGCAACAAGCTAGAAGCCATGATTTAGCTCTATTAAAGTTAAGAGTTGGTAGTTTAAGTGTTGATTTTGGATTTGCTTTTAATCAAGATGCAGAAAACTTAACCGAAACGACTTTAACATCTAATACTTATAAATCTATACAGTATTGTTGGTTAGACAAAAGATTTAAATCTTCTTCTATTAGTTTACTCGTATTAAATAATGGAGAGCAATTTATAGATGAAAATAATGAAGAAAATAACGAGACCAGATATTCTCAAACGATAGGGACTCATTTTAAATACAGGAAAAATAAATTTAAAGGTATAGCTAATGTTTATTTTCAGTTTGGTGAAGATGTTTTAAGTAACACCTTGTCTTCTTCCTTATTTGGGATTGAAGGTCAGTATGCTATTAATAAGGATATTAAAATTTCGCTTGGAGGAGAACAACAAAGCGGAAATGATTTTGGAAGTGTAAGTAATAATAAAAACAAGGCTTTTACACCTCTATATGGTACTAACCATAAATTTAATGGAGTAATAGATTATTTCTACGTAGGTAATCATAAGAACAACGTGGGTTTAATCGATTTATATATTAAATCTCAACTCTTATTTAATAAGAGATCTGATATAACTATTGCTATTCATAATTTCTCATCCCAAGCTAAAATAGAAAGTCATAATTCTAAACAACTAGGCGCTGAAATAGATTTAGTATTTAACTATAACCTATTAGATGATGTTAATTTAAAAATGGGATACTCTCAGATATTTGACTCTGAAGGTCTTAGAATCGTAAAAAATAACTTTAATAAAACGAATAATAATTGGGCTTGGGCAATGCTAACTATAAAACCAACCTTGTATAAAAGCTAATAATAAATAAATAATCATGAGAACAAAAATAAAGTCAAAAGGTTTCTTTCTATCAGTACTTCTACTGGCAATAACAATTATGTCATGCGGAGAAGAAGGCAAAGACAGTAGTGAAAACAAATTGGTAGCTTCTAACGCAAATATACCTGTGACATTAGAAATGGAAGCAGAACTTACATCTCCTCCCAACGTGCCTCGTTCCGTTGGAAGAAGAAAAGCAAAAAAACTTATTGTTAATATGGAAGTATTGGAAGAGGAAGGCGAAATGGCAGATGGAGTATCATATGTATATTGGACATTTGGTGGTTCTGTGCCAGGAAGTTTTATTAGAACAAGAGTAGGTGATGAAGTAGAGTTTCATTTAAAAAATCATCCAAACAATAAGTTGCCACATAATATAGATTTACATGCCGCAACAGGACCTGGTGGAGGAGCAGCTTCTTCATTTGTAGCTCCAGGACATGAGACACAATTTTCTTTTAAAGTGCTTAGTCCAGGTCTTTATGTATATCATTGTGCCACAGCACCAGTTGGAATGCATATCGGTAATGGAATGTATGGTTTAATTTTAGTAGAGCCTGAAGGAGGGTTACCTCAAGTAGATAAGGAATATTATATCATGCAAGGAGATTTCTATACATCAGGTGAAAATGGGGATAAGGGTTTGCAAACTTTTAATATGGAGAAAGCAATTGAAGAAGATGCTGATTATGTTGTTTTTAATGGTAAAGTAGGATCTACTACAGGAGACAATGCAATTACAGCCGAAGTTGGAGATAGGGTACGTCTTTTTGTTGGTAATGGAGGTCCTAATTTGGTTTCTTCTTTTCATGTTATTGGAGAGATATTTGATGTAGTTAGGGTAGAAGGAGGAAGTATGATAAATGAAAATGTTCAAACTACTATAATTCCATCTGGAGGTGCTGCAATAGTAGAGTTTATGGTTGATGTTCCTGGAACATACATATTAGTAGATCATTCTATATTTAGAGCATTTAATAAAGGAGCATTAGGTATGCTTAAAGTTACTGGGGAAGAGAATAAGAAGATTTACTCTGGAACTCAGAAGGAAAGTGTTTATCAACCTGAAATTAAAGGTGACAAGGCTGATATGGCAATGAATACAAAAAAAGTAGAGAAAGAAGCACCATTAAAAAATAGAGCCGAAAGAATTGCAGCAGGAAAAGCTGTTTACGCTCAAACTTGTTTTGCTTGCCATCAAGCAAATGGCCAAGGTGTACCAAATGCATTTCCTCCATTAGCAGAATCAGATTATTTAAACGCAGATGTAGATAGAGCTATAGGTATTGTTTTAAATGGTAACAAAGGCAAAATAACTGTAAATGAGAAAGAATATAACGGTATTATGACACCTCAGAATTTGAATGATGAGGATACAGCAAATGTTCTTACATATGTTTATGACAGTTGGGGTAACTCGAAAAGGGATGTAACTCCTGATATGGTAAAGAAAAAAAGAAGCTCACATTAATAGCAAACTATGATGAGTCCTTCCTTTTTTGTATTTGTTTTTTCAGTTTTTGTCTTAAGTTTTTCAACTTACGCACAATCCGTAGTTGATATGAAATTAATACAAGGAGGGACTTATTTACCTTTATATGGAGTAGATAGTCTAACCGTGAAGGTTAATTCTTTTTATATGGATGAATACCCTGTTACTAATGAAGAATTTCAGGAATTTTTAAAAAAGAACCATAAGTGGCAAAAATCTAATATCAAAGGTCTATTCGCAGATGCTAATTATTTGACGGAGTGGAACGATGATTCAAGTTTACCATTAAATGCAAATTTAAATGCCCCAGTTACAAATGTATCTTGGTTTGCTGCGAAGAATTATTGTGACTGTTTAGGAAAAAGATTGCCATTATTAGATGAATGGGAATATGTAGCTATGGCAGATGAAAAGAAGAGAGATGCAAGAACAGATACAAATTATAACCAATACATATTAAACTGGTATGAATCGCCAAAATCCTTTAATAAACAAATTGGATCAACGTTTAGAAATTATTGGGGAATTTATGACCTTCATGGTTTAGTTTGGGAATGGACCATAGATTTTAATTCAGTCTTAATCTCTGGAGAGTCAAGAAAAGATGTAGACAAAGATAGTAACCTCTTTTGTGGAAGTGCCGCTGTTGGAGCAACAGATTTAATGAATTATGCTGCTTTTATGCGCTATGCTTTCAGAGGGAGTCTTAAGGCAAAGTATTCGGTTAAAAACCTTGGGTTTAGATGTGCTAAAGATGTAGAACCAGTAAAAAGGTAAATTACTGATGAGAAAAAATGTTATCTTAATTTTATTATTTACTATAAGTTTTTCTAGCTGTAATAATACGAAAACTGCTAATGGCAAAGGAGATGTAGAGCAGAATCAAATAGAGAAGCCTCTTTCAGATCTTTCATTTTACAATTTACCGTCTAAATGGACTAACCAGAATAATAAAGAGGTTGAATTAATTGACTATAGGGGTAAGATTATTGTGGTGGTTATGATATATACTTCATGTAAGGCCTCATGTCCAAGATTGGTCTCGGATATGCGAGATATTGAATCTAAAGTACCAAAGAACTTATCAAAGGACGTTAAATATTTACTTGTGAGCATAGATCCTGATACCGATACCCCTGAGCGATTAAAAGCTTTTTCAATTGAAAATAAAATGGAAGAAGATCAATGGGTGTTTTTAAGAGGTTCTTCTAGTGATACTAGAGAATTTGCAGCAGTATTGGCAGTTAATTATAAGGAAATATCACCTTTAGATTTTTCACATTCCAATATTATTAGCGTATTTAATACTGATGGCGAACTATATTATCAAAAAGAAGGTTTAGGAATTGATAGTAATGAAACAATCAATAAAATTGTTGAATTAGGTACAAAATCATAACTTTTAATCTGTTCCTTAGAACCGATATTTTCAATAAAATCGCAAATCTTCAAACCCTACTTATTGTTCACCTACTTTAGAACTTATTTTTATTTAAAGTACTTACTTCTAATCAATTCTGATGCACGCTAATCCTATTTTATCAATTAGATTCAATTGAGACTACACTCTCTAATCATATATTTTGACCATAAAGAATTTTTTTTAGTTGTTCGTAGAAAAGAAAATTAACTTTGGCTCCTTAAGGAATAATAGATGTGGATGACATAGACGAATTTGAGGTGTATGTTAGAAGTAAAAATGGATATGGCCTTTGTTCTTGTAATAGAAACTGTCTGTTTTTTTAAATTCCCAAAAGCTTTAATAATACTAAATGCTAATTGGTAAAACTCTATACATACCTAATAACAAAACTTAACATTAACAATAACTTGGTAAAGTTATTAAATCTACCTGATATAATGGTTGGAAAAGAACTTTTAACTAAACCGTAGCAGATTACCCTCGAACGATTATGATTACTGTTGAAAAGATAAAACGTAGGAACTTATCGTGAGCATTTCTTCTCTTTGAAGCGTTAAAAAACACTCAAATTAAAAATTCGAGTACTTTAGTTTTCAGTTATTTCAACCAAAACAAAGTTTCGGGGAATCTATAATCTAAAAATTTATCCATCTACGAGCCAAATTTCAGCAGCCTTATCAAACCCACACCATCTGTGATTTTTATCATAACCACGACTAGTTAATTCATGACGAATCAGCCGCTCAAGCGGCAGTTTGGTATGGAGAATGAATCTTAAAATTTCACCGTCAGCAATAGAAAATAGCCCAATAATCTTATCCCAAGAGGGAAGTGAATTACTATCCATACCAACATGACGGATATCGTCATAATTCATATTGGAGTAATCTTTTGGTAAAATATCCAAAAATTTCATTTCCATATCTTGGGCAGTAGTTTCTTCACATACTGCCCAATTATTATCTGGACCATGTAGCACTCCAAAGCGAATACCAGAAATACGATACTTAAAATTAAGCCATATACAATGGTCAATCGCTTTTTACTTGTTTTTCAGTTTGAGGTTTCAAAATTCTACCATTCAAGGAAATAATATCCTCCTTTGAGGATTTCGAATCTTTCCCTTTTTTACGCAACAAGCGTTGGGTATTAAACAGTGAACGACACTTAATGTTAAATTCAGTATAATTGACTGCTTCATCTTTATTTTTTAAAGATTTAACATAATTATCATAGAGTTCGGCATTAGTTAGTTGATTGTTCTTTACCTTCATAATAATGTCTAAGGCAGAACTAGCAATTGAGTTAAGTCCACATTCTATTTTAAACTGATTTGGCTTGCTTCCATCAACACCTATTAAATAACCTCTGTCCATTTCGAAAGGATAATTACTCTTAATAGTAGTTGTGCTTAGGCTAATACTTAATTTATAACAACAATGTGCGCCATCTGTCCTAGTAAAAGATATTTGGTCTTCTATTTTATCTCCATCTATATCTCTGCCTTTTAGGTATAATTGTGTTTTATTACGTTTATTATTTGCTACAAAATCACTTTCATTTAGTTTAAGCGTGTATGATTTTGTGTTTGAAGTACAGGAAATTATTACTTCTACAGCAGGAGTATATTTTGAGTTTGAAGGCTATTTTTTTAAAGATAGGCGAGCGATATTGGTTTGAATTCGAAGAAATTGGTACT
>MAAC01012965.1_pt1 | contig 11796 bp, 11 predicted proteins | sample 1115981 | NCBI WGS metagenome assembly MAAC01 (sample SAMN04961126, study PRJNA320927) | seawater metagenome | isolation source: sample BD02T64 sea water enriched with oil for 64 days | place: USA:Gulf of Mexico | collected 2013-07-27 | reverse complement strand
ATCGACAGCATCCCTGGCCAGGGCTCAACGTTCAAAGTCTGTCTGCCACTGGAAAATTTCAAATAAATTAGGCTGTCACACAACTGTTACAGAGCTGTCGTACTCCTGAATCAATCCCGGGTGATTGAAGTCTTGTTCCATCCGGAACCTATAAGACACTTAAGGAGACACTCTGAAATGCCTGTTCGCTTAATGTCCACCGCAGCCGCAGCGCTGCTTGTTGTTGCTGCCACCGCACCCGCAATGGCGCAGGAACAAATCAACATCGTGGGATCGTCCACCGTGTTTCCGTTTGCAACAACGGTTGCTGAACGGTTCGGAAAATCCACCGAATTCAAAACACCAATTGTCGAAAGCACCGGCTCCGGTGGCGGGCTGAAACTGTTCTGCGCCGGCACCGGCAGCAATACACCCGATATCGCCAATGCCTCGCGCCGGATCAAAGCCTCAGAAGTCGCGCTCTGCGCCGAAAACGGGGTGAGCGAGATTGTCGAAGCCATGATCGGCTTTGACGGCATCGTGATGGCCAATTCCGTGACCGCGATGCAGATGGACCTGTCCCTGCGTGATATTTTCCTCGCTCTGGCCAGGGATGTGCCCGATGAGGATGGCGGCACACGTCCCAACCCTTATGAGACCTGGAACCAGGTCAATCCTTCCCTGCCCGAGATCAAAATCGAGGTCCTTGGGCCACCGCCGACCTCGGGAACGCGTGACGCCTTCGCCGAACTGGCGATGGAAGGTGGTTGCAAGACGTTTGACTGGGTCAAGGCGCTGAAAAAATCGGACAAATCCGCCTATAAATCGCTGTGCCACACCATCCGCGAAGACGGCGCCTATATTGAGGCCGGCGAGAACGACAATCTGATCGTTTTGAAGCTTCTGGCAAACCCTGACGCAATGGGCATCTTTGGCTACAGTTTTCTGGAGCAGAACAGCGATGTGCTTCAGGGCTCTGTTGTAAACGGTGTGGAGCCCGAATTTGAAGAGATCGCTGCCGGCAATTATCCGATCGCCCGCTCGCTCTATTTCTACATCAAAAAGGCGCATGTCGGCGTGGTGCCCGGGCTCGAAGCGTTTCTGAGGGAATTCACCTCAGAAGACGCCTGGGGTGACGACGGGTATCTGGCCGACAAGGGGCTGATCCCGCTGAGCGCAGAAGAACGGAAGATCCAGGCGAACCGGATCAACGGCCTCAGCCTGCTCAACATGTAACTGCTGCAGCCCCGGTCCGGCACCCGCCGGGTCGGGGCACCATTTGAAGGAAGATCAGGCCGATGGCTGATCAAACACTTGTTCTGACAAGACCGGCACGCAGCGGCTGGCGAGACCGGATGGTTGTTTCGCTGCTGGCGGCAGCGGCCGGGGTGGCCATTCTGGTGACCGGCGGCATTGTATTGTCGCTGGTATTTGAAACAATTCAGTTTTTCAAAAAGGTCCCCGTCGCGGATTTTCTGTTTGGACTGAGCTGGAGCCCGCAAACCGCGATCCGGGCGGATCAGGTCGGCGCTGCAGGTAGTTTTGGCGCCATACCTCTGATCAATGGCACGCTGTTGATCAGCACAATTGCGATGGCGGTGGCGACGCCTCTTGGCCTCGCTTCGGCGATCTATCTTTCCGAATATGCCAGCAAAACAGCGCGGAGTTGGACCAAACCGGCGCTTGAAGTGCTCGCGGGCATTCCGACGGTCGTTTATGGGTTTTTCGCCGCACTGACCATCGCCCCGTTCATTCGTATGACCGGCGGCCAGTTCGACCTGGAGATCGCCTCCGAAAGCGCATTGGCGGCCGGAATTGCGATGGGGCTGATGATTGTGCCGCTAATTTCTTCGCTGTCTGATGACGTGATCAACGCGGTGCCGCAATCGTTGCGGGATGCGTCGCTGGGTCTGGGCGCGACCCGGTCCGAAACCATCCGCCGGATCGTTTTGCCCGCCGCCCTGCCCGGCATGGCCGGCGCATTACTGCTGGCCGCATCCCGCGCCATTGGCGAGACGATGATCGTTTTGATGGCGGCAGGTATGGCGGCGAAACTTACGCTGAACCCGCTGGACGCTGTCACTACGATTACGGTGCAGATTGTCGCGCTGCTGACCGGAGACCAGGAATTTGACAGCGCAAAAACCCTGTCGGCCTTTGCGCTTGGGCTGCTGCTGTTCATCATCACGCTTGTTCTCAACATTATCGCATTGGGCATCGTCAAGAAATACCAGGAACGCTATGATTAATCTCACAAAACAAGCTGGTTTCGATCTGGCCAGGCGGCAACGGGCGGAAAAGAGGTTTCAGTGGGCCGGGCGGCTGGCAATCCTGACCTCGCTGGCCTTCCTCGTCTTTATGACCGGCTCCATTCTCACCGATGCTGCGGGTGTTGTCCGACGGACGCAGATTGCGGTGACGGTGGACCTGAGGTCGGAATTGGTTGACCCTGCTGATATCAAAAGCGCCAGTTTTGGGGCGATATTAAAATCCGGGTTGCGGGCGCAGTTTCCTGAAGTCACCACGCGCCGGCAAAAGAAAAAACTCTACAATTTGGTTAGCCCAGAGGGCAGTTTTGAGATCAAACGCCAGGTGCGGGATGATCCGGCACTGCTGGGCGGCGTGCAAACACTTTGGCTGACCGCCTCGGACGATCTGGACCTGTATCTGCGTGGCAAAATCGACACCAGCCTGCCGGAAAGCCGGCGCCGGATCTCGAATGCCGAGGTCACCTGGATCGAAGAGCTGCAACAGGCGGGGCAGATCCGTCGGGTGCTGAATTGGGGCTTCCTGACCGGTGGCGACAGTCGCGAGCCGGAAATTGCCGGTATTCTCAGCGCCCTGATCGGATCTTTGTTTTCGCTGGCGGTGTGTTTTTCCCTGTCCTTTCCCATTGGCATCGGCGCAGCGATCTATCTGGAAGAATTCGCCCCGGAAAACCGGATATCCGACCTGATTGAAGTGAATATCAACAACCTGGCGGCGGTGCCCTCGATTGTTTTCGGCCTGCTGGGCCTGTCGATCTTTCTCGGTTATATGGGCCTGCCGCGCTCCTCGCCTCTGGTTGGGGGCATGGTGCTGGCGCTGATGACTCTGCCGACCATCATCATCGCCGCGCGCGCATCGCTGCGCTCGGTGCCGCCCTCCTTCAAAGAAGCGGCGCTGGCGCTGGGGGCGACGCCGGTGCAGGCGGTTTTTCACCACGTTTTGCCAGTGGCCATGCCGGGCATGTTAACCGGCGCCATCATCGGCATGGCGCAGGCGCTGGGAGAAACGGCGCCCTTGCTGATGATCGGCATGGTCGCTTTCATCGTTGATCTGCCGCAGTCAATCCTGGAACCCGCCACCGCCTTGCCGGTGCAGATCTTTCTGTGGGCCGACAGTCCGGAACGGGCCTTCACCGAAAAAACCGCCGCGGCGATCGTCGTGCTGCTGATCTTTCTGATTGCGATAAATCTGCTCGCCATCCTGTTGCGCCGCAAACTTGAACAAAGGTTCTGAGAATGACCCGTCCTTTTATCGCCGCCCGCGGCGTGAACGTCTTTTATGGCGACAAACAAGCGCTTTTTGACATCGATCTGGATATCGAAGCCAACAAGGTCACCGCGCTGATTGGCCCGTCGGGCTGCGGGAAATCCACCTTTCTGCGCGCGATCAACCGCATGAACGATCTGATTGCGAACTGTCGCTTCGACGGTTCACTGCAAATAGGCGGCCAGGAGGTCTATGATCCGGCGGTGGATGTGGTGGCCCTGCGCGCCCAGGTCGGCATGGTGTTTCAAAAACCCAACCCGTTCCCGAAATCGATCTTTGACAACGTCGCGTATGGTTTGAAAATCCACGGGCTGACCAGCTCAAAAAGCGAATTACAGGATCGGGTGGAATGGAGTCTAAAAAGCGCCGGGTTGTGGGACGAGATTGCCGACCGGCTGGACCAACCCGGCAACAGCCTGTCCGGGGGGCAACAGCAGCGCCTGTGTATTGCCCGCACCATTGCAGTGCAGCCCAAAGTGATCCTGATGGATGAACCTTGCTCCGCTCTTGATCCCATCGCCACTGCCGTGATCGAGGATCTGATCGACAGTTTGCGCGAAGATTACAGCATCGTCATCGTCACCCATTCAATGCATCAGGCGGCACGGATTTCACAACGCACCGCTTTCTTTCATCTGGGCCGGCTGATCGAGGCGGGGGATACGAAACAGATATTTACCACTCCCCGCGAAGAGCAGACCCAGAATTATATCACCGGACGAACAGGCTAGGACGACTCATGAAAAACGCACATATCGTCGCCCGATTCGACGAAGATCTGAGCAAAATCAAAACCCGTATTCTGGAGATGGGCAAGCTGGTCATTTCTCAGATTAAAGACGCTTCCGCCGCGCTGGAGAGTTTTGATGCCAGCGAAGTCGACCGGCTGATCGCCACGGACCGCAGGATCAACGGCATGAACAAGGACATCCACAACCGCGCCGAACGGCTGATTGCGCTGCGCCAGCCCGTTGCTCTGGATCTGCGCCAGTCCATTTTGCCGATTAATATGGCCGGCGAGCTGGAGCGGATCGGCGACCACGCAAAATCCACCGCGAAACTGGCGCGCAAATTGTCTGACGTAGACTCGGGTGAGCAGGTCATGGCGCTTGTCCAGGAGATGAGCGTGCTGCTGCAGACCATGCTGGCCCAGGCCCTGATCGCCTACAGCCATAGCGATATCAAACTGGCCGCTGAGGTCCGGGAAGCGGATAAAGAGGTCGACAGGCTAAACAAGGCCGTATTTGCAGCGGCGCTTCAGGCGATCGGACAAAGCCCTTCCGATGCGGAAACCCTGGTCCGGTTGATCTTGCTGGCGCGGAATTTTGAACGGGGGGGCGATCACGTTGTAAATATGGCGCGCCACGTGCATCAGATTGTCACAGGCGAGGATCTGAAAGCCTCGGTCTAAGCGAATTGCCTTGCGCCGGGCGCCTGTCTGAAGTCTGCCCTTTGTGGTCTCCAATGAAAGAATAACCGCGTGAGCCTTGTCACCCCCCGACTGCTGATCATTGAGGACGAACCCTCGCAGATCGAGCTTTTGCGCTACAACTTTGCCCGCCAGGGGTTTGACGTGCGCGTTGCGACCGACGGAGAAGAAGGGCTGCAAGCGGCGACAGAAGACCCACCGGATCTGATCCTGCTAGACTGGATGTTGCCGGAGTTGCCGGGGATTGAAGTGTGCCGCCAGCTGCGCCGCAACAAGGCGACGCGGGAGATTCCGGTGATCATGCTGACGGCCCGGTCCGAAGAAAAGGACAAGATCCGTGGGCTCGACGGCGGCGCGGACGATTACGTGACCAAGCCCTATTCGGTCAAAGAGCTGATCTCACGGGCACGTGCCGCGCTGCGCCGCCCGACCGCCAGTGTGACGGAAAACATCCTCAGCGTTGGCGCAGTCCAGGCCAATCTGGAAAAACATACGGTGCACAGCAACGGCGTTCTGGTGCAGATAAGCCCAACTGAGTTCCGGCTTCTCGTTGCTCTGATGCAAAGTCCGGAACGGGTGTTTTCCCGCGAACAATTGCTGGATATGGTCTGGGGCATCAGTGCCGATCTGGAGACGCGCACCGTTGATGTTCACATCGGTCGTCTGAGACGCGCCCTGCACCCGGATGGCGCCCCGGGGTCGATCCGCACCATACGCGGGTTTGGCTACGCCATGGGGCCTGGCTGACAGGCTTTCTGGTCACAATCGGCGTGCAAGTGATCTGTCGACATCCGGTAATTTGAGTGGCAATACGCTGGTGTCAGTTAAAGCCGCTCGGCTTTGCGCTGCCCTCTTGCGGCCCCGGAGGTCTGGTAAAATCAAATCACATCGAGCGAGACTTTGACACGGTCCATCACCACCGAAGTCTTGAACCGGCTGATGTTGGATTCGTCAAAGAAATGCGCCTCGGTGAATTCCTCATATTCCTTGATGTCACGCACCGCCAGGATCAGCAAAAAATCGGCCTCTCCGGTGGTATAATAACATTGCTGCACACAGGGGGCGTTGCGCATTTTGCGTTTAAAAGCATCCAGATGAGCGCGGTTTTCACGTTCAAGGATTACCTCGACAACAATGGTCATTTCGCGGTTTAGTTTCGCCGGAGACAACACCGCGATCTCGCGCTCGATCACGCCACTTTCGCGCAGTTTCTTCAAACGTTTCTGAACTGCGGGCGGCGACAGGCCCACATCCTGGCTGATCGTTTCAGCGGTCAGGCGGGCGTTGTTTTGTACCAGCCGCAGAATCTCAAGGTCTTTATCATCCATGTTCTGAAAATGATAACAAACGGGCGCGTCTGCAATCAAATTCGTTCCTTATCGGATGGATTTAACGCCCATACTCCCGCAATCCCTGTAGTCTGTGAATCGAATTAGTATGAGGGCAGTGATGGACGAGTTTCACCAGAGGCTGACAGACTTGCGCCGTGATTTGCATCGCCGGCCTGAGCTGGGCTTTCAGGAAGACCGCACCCGGGCGGTGCTGGCGGCTCAATTGCGCGCGCTTGGCCTGGAGGTGCATGAAAGTGCCGGCATTGTGGGCGTACTGCGGGCGGGGCATGGCAACCGGGCGATCGCATTGCGCGCGGATATGGACGCGCTGCCGATCCGTGAGGCCACGCGCCATGACTACCGCTCACAAAACGACGGCGTGATGCATGCCTGTGGCCATGACGGTCATATGGCGATGCTGTTTGGCGCGGCGGAGCGCCTGTCAAAGGATGCCGATTTTGACGGTACAGTCGTATTCCTGTTCCAGCCCAACGAAGAGCACGGTCTGGGTGCGCGGGCGATGATTGACGAAGGCGTGCTGGAGCGGTTTCCGGTCGATGAAATCTATGCCATCCACAATTTCCCCGGCGCCCCGCTCGGCCAGGTCCTGACACGGCCGGGGCTGATCTGCAGCAGCGAGAGCCTGTTTGAGATTGCTATCACCGGCCAGGGCGGACACGCCTCGATGCCACAGGTCGGGGTGGATGCGATCACCGTGGCGGCGGAACTGGTGCAGGCTTTGCAGACCATAGTGTCACGCAAGCTGGCGCCAGGTGCCGGCGCGGTGGTTTCGGTGACCGAGTTTCTGACCGACGGGCAGCGCAACGTCCTGCCGGGGCATGTTACGCTCAAAGGCGATGCGCGCGCGCGCGGCGGCCAGGATCGCGCCGCCATCGAGCGCTTTATGCGCCAGATCGCAAGCGGCATTGCTGCCGCTCATGGTGTCAGCATTGAGGTCAGCTTTACCACGGAGTTCATCGAAACGATAAATACCAAGGCTCCCACTGAGGCTGTGATTCAGGCCGCTCGCGCCATCGGGCTGGACACCATCCCAGACTGTCAGCCGATGAGCTTTTCCGAAGATTTCGCCCATTTCTGCGCTGCAGTGCCCGGATGTTTCCTGCTTCTGGGTAATGGCACCGATGGCGCCCACGGGCAGCCGCTACATGCGGCAGATTACGATTTTAACGACGCATTATTGCCAATTGGAACAGCCCTCTGGGCGCAATTGGTCCGGGACAGGCTCCCGCTGAGAAAGGACTGAACTGATGGATATATTTGCGACTGCCAGGCTGGATTACGCGCCCGGAAACCTCCAGACGGGTGACGCAGCCAATCGCGTTCTGACGCAACAGGATTTTGACGCTGCAGTGGCCGAGATCAGCGCCTGGGACGGCTATGCGCCGACCCCGCTGATCGCTCTGGCGGATCTGGCCGCCAGGCTTGGCATCGCGCGCATCGATTACAAACACGAAGGTCCTCGCTTTGGTCTGGGCAGCTTCAAGGCACTTGGCGGCTCTTATGCAGCGCTGCGGGTTCTGCAGCGGGAGTTGTCGCGCCAGTCAGGTCATGAGGTCGCGCTTGCCGATATCCGCATGGGCAAGCATCGCGACGCCTGTGCCGCCAACACCCTCGTGTCGGCAACCGATGGCAACCACGGCCGGTCTCTGGCCTGGGGCTGTCAACGATTTGGTGCGCCCTGCCGGATCTATATCCACGCGGAAGTCAGCGAAGGCCGGGCCCAGGCGATGCGCGATCTTGGCGCCGACGTGGTGCGTATTGAGGGCGACTATGACGCTTCAGTTGCGCTGGCGCGGCAAGAGGCTGAAGCCAACGGCTGGTTTGTGGTGTCTGACACCTCGTGGCCCGGGTACAGCGAACCACCACGTGACGTGATGGCGGGCTATGGCGTCATGACACGCGAAGCCAGCGACGCGCTGACACAACCGCCAACCCATGTGTTTCTGCAAGGCGGTGTCGGCGGCCTGGCGGCCTCGGTCGCGGCAGCGCTGCGCCAGTATTGGGGCGCGCTGACACCGCGCGTAGTTATTGTCGAACCCGAGCGCGCCGCTTGCCTGATTGAGAGCGCGCGCAGAGGCAAGGCTACAACGGTCACAATCGTTGAGGAAACTATCATGGCAGGCCTGTCCTGCGGTGAGCCTTCTGAAATGGCGTGGGAGATCCTCGCTGAGCAGGCCTCAGATTTCCTGACCATCCCGGACCAGATCGTCGCTCCGACGGTGCGTCTGCTGGCCCGCCCCATGGGCAATGATCCCGTGGTTGAGGCCGGTGAAAGCGCGGTGGCCGGGTTGGCCGCGCTGATCGCCGCGCGTCAGGATGCCGGGCTGTCGGCAAAGCTTGGACTTGATGCCGGGTCACGCGTGCTGCTGATCGGGTCCGAGGGTGTCACCGATCCGGCGATCTTTGCGGCGATCATGGTAGGGCGTGATAATGCGTGAGGCGCCGGCAAGAGGCTTTCCCGACGCCGAGTTTGCCGCCCGCCTGGCGCGGGCCCAGGCGCTTATGGCTGAGCAGGATCTCTCCGGCCTGTTGTTGATGAGCGAGGCGGAGGTGCGCTATTTCAGCGGGTTCCACACTCTGTTCTGGCAAAGCCCGACCCGCCCCTGGTTTCTGTTCCTGCCGGCAGAAGGCAATCCGATTGCAATCATCCCTGAAATCGGTGCGGCGCTGATGCGCCAGACCTGGATTGACGATATCCGCACCTGGAGCGCGCCCCAGCCCGAAGACGATGGGCTGAGCCTGTTGAGCGACCTGTTGTCACCTCTGGCGCTGGCAGGCGCCCGGATCGGGGTGCTGAAGGGTCCTGAAACCGCGCTGCGCATGCCGCTTGGAGATTATGAAAGATTGATTGCGGCGCTGCCAGGCCTGAAGATCGGGGATGCCACCGGGATCGTGCGCGCACTGCGCATGGTTAAATCCCCGGCCGAGATCGAGAAGCTACGCCATATCTGCGCCATCGGTTCAGACACATTCGCCGGCGTGCCAGAATTTGCCAAGAACGGCGTGCCGTTGGAGGACGTATTCCGCGCCTTTCGCCGCGAAGCTCTGCTGCAGGGCGCGGATGACGTGCCCTATCTGGTGGGCGGTGCCGGTCCCGGCGGCTATGTTGATGTGATCTCACCGCCCTCGCGCCGTCGTCTTCAGAGCGGCGACATCCTGATGCTGGACACCGGCGCCACCTGGGATGGTTATTTCTGCGACTTTGACCGCAATTTCGCGATTGCCCGTGCCGACGATCTGTCGCGCCGCGCCTATGATGTATTGTGGCGGGCGACTGAGGCCGGCATTGCTTCAGCCCGGCCCGGCACCACCTGTCGCGAGTTATTTCAGGTCATGCAGGCGGTGATTGCTGAGATGGACGACCAGGGAGGCGATGTCGGGCGGCTGGGCCACGGACTGGGCATGCAATTGACCGAATGGCCATCACATGCGGCGTTTGATGAGACGGTGATTGAAGAGAACATGGTGCTGACGCTGGAACCATCGCTTGCTTATGGCCAGGGACATATCATGGTACATGAGGAAAACATCGTGATCCGGGCAGACAGGGCTGAACTTTTGACCCGCCGTGCTGCACCCGAATTGCCGGTGATCTGAAAGGGCACGTGATGAGACTGGATTTCGATACAGACAGTGGCATTGGCACACGCGCGACGCTTGGGGTGATCGTTCTGGAGACCGACGAAACGCTGGAGCCCGAATTCGCCCGGATGACGGATCTTGACGGGGTGGCGCTCTATCACAGCCGCATTCCGATGGTGTCTGAAATCAACCCTGATACCCTGAGCCGGATGGCGCGCGACTTGCCTGCCTCAGCCCGGCTGCTGCCGCCGTCGCTGGCGTTCGACGTGATTGGGTATGGCTGCACCTCGGCCTCCACGGTCATCGGATCGGAAAACGTTGCACGCGCTGTGCAATCGGTGTTTCCAGACGCCCGGGTCACCGACCCGCTTGCCGCGATTATCGCCGCCGCACGAAGCCTCGGCGCAAAACGGCTGGGTTTTATCACCCCCTATGTGCCCGAAGTATCGCAACAAATGCAGAACGCGCTGGAACAGGCGGGTTTTGACATCGCCGGGTTCGGGTCTTTTGAAGAAGGAAATGACCGGGTGGTCGCGCGGATTACCGAGCAGGCCATCATGGCGGCGGCAGTACGTGTGGCCAGTGCGGCACCTTGTGATGCGCTGGGGATTTCCTGCACCAATCTGCGCTGCCTGCGCATCATTCCCGAAATTGAAGCCCGCACCGGCGTGGCGGTGATTTCCAGCAACCAGGCTCTGGCCTGGCACATGCTGCGACTGAGCGGTATCGACGATGCACTGCCCGCCTTTGGCCGACTGTTCAGCAGATCCTGACGTTTGCCGACATCTGGCCGGATTGCGTAGGACTAAGGCACCAAGCAATCGACGCCCATTTCCACAAACAGAGCGGCTCCTGGGCACGGGGCTGAGGTCGCATTCGTTTCTGTTTGCGAGGCCCGCCTGCCCGGCAAGCGGCCACACGGTGGCATGTGCTGCAGCTTGCTGGCCATTCGCCAATGCCATGTTTTCGGTGCCAATACATGTGATAAAACTGGCCGGTTCACATCGCTGTTACGAAAAATGAGGCGGGTTGAACGGCGTCACGATTTGAATATCGGAGACGTGCGGGGTTTCATCCAGTTGCATCAGCCTGTGGTGCTGTGCAAATGCCAGAAACGCGTTCCGGATATCGGCACGGAGGTCATGATAAAGCACAAATGTCAGCACCCCCTGTTCCAGCAAGCGTTTGTTTTCTTTATCGAGATCATGCGCGATGAAGACCTGAGGCCTGTGGCCCTGGTCCGCCAGAATCTGCAAGATCGCCTTATTGCCGCCGCCCATGGAATAGACGCCTTTCAGGTCCTTGACGCCAAAAACCATTTTTGTGACATGTTTTGTCATATGCCATGGCACCCCCGCGCCGCCACTGGCGTCGATCAGCTCCACATCCGGACAATCACGTTTCATGACCTCTCTAAAGCCAGAATCGCGTTCTTCCTCGCCGAAAAAAGCGTGCTGGCTTTTGGTAGTCAGTACTGTGCCCGCCTGCCCACCCAGAAATTTCGTCATCAGGTAAGCGGCTGTGCGGCCGGCATTGGCATTGTCCAGGCCCACATAGGCCGTTCTTGACGAATTCGGAATGTCCGTCGCGAGAGTGACAACGGGAATTCCAGCGGCCGTCAATGCGTTCACCGCATCACAAATGCGTGGCAGATCGCGAGCTTTAAGACAGACGCCATGACTGCCGCGTTTGCCAATGCGGCGCAATATTGCCAGCACATCATCTTCCGTCATAACCTCCTGGAAAATGAACCGGGGTCGAAAAACACCGGCGCCAAGGGTGGGTAAAATGGACTCGGCGGCGCGTTTTATTTCATCTGTAAAGCGGTTTGGCGCCTCGACCACAAAATCGATGAACAAACGCCGCCCCCGTGCGGACAGCTGTGTTTCCTGCCCTTTCAATTCCGCGATCGCTGCGTGC
>MAAC01018822.1_pt1 | contig 11803 bp, 13 predicted proteins | sample 1115981 | NCBI WGS metagenome assembly MAAC01 (sample SAMN04961126, study PRJNA320927) | seawater metagenome | isolation source: sample BD02T64 sea water enriched with oil for 64 days | place: USA:Gulf of Mexico | collected 2013-07-27 | reverse complement strand
TGCGGTATTGTCGGCCTGCCCAACGTGGGCAAATCCACCTTGTTTAACGCCCTCACCAAGGCCGGTATCGATGCGGAAAACTTCCCCTTCTGCACCATCGAACCCAACACCGGCGTGGTGCCGGTACCCGACCCTCGCCAGGACGCTCTCGCCGCCATCGTCAACCCCGAGCGCATTCTGCCCACCACCATGGAATTCGTCGATATTGCCGGCCTGGTCGAGGGCGCGTCAAAGGGTGAAGGCCTGGGCAACCAGTTTTTAGCCAATATCCGCGAAACCGATGCCATCGCCCACGTGGTGCGCTGTTTTGAAGACGAGAACGTTATTCACGTCGCCAACAAGATCGATCCGCTGGCCGATATCGAAATCATCAATACCGAGCTCGCCCTGGCCGACCTCGATGCCGTAGAAAAAGCCCTGCAAAAAACTGCCCGCGCCGCCAAGGGCAAAGATAAAGACGCCATTGCCTTACTGGCCGTGCTCGAGCGCCTACTGCCTCACCTCAATGAAGCCAAGCCACTGCGAAGCCTTGAACTCTCCGAGGAAGATATTGCCAAGTTGGGCGAAGTCAGTCTGATGACACTCAAACCCACTCTCTACATCGCCAACATTGCCGAAGATGGCTTTGAGGACAACCCCCTGCTAGCCAAGGTCGAAGCTCTGGCCGCCGCAGAGGGTGCCCAGGTCGTACCTATCTGCAATAAACTCGAAGCGGAAATCTCTGAGCTGGACGACGAAGACAAGGCCGAATTTCTCGCTGACCTGGGCATGGACGAACCCGGCCTCAATCGCGTCATTCGCGCCGGCTACCAGCTACTCGATCTGCACACCTATTTCACCGCCGGAGAGAAAGAAGTCCGCGCCTGGACCATCCCCATCGGGGCCACGGCGCCACAGGCAGCGGGCAAGATACACACCGACTTCGAAAAGGGCTTTATTCGCGCCGAAATTGTCAGCTATGACGACTATATCGCCGGCAATGGTGAGCAGGGCGCAAAAGATGCTGGCAAATGGCGGCTTGAGGGCAAGGATTACATCGTGCAGGATGGCGATGTCATCCACTTCCGGTTTAATGTGTGAGCCCCAGCCCCTCTAAAGACACAGCGACGAAAAGTCGAGATAGCCGCCCAGCCAATACCACGACAAAGAGCGGTATTCACACCACCTCGGGGCGCAGTGCCTACGGCTTTGGCCTGGTGCTGCTGGCCTGTGTGATCTGGGGATTTTTCCCCATTGCCGCCAAGGGCATCACCGGCCAGCTCGACCCCCACACCATCAATTTCTATCGTTTCGCCATTGCTGGGCTAATGCTACTGCCCTTTTTACTAGTCCGGGGCACCCTGCCACGACTCAGTGAAAAAGGTAGCTCCCACCACAATCTGCGCCTCGTCTTCTGCGCCCTACTGCTGATCATCAACTACTTTTTCTACATTATCGGTGTGCAGCACATCACCCCCAGCGCCACGCAAATATTGATTCAATTCTCCACCGTGATGTTGCTGCTCGCCGGCGTCTTCTTTTTTGGTGAACGGCTGTCTCAGCGCCAATGGCTGGGCTGTTTGATCTTCTTAGCTGGACTGGTGGTTTTCTTCTACCCCCGCATCGTCGCCATGCTCGACGGCTTCAACGACTACGCCCTGGGTATGGGCCTAATATCGCTGGCCGCTATCTGCTGGACGGGCTATGCCGTACTACAAAAACAATTGTTACTGCACTTCAGCTCTTCACAGATTATGCTGATAGTCTACCTCCTCGGCGCTCTGGTATTCCTGCCCCTGGCTCAACCTCTTAGCATTATTGAACTCGACACCTCCGGTCTACTACTACTGTTTTTTTGCGGCGCCAGCACCCTGGTGGGCTCCGGCAGCTTCTCCGAAGCCATGGCCCATATCGAGGCCTCAAAGGCCAGCGCCCTGCTCTCCACACTGCCGGTGTTTACGATATTGTTCATGTGGTGCCTGAGTTTCATCCCCGGTTTTACCATCACCCCAGAACCGCTTAGCAATCTGACCTTATCCGGTGCCGCGCTGGTGGTATTGGGCGCCCTGATGGTAGCCCTGAAAAAACACCGGTAAGTTCGAGCAAAGTCACCCCGCAAGCCCTTCAACAAGATCCCAGCCCTATCCCCAAATACCCCAGCAGTCTATGCTGGCCTGTATGAAACGCCGCCTGCTATTGTTCAGCTCACTCTTCGCCCTCCTACTGCTGACGTGGCTGACCTTACCCGGCCTGCACACAGCACAACAAATCGGCGCTAAAGCCCTTGGACTCGAAGTCAAAAGCTCTGCGAATAACCTTCAAGCGCTTTCCACGGCAGCGGGCTTTAAAGTCGTGCGCTATTACGGCGATATTCCCGGGCCACGGGGACTTGCCATCAGCCGCGCCGGATTGATCGTCAGCAGCCCCGCTGAGGGGGCGGTTTATCGCCTGGTCGACAGCGACCATAGCGGTAGTGCCAAAAGCCACCTCACTCTAGTCGACAATTTGATACGACCCAGCGGCCTCGAAATTCACGACAACTGGCTCTATATTGCCGAAGCCGATGCCATCGGTCGCATCGCCTATAACCCCCTCAACGGCGCAACGCAAGGCAGCTACCAACGCATCATTCACGACCTGCCCAGTGGAGGGAATCACTGGCGTCGCGTTATTCACGTCGGTCCCGATGGCTGGCTCTATCTCGCGATCGGCTCCAGCTGCAATGTCTGTATTGAGGAAGACACCCGGCGTGGCAGCATCATGCGCTTTCACAGCGACGGCAGTGGCGGTGAAATTGTTGCCCGCGGCCTACGCAACAGCGCCGGCTTTGACTGGGCTCCGTGGAACCAGCAGCTCTACGCCACCGATAATGGCCGCGACTGGCTGGGTGACGACGAACCACCCGATGAGCTCAACCGGGTCACCCAAGGGAGCCACTATGGCTGGCCCTTCAGCAACGGTTTCGGCGCCACCGACCCCGACTATGGCAATCACCCGGATAAACCCCTGCAAGCCAGTAAAAGCCCTGTCCATGGCTTTCGCCCCCACAATGCCGCGCTGGGCATTATCTTTAACCGCAGTGACTCCCTGCCACCGAGCTACCGGCGCAGCGCTTTTGTCGCCCTACACGGCTCCTGGAATCGCTCGGTTCCGGACGGCTATAAGGTCGTCTCGCTACAGTGGAAGGAAGACGGTAGCATCGTAGAAAATGACCTACTCTGGGGGTTTTTAACAGCCACGGGCAGGATTCTCGGTCGCCCCGCAGAACTCGCCCAGGGCGAGGACGGCAGCCTGTACATCAGTGACGACTTTGCCGATACCCTGTACCGACTCTATCCCGACAACAGGGTCGCCAAATAGTCCTGTAAATTAGCCTTCCTCCCTTGACAAGCCGCACCGAAATAGCCAAAATCCCCCGCCTTCAAAGATCGACCATTTTTGTGGCTATGTAGCTCAGCTGGTTAGAGCACAGCATTCATAATGCTGGGGTCGGCGGTTCAAGTCCGCCCATAGCTACCATCTCTTTATATCGAATAAGACTGCTTAGCGCTGTTCTGGCGCCACATGACTCACCTGCTAGCAAAGCCTTTTTATTATTTCCCCGTTCACAGGGCAAGCTACACGCTCTCTGCAGTCTTCACTACTGTTAAAACCTTACTCAAAGCCGCCACAAGTCTCACAGTGTGAACAGCAGGCGCTTGCTTAACAGCGTCCCTTTTTAGCCTGTCCGGGCGGGCAAAAGCGAGAACTCGGCTGGCCTTTATGTGACGGTTCTGCGTCTCTTCCGTGCTTACCACCCGCCTCCCCATCGTCTGACTTATCATCTCTTGTTATGGCCGCACCAATACCCCCGCCCAGCGCACCACCAACAATCGCACCCTCTCGGCCACCCACCTCATTGCCAATGGCCGCGCCTACGGCACCACCTAGACCTCCGCCAATAGCGGCATCCAGTGTCGAATCGCCGGCATTCACCACCGCTACCGAAAACAATGTACTTAAGAGTATGTATTTAATCTTCATCGCCAGGGCCTAATGTCAATTTCCAGTTAGACAGATAATGACCCTACAAGCGTTTTTTTGCGGTGAGTAGGGTCTCAATTCTCGCACGCTGAATTCAGCATCAAGCACCTAGGAATAGAGTGTGAACCGGCGCCGTGTGAGTCTTCGGCAATAACTTATCGGCAATGAGGTACTAAGGCCGTGCCCGCTAGCTCCAGCGGCCTTTTATGTATTCTGTGGCCTCTTGTATGTTCATGTCCCGAGTACCGGCACCGGTGCGCAGGTAAAGCCGCGGCGCACCCTCGCGATTCAAATAGGCGGGCCTTGGCGTCGCTTTGATGATGATACGGCAAATATCATTGCCCTCGATGGCATGAAAAACAATGTGTAAATACGGGCATAAATCCGCACCTAAGCTCATCGACACCGCGGTCACCAAGGCCTGTTCAAAGCCGTCGGCATCGGACTTTTTCAACAAACTGTAATCGGGCTGCAAACCAGTGGTGGTGCCTTCATCATCCACCCCGATAAGTAAAGTACCGCCCTTACCATTCATAAACCCGGCGATGGTTTTGAGAATCACCACCTCCAGCTTTTTATTGGCCCGCTGCTCGCGAAGGTCCCAGCGAAAACTCGACTTAAATTCCAGTCGGGGACCCTCGCCCTGAGACAATAGGGAGAGCAAATCCTTGCCAAGCTCCTGATTCAAGCTGTCGATGGTGTCCAATTTACTGCGAATAACTCGGAATACCAGGCCAAACAGCCAACCAATCCCACCACCAACGAGGATGTAGTACAGGGTTTTCCTGTAGGTTTCACCCGTCAAGGATTTGACTACACCTTGATAGACAAACTGCCACTGCGTTATCGAGCCATCATGAGCTTCATAGAGATGATAAATAACCATATCGTTAACCGGCTGTATCAACAACACGCCAAACAGAGCACCAAACAAAATACTCGCCAGGTGGAGAAGGAGTTTATTTTTGCGCACATTGACCATAGAGTATCTCGTTTGAAGACCTAAATATCGAACCTGGCTTTAGGCGGCATATTGCTAATAAATGCTAGCGAAACACACATTTTTAGCCCACAAGCTGCCATGATGGCTCATCACGACAGGTATAAGCACCTGTGGAATTAGCAGCAGGGCCCAAGGATACAATGATCAAACGCCTGGTTTTCCGCATTGTTATGATGCTCGCTTTCAGCGCCGGCATTATGTCCTATATGGCGTCCATTAACGGCATAGATGTACGCCAATTTCTGCCGGCCTTTGAGCCCCCCCAACTGTCCAGGCTCAAACTACCGGCAATGCCCGACATCAAGCTTCCCGGTGCAGACGCTCAAAAACCCACGATCAGCAAAGTTTATAAATGGCGTGATGAGAATGGCACTTGGCACTTTAGCGAAAACTTGCCGGAGGGAGTGACAGCGGAACAAACCATCTTCCTCAATTCCGAAACCAACATCATTCAGGGCTGGCCCGACCCCCCTCCCGTCAACACCGCCACCGAACCGAACAATGCCCCTACTCAGGCAATAACACCATCTGCCAAGCTCAACCCCTACAGCAAAAAAGCCATCGAAAAACTTTTTGACGATGCCCGAGGGGTGCAGGACATTATGGATAAGCGCAGCCAGAACTTAGAGCGAGCCGGCCAATAGCCCCGCGCTGCCAACTCAGCGCCTACATCCCCCCTCTCCAGCCTTCTTGAGCAAGTAAGCCCCATACCACTGTCTATCAGCCGCTATTAATACGGCCCATCAGCAGCCGCCAATTTTTTGACGAGCGCCGTGAGCGAACAAATTAACTCATTGTTTTTCAAAGTAATTTTTTAGTGGCACAGTTAATGCTTAAACACCAGAAAGCGACTCTCCACCTACCTTCGGGTGCTGGCACAACAAGTAGTCAACGATTCGTCGACACAAGGAATAGAAAAGTTTGAATAAGACCACAGCAATCATCGTCATTATTGTCGCCCTACTGCTCACCGGTGGTGGCGGTGCCTGGTTTTACTTTAGCGGTGATTCCGACACTGTTGAGGCAGGCGCTGGCAATGGCATCGAGGCGCGGGGTGAAAGTTACTACCTGGCACTCGAACCCCCCTTCATCGTCAACTTCGTCTACAAGGATACCCTGCGATACTTGCAAATGACCCTGTCGGTGATGAGCCACGAGCCGACTATTCTCGAACAAGTGAGCCATCACATGCCCGCCATTCGCCACCGCATCATTATGTTGGTCGGCGATAAAAGCTTTGACGAACTCAATGGTGAAGACAGAAGAGAGGCCCTGCGCGAGGAAATATTGCTCGAGATCCGCAATATTATCCAGGCCGAAAAAAACTTCACCCACAATCCGGGCCAGGTGGAAGCGGTGTACTTCACCGGCTATGTGATGCAGTAATGGCTGATTCTGATACCACACCAGAGGCCGAGAGCGAAGAGGTACTCACCCAGGAGGAGATAGACGCGCTGCTAACCAGCGTCGATGGCGAAGAGGACGACGGCGATGTCGGCGACATCGTCCCCGGTGTTGGCCATGTGCGCACCTTTGACTTCTCCCGCCAGGGCCAGTCGCTCAGCGCCGGCCTGCCCCTGCTCAACGTCATCCACGAGCGCTTTGCCCTGCAGTTTTGCGAGAGTATTTTTAACACCCTACGCTGCTCCAATAACGTCAAGTTTGCGGGTGCCCGAGGCGCGTCGTTTACCGATTATTTACACACCCTCGAATTGCCCACTCACATTAACTTTATCAACCTCCAGCCCTTGAAGGGTATCGCCCTTGCCGTATTCGACAACAACCTGATCGCCAATGCGACCAGTAGTTTTTTTGGCGGTTCAATGAAAAAAGAGCTGGTCGGAGACAAGCAGGATTTCACGCCCTCCGAAATGCGCATTGGTAATATGCTGCTGCAGCGGGTCATGAGTGACCTACAGCTCAGTTGGAAGGCCGATATTGATATTCACCCCCAGGCCAAACAAACCGAGACCAACCCCGACTTTGCCCAGCTAATGAACCCGGCGGAACAACTGCTGGTCAATCGCTTTGACATCGTCTTTGAGGGCACACAGGGCATCTTCGAGCTGGCCATGCCAATGGCCATGATCGAGCCCTATCGGGACCAGTTCGCGGTGACTTACCAGGCTGAAAAGCGTGAAGACCAGGGCACCTGGGCGCCGGTGATTATCGATGAACTGAAGACCACCTCGGTAGAACTGAGCAGTACCCTCGGTACCGCACAGGTCTCACTGGGAGAACTTCTCAAGCTCAATGCCGGCGACATCATCCACCTCGACATGAGCGACACGGTAACCCTCTTTGCCGAGGGCGTACCTATTTTTGAAGGTGAGTATGGTGCTTTCAATGACAAAAATGCCGTCAAAATACATCACAAAAAGCATCGCTCCTAGCGGAGCATTAGCAACACACAGAGCAATGTAGTGGAGACTCTCAATGAGTGACGACGAAAACAACAACGGTGACAGTGATATTTCAGCCCCGGCCAATGAGGCTGAGGCAGCGCCAGACTATAGCGCCGCCCCCCTGAAGGATCTCAATGACACCAGTGCCGCGCCCGCCGGTAACGCCATGCCGGCCATGGACGAGCAGGATATCAACCTCGATGTCATTCTCGATGTACCAGTGACGATATCCGTCGAAATTGGTCGCACTCAGGTGCCCATTCGCGACCTGCTGCGCTACTCTCAGGGCTCGGTCATTGAACTCGAACGCCTGGTCAGCGAACCTCTCGACGTGCTGGTCAACAATACCCTGATCGCCCACGGCGAGGTAGTGGTGGTCGATGAGCAATTCGGTATTCGCCTCACCGATGTCATCAGCCCCAGCGAACGCGTTAAAAAGCTCAAATGAAAATTATTGCGCCCTTCGCCGCTGCCCTCGCCCTGCCTTTTACGCCGCTCGCCCTGGCTGCGGCACCCCTGGCCGACAAGCTACCTATGGCGGATACCTCGGGTTATTTCTTGCAATTAGTCAGTGGCCTGGGCCTGGTCTTATTGAGCATTGCCGCCCTCGCCTGGCTACTCAAACGCATCAATCGCCTGCCCAATCGCGACCTCAAAAACCTCGAACTGGTCGCCTCCCTCTCCGTTGGTCAACGCGAACGCATAGTCATTGTCCGCGCCGGCAGCCGTGAATTGGTACTCGGTGTCGCCCCCGGTCATATTTCCAGGCTGGGCGAGCTTAGCCTGCCAGCAGCCACTGTAGATAAGCCTGAGGCCAGCGCGCCCACACCAGCGGACAGTAGCGAGCAAGAGACCGCATTTTCGACCCTGATCGCCAAAGTACGCAAGGACAGCACACCATGAAACGGTTCGCCATCCTCCTCGCACTGGGCGCCACCCTACTCGCCTCCGGTCAGACCTTCGCCGAACAGGGCCTGCCCTTGTTAACCGTCACATCGGGCGCCGAGGGGCAACAGTCCTACAGCCTGAACATTCAAATTCTATTGCTGATGACGGCCCTGAGCCTGCTGCCCGCCGCCTTAATTGCGATGACCTCGTTCACCCGCATTCTGGTGGTCTTCGCCATTCTGCGTCAGGCTCTTGGCACCGCGCAGACGCCCTCCAATCAAATTCTCCTCGGCCTGACCCTGTTCACCACCTTGTTCATCATGACCCCGGTGCTGGAAAAGGCCTACAACGAGGGTATCCAGCCCTATATGGATGAGCAGCTGGGCTTTAATGAGGCGGCCACCAAGGCCATCGCCCCCTTTCGCGAATTTATGCTCAATCAGGTCAGGGAGAGCGACCTCGCCCTGTTTGTCGATATGGCCGGTGATGTCCAGGTCGACGACCCCAGAGACGTACCCTTGAAGGTCTTGCTGCCCGCCTTTGTGGTCAGCGAGTTAAAGACCGCCTTTCAAATTGGCTTTCTAATCTTTATTCCCTTTTTAATTATCGATCTGGTGGTCGCCAGTGTCCTGATGTCGATGGGCATGATGATGCTCTCCCCGGTACTGATTTCCCAGCCCTTCAAGATCATGTTGTTTGTTTTGATCGACGGCTGGGCGCTGATCGTCAGTACCCTGGCGGCTGGCTTCTATGTTTAACAACAGTATGTCCGAGCACTGAGGAGAAACACATGACACCTGAATCGGTTATGGATGTTGGCTACCAGGCCATTTACATCACCATGCAACTGGCGGCACCGCTGTTACTGGCCGCCCTCACCATCGGCCTCGCCATCGGTATCTTTCAGGCCGCCACCCAAATCCAGGAAATGACCCTGAGTTTTATTCCCAAGCTGATCGCCATGGCCGTCGCCGGCATGACCGCCGGGCCCTGGATGCTCAATACCCTGCTCAGTTACACCCTGAACTTATACGCCAGCATTCCGGAAATAACCGGCTAGCGCGGCGGGCTTTCAAGGTGGAGTTTTCAGTCAACGAAGTGATGCGCCTACTGACCAGTCTGATGTGGCCGCTGCTGCGAGTCGGTAGCTTTGTGATGGCCTCACCCATACTCGGCGCCAAATCGGTTCAGGTGCGCAGTCGTATCATTCTCGCCCTGGCCATCGCCTGGGTACTCGCCCCCGTCGTCCATACACCCGAAGTCAACCCACTCAGCGCCGCCGGCCTCTTAATCAGCCTGCAACAAATCGCCCTGGGGCTGGGCATGGGCTTTATCTTCCACCTGGCCTTCGCCACCGTCATTATTGCCGGCCAGAGCATTGCCATGGCCATGGGTCTCGGCTTTGCCTCGGCCATCGACCCACAAAATGGCGTGCAGGTACCGGTGGTCAGCCAGTTTTATTTAATTCTAGCCACCCTGGTTTTCCTCGCCCTCGACGGCCACCTGTTACTCATTCAGACCATTCACCACAGTTTCGAACTCTTGCCCGTCGGCGCCCAATGGCCCCGCGAATTGGCCTGGAAAATCGTCCAGTGGGGCAGCCATATGTTTGCCAGTGGCCTGATGATCGCCCTGCCGGCACTGGCCTCACTGCTGCTGGTCAATCTCGCCTTTGGCGTCATCACCCGCTCGGCACCACAGCTGAATATTTTCGCGGTCGGCTTCCCGATCACCCTGCTAACCGGCTTTGCACTGATTTTACTCAGCCTGCCATCCTTTCTACCCCAGCTTAGCGCCGCCTTTGAAAGCGTTTTCAAGCTCGCCCCGACGCTGTTGGTGCCCTAGATGGCCGAACACGAGAGCGGGCAGGAACGCACCGAAGAACCCACCCCCAAACGCCAGGAAGACGCAAAGAAGAAGGGGCAGCTGGCGCGCTCCCGCGAACTCAACACCATGATTTCCCTGCTGGTCGGCGCCAGTGGGCTGATTGCTTTCGGCGGCACCATGATCGGCGAACTCTCCGAGCAAATGAAAAGCCACCTCACCATGGGCCCGGCAGGCATGGACGATGTCGAGGTCTTCACCGCCACCGTCGGCAGCGCTCTCGGCAATGGCATCCTCATTTGCGTACCCTTTTTTGTGCTGCTACTGGTATCCGTTTTTGTCGGCCCCCTGGCCATGGGTGGTTGGGCCTTCAGCCCCTCGGCAATGGCCTTTAAGATCAGCAAGCTCAACCCCCTCAAAGGCATCGCCAAAATGGTGTCGGCCAAGTCCTTAATGGAGCTTGTTAAAGCCCTGGGTAAATTCCTTCTGGTCGGCGCGATGGCAACGACAGTCATTTGGCAAACCTTTGACCAGCTACTGCTGCTCGCCAGTAAAGATGTCGAAACAGCCCTCAACCACTTTGCCAATATCGCCGGGCTCTCCTTCCTGAGCTTTTGTACGGCATTGATCCTGATCGCCGCCATCGACGTGCCCTTTCAACTTTGGGAGCACAAGCGCCAGCTGAAGATGACCAAGCAGGAGATTCGCGACGAGAGCAAAGAGAGTGAGGGCCGACCCGAGGTAAAAAGCCAGATCCGCATGCTGCAACGGGAAATGTCCCAACGCCGCATGATGGACAACGTACCCACCGCCAACGTGGTGATCACCAATCCGACCCACTACGCCGTCGCCCTAAAATACGACGAGCAGGGCCCCCGAGCGCCGGTGGTAGTGGCCAAGGGCAAGGGCGACATCGCTATGCGCATTCGCAAGCTGGCCGCAGAACACGATGTCATGACCTTTTCCGCGCCGCCCCTGGCGCGCGCCATCTACGCCAGTACCGAGATTGACCGCGAGATACCAGCCCAGCTCTACCTCGCCGTGGCCCAGGTACTGGCCTATGTCTACCAGCTGAAACTACCCATGAAAAGGGGCCAGGCAGCACCCAAACCACCGACCGACATCGCCATCCCCGATGAGCTAGCGGTCGCCGAAGATAGCAGTGGAGATAGCCCATGAATACCGCCACCACCAATGTCGGCGGGCCGCCCGCCAATCCGGCCCTGAAAATCATTGCCGGCCTCGGCACGCCGCTCATCGTGGTGATGATGCTGGCGATGATCATCCTGCCCCTGCCGCCGGTACTACTGGATGTCTTCTTTACCTTTAACATTTCCTTCTCGCTGATCGTCCTACTGGCGGTTATTTACGCCGAGCGACCATTAGAATTCACCGTTTTCCCCACCGTGCTGCTGATTGCCACCCTGCTGCGACTGGCATTGAATATTGCCTCGACACGGGTGGTGCTCCTCGAGGGCCACACCGGCACCGACGCTGCCGGCAAGGTGATTCAGGCCTTTGGCGACTTTGTGGTGGGCGGGAACTACACCGTGGGCCTGGTCGTGTTCGCGATTTTGGTGATTATCAATTTCGTGGTGATCACCAAGGGTGGCGGCCGTATTTCCGAGGTCTCGGCGCGCTTTACCCTCGATGCCATGCCCGGCAAGCAGATGGCCATCGA
>MAAC01012212.1_pt1 | contig 11805 bp, 13 predicted proteins | sample 1115981 | NCBI WGS metagenome assembly MAAC01 (sample SAMN04961126, study PRJNA320927) | seawater metagenome | isolation source: sample BD02T64 sea water enriched with oil for 64 days | place: USA:Gulf of Mexico | collected 2013-07-27 | reverse complement strand
ATAAAAATATCTTAGCAGTGGGTACCACTGTTACACGAACCATTGAATACAATGCAAGAAACCAAAAAACGTTTGGTGAGTGTGATTTATTTTTAAATCCATCTAATAAACCAATAAGAGTCAATCATTTACTGACAAACTTCCATCTTCCGAAGTCAACACTAATTATGCTAATCGCATCATTTGTTGGAATAGAAAAAACAATGGAAATTTATGATATTGCCATAAAAGAAAAATATAGGTTTTTCTCTTACGGTGATGGCATGTTAATTATTTAAAACATCAACTATAAAAAGGAATTAATTATGGCAAAATATGTGCTTTTTGATACAGAAACAACAGGAAACAAAGATGATGATAGAATCATCCAAATTGGGGCAATGATTGTTGATGCCAAGCAACCTGTTGAAGTACATGATGAATTGTGTTCAAGCGAAGTTGAAATTAAAATTGAAGCAATGGAAGTTCATAATATTACTCCAGAGAGATTACTTGGACAACCAAAAGCTATTGATACAAATGTCTACAAAAGAATGTTGGAACTAAATACCACTGAAAACTTTTTAATTGCCCACAATATCAGTTTTGATCTAGGGATGATGGAAAAAGAAGGTTTTTTAAATCAATATAAACTCATTGATACACTAAGATGTGCAAAACACTTATTTCCAGACTTACCTTTCCATAGACTTCAATACTTACGTTATGCCCTAGAATTATTTAAAGATGAAGAAAATGAAGCAGCAAAAAATAACATTGTCATTAAAGCCCATGATGCCATTGGTGATGTTTTGGTGATGAAATTATTTTTATCTAAATTGGTAGCTCGTTGTAGAGAAGAATATCCAGATTATAATCCAATGGAAAAACTTGAAAGCCTAACAAAAACTCCTGTCTTTATCAAAACATTCAGATTTGGTAAACACAGAGGAAAAGATACAGCAGAGGTTGCGCAAGAAGATATGGGATATCTTAACTGGATGAAAAAAAATATGGATTTAGATGAAGATTTAAAATATACTTTAGACAAGTTAACTTCAAGTACTTCCTCAGATTACTAAAACACAAATATTACTTGTAAAAACAGTACCTAGTTGATAAATACTGGGTATTGTTTCCTACTTCAAACCATATATTAACTACTATTTTCACTTATACCTCTCTTTTTACTAGCTAAATTTAATAAAATGGTTTTAAAACTAAGCAATTCTTAATACGATACTTATTACAGTTTAGATAATAAAATAAACTAAGGATTCTTATGAATAGTTATTTAGAAGTCTTACAAGTAAAAGCAAAAAAGGTAAATGCTCCTATTGCTGATTGTATGAATGATTTAGAATGTATTATTGGAGTTATAGCAAATACAGTCACTAAAAACCTTGCCAACAACGATATCAACACCTTAATAGATAAAGCCTATGAAATTAATGCCGATATATCAGATTGCAAAAGCAACAAGGAATGTTTGCTGGATGCCATTGCATTGCAAGTTGAGGATGTTTTAGAAAAAGAGTACCATGAATTCTTGAACAGCAAACAAAACCTTGAACCTAAACACTTACTAAATCCCTTTGGTACTGGAAGTTTTGGTGACTTTGGTGATTCGGGTTGATTATTTTATATATACAAATAACACGTAAATGCAACAAGTGCCATATTTAATAAAACAAATATTTTTTTAAACCAAATTGAAAAAAATGATAGCCCTAAGTAAATATAAAAAAATATCGTTGGAGTAAATATTAAATATGAATTTCTTTCTAAACTCAGTGCATACTCAATTAAACCATCTAAGATAAAACCATATCCAAAAAGATGTAATATAAACTCCAATGGATAAAATATAGTAAATCCCATGGTCAAAATAGGAGAAAATAACTGCAAGATAGAAGTGATTCCAAAATAATAATGTGAGATAGGATTCATAACCAGATAAATCCAAATATTAAAAAGTAAAAACTGCCCTACTTTAGGTAGTTTCTTGAAATATTGTAAAAAAAGAAAGATATAAAACACTGCAATCAATGAAAACCATAAAGATAATGAAAAGGCATAGTTGGGAAATATTGCGATAATTACAAGGGTAATAATACAAAGTGTTTCGTAAGATAGTACTTTGATATTATGTCGCAATAAATACAAGCCAAAGATAAACATCACAAAAGCTCGAAGTAATGAAGGAACAATATTTGTAAACAACAAATAAAAAAATAATATAACAGAACATATGAGTAAAACATCAAATTTTTTGTTTCTAAAAGGGAAATATCTTTTATGAAAATATGAATAGGGGAAAGAAAAGAACCAGTAAAGTACTAAAATCATAATGCCTAGATGAAACCCAGAAATTGCAATTAAATGAGAGATACCTAAAACAGCACAAAAATCGCGAACTTCACTACTTAAAGGAATGGCAAAAAATATAGCATTAAATAGTTCTGAGATTTGTTTATTTTCATGTTGTGACATTATTTTATAGTACAGTTTTGTTTTTATATTGTTTTTTTTATCTTTTAGATACACATTAAAAGACTTGGTATAAAAACCTCTTATATAAGAAATAAAATCAATGCCTTTAGTAAGTATTACCAAATCGATGTCATTCATTTTATGGATGTTTCTATCTTTTGTAACAGAGGTGAAAAAAGTCATGTCTTTGTTTTTTATTTTTAGTACATCATAGTTTTCTTTCTCATAAATAGTTAATACCTGACCTGTAGTTTTAAATAACTCTTCTTTTTGGAAGTCATGATACTTTATATATGAGCCAAGCAGATTAAGAATAAAAATCACCAATAATATACATATGAAAAGTGACCATTCTTTTTTATTTGAAAGAAAATCTAAAGAAACTGTTTCGTATTTCATACAATTATAATATCTAAATTATGAGTACATAATAATTGTGTTTTCAATGTCACCAACAAATTATACTTTATGACTCAAATTTAAAACATCACTAATACAAATTCAAAGGCAATCATAACAATAAGTTTAGCCGTCTATAAACTAATATTCATTTATTACATATTATTAATCAAAAGTAATATATACTTATTCTTATACTCCATTTAAGAAAAGGATTGTCTATGTTAGTTAATTCCACTGGTTATCAAAATACGAGCATAAATGCTTTTAAACAAAACATTAGCGAAACTTCAAAAATTTCTCAAGATGAAAATAAATCTCTGGAAGAAACACTTGAAGAGTCAGCTGTTTCAGTATCCATATCCATGAATGCTCAAATAGTATTATTTAGTTTAAATAGCAGTGATACTGCAAGAGACAATACCTTAATTCAGGGTTCCCTTGAGGGAAACAAAGATATGTTTAACTATTTGTCTGGTAATGAAGACAGTAATGGATTTAGCTTAAAAGACATAGGATATGAAGGTAAAGCAATAACAGAACTATCCCCAGAAGAAGCAGAAAAACTACTTGATGTTGAAGGTTTTTTTGGCATTGAACAAACCTCAAACAGAGTAGCAAATTTTGTATTTAGTTTTGCAGGAGATGATATAGAACTATTAAAAGAAGGAAGAGAGGGAATAATAAGAGGTTTTGAAGAAGCTCAAAAACTATTTGGAAATCAATTACCTGAAATTTCATTTAAGACCCAAGAAAAAACCCTTGAACTCATTGATGCAAAAATCAATTCTTTGAATAATGAAGAAACTCCCGAAACTTAGGCTATAAACTGAGATAATTATTATATTTGCTATCTTCAAAATGAAATTTAACTTAAATTACTCTAGTTTCAATTAACTGATAAGTTATTTATGTATAATAATTACACATACACTATAATAAACGTAAGGGAAGCATTTGCTAGGAAAAATTCTAGGATTAAGTAAAAACAGTGATCAAGGTACCATTATAGGAAAAGATGGGAACAGATATACTTTTTTTAAAAAAGATTTCCAAGATCAAACCATACCAGGGAAAGACGTCTGTGTTGAGTTTTCTCCCAATAATAATAAAGCAACTTCCATAGAAATTTGTGAAACATGTTGCAAAGAAAATTCAAATATCATTTTTGGAATCACCAGTATATTTATTACATTAATTTTTGGATTTATTGGTACATTTATCAGTAGATTGTTATTTGCAAAACTACCTATAAAAAATGTATTAGTAGCTACAACATTACACTTCATTGTATCAACAATCTTAATTGTCCCAATTTTGGGTTATATTGTTTATGTAATTGGAGTTTTATATTTTACAGTTCAAAACTATAAATTAATCATGAAGCAATAAACAAATATCTTAATTGTTTATTGCTTTTTATAAACTTTTAAAATAATTGTGACTTTGAAGTAATAATACCATCAAGATCTGCATATAAATATTCTCCAGCATTAATTTTAGCTCCTGCAAACTCTAAACTAATATCTTCTTCATAAATGGATTCTTTAAAGCTTTTTCTAGGACATGTTCCCAAAGCATACAAAGCAACATCTATTTTTGATGTTTGTTCTATATCTCTTACATAACCATTTATGACTATTCCAGCCCAATTATTCTCTAAAGCATATTTCATTAGGTTTTCACCTACAACTGCATAATATTTAGAACTTACATCAACAACAGCAATTCTTCCTTTTCCTTCACTTTTTAACAAAGTAATTAAACCACCATTTTGTTCATCCAATTTAAGTGTTACAATTTTTCCAAAACATTTTGAAGTATTACCATATGACTTAAAAATATTATCAAAAACCTGTACGTTTTCTTTGTGTTCATCACATAAATCTGCAGTATAAAATTCCATTATTAATCCTAGTAATTATTTGCAAAATTATTGCATGAAAATTATTAATCTCTTCTTACTGATGAGTGATTAAGGTACTTTTACTAATATTTTGATAGTATAATAACCTTTTTATAATACCTAATAAAATGGTATAAACACAATAGTATGGGAAAAACATGAAAGTAGTAACAGGCGTAGTCGGAAATGATATACATGTTGTAGCAAACAGGTTAATTGATTTGTCTTTACAAGCCAGAGGATATGAAGTATTTAATTTAGGTGTTAATACCTACCTAGAAGAGTTCTTTGATGCAGTCATAGAAACAAATGCAGATGTTCTTTTAATTTCTTCACTAAATGGTGAAGCTGAAGGCTGGGGAAGAGAAGTTCAAGTTTTAAAAAGTACCTATGGGGACCAATTAGATGATGTTGTATTTATGATTGGTGGAAACTTAGTGGTGGGAACTGGTGATTCAGATGATATTGTTCCCCGCTTTAAAAACTACGGTTTTGACTTGGTGTTTCATCAAGTTGACTTAACAGTAGGATTAGATACCTTGGAAAATTATCTGAAAGGTCAATCAAAATGAGTTTATTGCAAGAAGAGCGAGAAATAATTTTAAGCAATGAATATGTGGATAATTTTGATTTTGCTGAAGTAGAAGAATTTGTAAAAAATGCAAGTAAAGATCTTTTTATTTCACACCATTTTAAAAATCAAAAAAAGATGCTTGTACAACCTCGTGGTGGTTTTCCAACCTATGAAAAACAATATGCACTGTATGAGTTTTTTGTTAAATCTGATGTGGATGTTTTACCTTTAACTATTGATTCGAATACCAGACTTAATGATTATGCAACAGCTAAAAAAATGTTGCGTTTAAGCGAAGAAAATGAGATAGATATGTTAAATGGTTATCCTCTTGTAAGTCATGGATATAGAACAACCAGAAAAATGATTACTCATTTTAACAAACCCGTATCTCTACGTCATGGAACACCAGATGCAAGACTTTTAATTGAAACTGCAATTGCTTCAGGTATTTTTGAAATTGAAGGTGGGCCAATTACATATTTACTACCTTATTCAAAGAACTTTCCACTGGATAAAGCATTTTTGTATTGGAAATATGTTGAGAGAGTTTGTGCAAACTACTCACATCTTAATGAGCCAATAAATAGAGAATCATTTGGACCATTAACTGCTACACTAGTGCCTCCATGTATTACGATTGTCATTCAACTTTTAGAAATGTTATTATCTCTAGAAGAAGGAGTAAAATCTTTTTCAGTTTCTTTTGCACAAAATGGTTCCATGAATCAAGATATAGTAACAGGTGCGGTTTTACGAAAAATGGCTGCATATTATGCAAAGGAAATCAATTGTGAAGATGCAGCTATAAATCTTGTTTATCACCAATGGATGGGAGCTTTTCCTCAAAATAAAGACTTCGCTGAACAACTTATTAGTATGAGTACTATTATTGCCTCTATGGTTGGTGCTGATAAAATCATCACAAAAACTAGAGAAGAAGCTTCTGGAATACCAACAAAAGAAGCCAATGCAAAAACCGTTGCCAATACACAATATACCCTGAGAATTCTAAATGGATTGCCAAATGTTGTTGATGAAGAAGAAGAGGAAATTCTAACTCAAGAAGTAAAAGATATCATGAGTGCAGTCTTTAATGATAGCGCGGATACTTTATGGAGAAAAGTCTTTAACTGTATTAAAAATGGAATTATTGATGTTCCTTTTTCACCTCATATTATCAATCAAAATGAAATGATAACAGTAAGAGATAAATTTAAAAATATTAGAATTATCAAAAGAGGAAATGTGCCTATTTCTGATAGATGTTATAAGTATGAAAAGTCAAAATGTGATTTAACAAAAGACACAACATCAATTGTAAATGATATTATCCATGATATAGGAATTATGCAATGGTAGATAAAGATAAATTATTAATCGATATAGGAAGTACATACTTTAAAATCTGTACAAATGATAAGTTGGAGCAACATTTTCGGGATTTTAACAAAGATATTTTTGATGATTTAACTTACAAATGTGAAAATGTACTATCCAAGTTTAAAAAAGAAGATGTTTATATTTGCTCATCTGCCAATGGAGGATTAAATACATTAATCATTGGAATTACAAAGACATATTCCCTAAAGTATGCTACAAATATAGCCTTTAACTCAGGTATTAATATCATTGATACTGTTTTATACAGAGATATAGATGAAACTTCAATCCCAAGTGAATTAATTGATGTGGTTATAGTTGTAGGTGGAATCAACAGTGTTAAGAATGTTTTTGATGAGAGACTGTTTACATTTTTGAACAAGCTTTCTTATTCTAATATTGTTTATGTTGGTAGTGAAAAAGATAGCGAATATATCAGCTCAAACGTAGAAAACTTAGTTATTTTACCAAATATAATTAACAATAAATTATATGTAAAAGAAGATGAATTAAAAACCTATTTAACCAATCTTTATCAAGCTGATATTATGGGAAAAGAAGATATCAAACATCTGTATGATATTACATCCAATCAGATTTATTCAACGCCATATATTGTAAATAAAACTCTTTCAAAAATAAATACTAAGTTTGTTATTGCAGATCCGTATATTTTAATTGATATTGGTGGGGCAACTACAGATATTCATTACTCTAAAGATTTGGTAAATGATAATATGGTAATAGATACTGAGTATGATAGACTTGTATTTAAAAAACTGGGCGTTTTTAAATCACGTGAGTCTTTGATATTTTCTGCGAAAAATAATGAGTTTGTATATGAATTATTGGCTCATTTAAAAGTAACAGAAAATATTTTTGAAGAACAAAGTGAAAAAGCAACAAAAACTTTAATGCAATTGGCCATTTTCCTAGTACTTTGTAAGGTCTCTTCACACAATGATGCCTACATTACATTGAAGTTAAATGTTTTAAATTCAGTTGTCTTTACAGGTGGTATTACAAAAGTATTACTACAAGAAGATATAGAAAATATCGTGTCATTTTTCTATAAGAAGATTTTAAATTCAGCACATAATCCAACTTTGGTTTTAGATAGTAACTATGATATCTGGACCTTGGGTATTGTGAGTTAAAAGGAATAATATGTCAATAAATTGTATCAGAACCCTAATAGAATCAGCAAACAATACACAGCCTCAAAAAACTGCTATTGTTTATGAAAACACAAAACTTACTTATGAAGAATTATTTGTTAAAGTGAACCAAGTCGCTTTTTACTTAAAAGAGTTAGATTTACCCACAGGAAGCAGAATTGGTCTGTACTCCAATAAACAAATTGATCAAGTTGTGGCTATCTTAGCTATTCTTTCCACTGATTATATTCTTGTGCCATTGACTACATTACTAAAAAGTGAACAAGTAGAATATATTATTGAAGATTGTGACATCAAATGTATTATTACAGATAAAGTAAAAATTAAAAGTATTGAAAAAATTGACTTTAAGGGTCATCTTATTTCCTTTGAAACCACGGACAAACAAACCGCATCCTTTGAAGAAATATACAAATACTATAATAAACCCTTCGAGGCAAATGTTTCAGGACATCAAAATGCAGTAATTACTTATTCATTTGGACTTAGTGGTCGACCTAAAGGTATTGTAATTTCACATAGAAACTTAATTGACTCTGCACGTGTTGTATCTCAATACTTAGATCTAAAAAAAGATGATGTGATTTCAGGTGTTTTAATTTTTAATCTTGATTACGGATTAAATCAAATATTTTGTTCGCTTTACAAAAAAGCCACCTTAGCATTACATCGTTTTTTACTTCCAGTTGACTTTTTCAACCACTTAATCAATGATAAAGTATCTATTCTTCCTATCATGCCTATTAACCTTACTCAAATATTTGATGAAGATTTTAGTAAACTTCCAAGTGCGAATATTCTATCTAATGTAAGAATCATCACTTCTTCAGGTGGTAATGTTACAAGTAAAATGGTCAATGATGTGGAAAAACTATTTACTAATGCTAAGTTTTATTCTATGCATGGTTTAACAGAAGCATTTAGATCAACGTATTTAGAACCTGAGCAATTAAAAATAAGACCCACTTCAATTGGTAAAGCTATTCCTGATGTTGAGCTGTATGTCATCAACGAAAATGGAGAAGAGTGTAAACCAAGAGAAGTTGGTGAATTAATTCATCGTGGTAGTTATATCTACAGAGGCTTTTGGAATGGGGAAGAAGAAACAAAAACAAGATTTAAAAGTATAAAAATTTTAGATAAAGTTCTTAACCTAGAAGGTAACTTGGTGGATGAAATAGTCATTGCCAGTGGTGATTACGTATACAAAGATGAAGAAGGTTATATCTTCTTTGTTTCAAGAAATGATGATATGATTAAATCAAGAGGGTTTAGAATAAATCCAATCGAAATTGAGACAGTAGTAAATAACAATATTAAAGAAATCAATAAATGTGTTGTTTTTTCAATTGAGAATGAAGAAATAGAAGAAGAAATTGTTTTAGTGTATACAAGCGCCAATGAAGTATCAAAAAACGAAATTTTATTTGAGCTTAAAAAACATCTTGCTAGTTATATGTTACCTGCTAGAATCATATACAGAAAGAACCTACCATTAAACCCACATGACACATCAAAAGTGAATAAAGAAGAATTAAAAAAAGAAATACAAGAAGGTAAGTAATCAATTATTTTGGATGATATACTCATCCAAAATGTTAAATTCATTAAAGTATAAAAGTCTTATTTAAACTGAATCTTATTGTTTTCGTCTTCTTTATCTTTGAAGTATTGGTAAAAAACAATGGACGTTATTAAACACACAACAGTTACAAGCGTAAGTAAAATTGATTCAGTCATAATCTTCCCTTTAATGTTTTGGATGTAAGAAGTTATCAAACCAATTTGATTTTGTAATTTTAATCCATTTTTCATCTGGAATCAGACTCAAAACAGCAAGTAAAATAAACATCACTATCAAAAAAATGACTTCAATACTCAATTCAAACATAGCGATGTCCGTAATTAAATCAGACACATTCACATCCCAAAATTATATTTTTTTCACGTGTAAAATAGTAATAAAATAATGTGGCAAAATTGTGGTATTGAAATAAATATTTCAATATTTTACAATCATGCCACAATTTTTATGGTATCATTAAAAAAATAATAAAATCGGATTGAAATAGATCCAAGTTAAAAGAGAAACTGAATGAAACAACTGTTCAAATTAATTTTTGTCATTATCTTTACGAGTACTTTATTTGCAGAAGATTTTTCTGAGATGAGTACCCAAGAGCTCATTGCTATTATGGGATATGTAAAACCTGCAAACCTACCTAAATTTAAATCAGAACTAAGAAGTAGAGTTTCTTCCATGAGTTCAAATGAGAAAAAAAAATACAAAAAAAATCTATCAAAAATGAAATAATAATATGAAACAAAAACTTCTAATACTTGAAGATGATTTAACATTAAACGAAACTTTAGTAGATTTTTTTGAAGAATTAAACTATGAAGTAGTACCTGTTTATGATGGAGAAGATGCCTATTCAAAAATTTATGAAAGTAATTTTGATCTTTTTGTACTGGATGTAAATGTTCCTTCCATGAATGGTTTTGAATTACTTAAAAATGTAAGGGCTCAAAACATACACACTCCTGCTATTTATATGACTTCTTTGAACTCAATGGATAATCTTGAAGAAGGGTATGACAGTGGTTGTGATGACTATATTAGAAAGCCCTTTTTATTAAAAGAGTTACACTTAAGAGTTAAAACTATTTTAAATAGAAGTTTTCATCATGTAAATGATGAAAAATTAAAAATAACTGACAGTATTTATTTTGATATCAATACAAATATTTTATATAACCAAAATGAACCTTGTAACATCAAAAATAAAGAAGCCAAACTTTTAAAGTTTTTTTTACAAAATAAAGACCAAATCATCACTCATGATAGAATATATGAGGCTTTATGGGAATATGATGAAGATTTTAGTGAAAATGCTTTAAGAACTTATATTAAAAATATAAGAAAAATCATAGGAAAAGAAAAAATTGTTAGCATTAAAAAACTCGGTTATCGATTTACATCACAGTGAGAAAAAAACTCTAGTAGGTTTTTTCTCTTTATACATTACCCTGTGTATTGTAATACTTATTTTTATTTCTTTTGTTTATTACAAGTTCCAAAAAGACTTAATGTTAAGTCAAAAAAGAATTGATCTGCAAAACTACTCCAATGAATTTATAATTGAACTTAAACAACTACATATCAATTTTGATAAAAATAGAGTTTACCCAAGAGATACCCGTTTTAAAACTGCAATTTATGACAGTGACAAACAACTTATATTTTCCACCTTAAAGTCTAGCAGTGTTCAATTAGATAATATCGTTTATACCAGTAATAAAACCATCCATTTTATAAAAGAACCTGAATCATATTATTTGGGTGCAAGATATGTTATTTTAGAAATTGAAGATAATGAAACTTGGTTAGATGATATTGAGCAAGAGATAATAATATTCACAAGTATTGGTTTGGTCATAATGTTGTTTATTGGATATTGGTTGTTGCAACTGTTTATCAAACCAATGCGCGATGCGATGCATTTATTAGATAGATTTATCAAAGATACTACCCATGAGTTAAATACACCTATCAGTGCCATAGTAGCCAATATTGAAATGATAGACACCTCACATTTAGATGACAAACTGGCTCGTAAAATTAGACGAATCGATATAGGAGCGAAAACAGTCTCAAATATCTATCAAGACTTGACATATTTAACACTCAATCATCAAATCATGTCACAAAATGAAAATCTAGATGTAGGGGAAATCTTATACCAAAGAGTAGAGTATTTTTCAACATTGGCCAATGTTAAACATATAGAGTTTAAAATGGATATTCAAGAGAATATTATTTTGTTGATTGATATTAAAAAACTTTCAAAACTAATTGATAATCTAATTTCAAATGCTATTAAATACAACAA
>MAAC01018394.1_pt1 | contig 11807 bp, 11 predicted proteins | sample 1115981 | NCBI WGS metagenome assembly MAAC01 (sample SAMN04961126, study PRJNA320927) | seawater metagenome | isolation source: sample BD02T64 sea water enriched with oil for 64 days | place: USA:Gulf of Mexico | collected 2013-07-27 | reverse complement strand
AAATCATCCGCCAGACCTGCGCTGAGATGGGCGTGCAGATCATCAAGGGCGTCCTATCAACTGACCACGTGCATATGTTTGTGTCGATCCCACCGCATCTGGTGCTCTCTACCGTGATGCGCGTATCAAAGGTCGGTCATCGCGCAAGATACAGATGGAGTTTTCCGGCCTGCGTAAAAGGTACTGGGGCAGGCGGTTCTGGGCACGTGGATACTTTTCCACAACGTCAGGCAACGTCACCGACGATATCATACTTCAGTATCTGGTGTTGCACTCCAAACGTGAACCTACCGGCGTCAGATGGGGTGATTGCTGCCCTCCCGCAGACGGCATCACAATGTACCAATGTGGGGTGTTGAAACTCATAATGCGGAAAGGGTGGCAAAATGAAGGATACAATGATCGGGGTCGATCTGGCAAAGAACGTGTTTCAAGTTCATGGGGCAACGATGACGGGGCTGGTCAAGTTTCGGAAGAAGCTTTCGCGACCGCAGTTCAGTAAATTCATGGCAGATCACCCACCTTGTGTCGTGGTCCTAGATTTCTGCGGTGGTGCCCACTACTGGGCTCGGGAGATGATCAGGCTCGGCCATGAGGTGAAACTGATCGCTCCACAATACGTGAAATGAACCTCGTCCCTGTTCCCGGACTCTGGGGTAGCTCGGTAGTACAGTACTCACAACGTTGTAATAGCGGTCGTTTTTCCAGAAAAGAGGCTAAGATCTGATGTTCGTCGGCAATCCTCAAAAGGAAAATGCGGCCCGCGAGTAGCGGATTGGCACACAGCTTTGGGGGGCTGGCACACAGCCCTAACGGGCCGCAACTTCGCGCTGCCGATAACGAAGTGTGAAAAAAGTAGGCGAGAAATCTTGCTCCGTCCAGAGTTTTAATGAGGGCATTATGAAATTCTGAGAAAAAGTAATGGATCAAGAAGCAAAGTCCTCGAAGTTCGGCGTTTGCATCACAGTAAACGCCACGCATAATGCACTCAACTAAATGAGACAGACGCTCTGTTAGTTCAGGCCGATATTGGCCCCAAAACACCCTGGCGACGGACAGTTTGTTCAGTGATCCAGAAGTGACTGATTGCATCGGTCTGGGGCATGCCTTGCCTCATATGCGCCTCAACCTAATGTAATTTCACGAAAATCTCTTCGGGATTAGGTCTCTTGGTCGCCATTTATGGTCCGCCAGTTTCTTAAACATAGGGGGACTACTTCAATGGGGAATGCTCACGACAAATCAATGTCAGCAATCTGGTCAAGAACAGTCGAATTTTGAATATTCCTCCTCCACGAAATTTGTTCGCTTTCATATTCCGGGTGTGAAAATAGTGAACGCCGAACAAAAGTATTTGCGTTAGATGGCAACATTATACGAAGGGGAGCCATACTGTTTCCGTGACGCAAACGATTAACAAGCTATTATTGTTAAAATTAACTAAAAGTTAATCAAAAATTTGACTCTGCACCTCCCTGCAGGAAAAATACCTCTGCATGCCACAAGTTGTCTCAGCCTAGTTGCTCTCTTTTTGATTCCAGGAAGGGACTACGGTTCTGCATTTTGCTCGCTTCAGAAAATACGGAGAGGTTATTGTTACATTGACTCGGATGGCCGCGATCCTCACGACCTTTCACAGCTTACCGCTTCTCGGTGGGCGGGATGTTGACGGTCTGTAATGGCGGGCAAGCGATTTCAGCACCATTTGGACTATTTGCGGTCTGACTCTGAGACACGCAAAGTGTTTTCCGACCCAAGTCGGAGACGTCAGCGAGGTTTGCGTTGGCTTGTGCTGTTGATTTTGCTTTTGGTGCCTATCTGGGGGGCTGTGTTTCTTAAGGATGTTGTGTCTTGGTCCAGTCTGAAACACGATCTTAAGGATCACTTTCTATTTGCACGATTTCTGCAGTCACTTGACCATGATGAAACTCATCAGGATGGCCATACCGGCCACCATGACTACGTTCATTTAGCTGCCAGTTCAGAGGTTTCGCAGCCGCTGACAGTGTGTGAACCGAATTCACCGCCACCTTACGCTGCTATGGCGGATAGCTCGGCGCCGCGTCGCGTCTTTGCGCATGTTCCAACTGCTCAGCCCTGGGCCGATCGTTCGCTAAAGGAAAGTTGTGGATCTGTGGGTGTGATCGTTCCGGATTGGATCACTCTCAACCATCTGGACGGTGACTTCACTGTTGAGATCATCAGTAAGGATAGCCGTTCGGGCGTCCGTGACTTTGTTGATAGTACTTCCGAAACTGCACCTGAACTTATGCCCACTATCAATTTGGATGCTACCAGGGATTCCGATGGTATTATTGATGCCATGCTGCGCCCGAGCACCCTGACAAAAGTAATGTCGGATTTGGTGACTGCAGCTAAAGATCTTGAGGCCGTGGGCGCCTGCATTGATTTTGGCCAATTGAATAAAGAGTCTCTGGATCGTCTCAATCCATTTTTTACCGCTTTGCAGGTTGCGTTCAATCAATCTGATTTGCGGTCCTGCATCGTATTGCAGGCTGATGGTCAGGCCTGGCAGGATCCGGTTTTTGTGCGGGGCTTCGACCAGGTGGTGCTTAAAATGTTCCATCAGCCCTGGATGGGTTCTTCGCCTGCACCCTTGGCTGCGGATATCTGGTTTGCCGAGACGGCAACTGCGGCATTGGATATCATCGGCCCCACCAGATTGGTGGCGGCTGTTGGCAATTTTGCAGTTGATTGGGTTTCTGGGGAACCGATGCCTGAAACGCTTCCCTATGCGGAAGCGCTAGACCGAATTTCAAAATCTGTAGCAGAGCTTCAGTTTAGTCCGAACACCTCGAACAGCTTTAGTAGTTTCCGGGATGCCGAAGGAGCATTGCACAAGCTTTGGCTCTTGGATGCGGCGTCGACGCACAATCAGCTCAATATGTTGCAAGAGCTGGGCATTCATAATGTTGCGCTCTGGTCTACTGGCCAAGAGGACCCAGGCATCTGGAAAGTGCTCGCTCATGATTGGAATGATTTCGAGACACTGGCTGCCGATTTGTCTGTCGTGCAGTTCGAGAACTATGTGCATTACGACGGCGAAGGTGCATTTTTGAAGATAGACGCCAAACAACGGGTTGGGTTGCGGACGATCGATTTTGATCCTCTGTCCGGTCGGGTCAGGGGGCAGTCATTCAGTGTTTATCCGGCGCCCTATTCAATAAGGCGCTATGGAAAACCAGTGGCAAAGAAACTGGTGTTAACATTTGATGACGGTCCAGTTCGGGAAGCAACACAGCCAATCCTAAATACACTGCGGGATATGCAAGTGCCCGCAGCTTTCTTCCTGGTTGGCTCCAGCGTGATGGATGCGCCTGATCTGGTTGAGAGAATGGTAGATGAGGGCCATGAGATCGGTTCGCATACATTTTCGCACCCACAAATGGATCAGGTTTCATCAGCGCGAGCAGAGTTGGAGTTTTCGCTTCTGAATAAAGTCATTGGCGGGGTCACAGGACTTGGTACGACACTTTATCGGGAGCCCTTCCAGCGTAGTGGTGGACCTATCAGCGCGGCACGCGTGGCCTCTCTGGCGACGGCACAGGACGCTGGTTATGTCATCGCTGGCATGGACGTCTCATCGCATGACTGGGAAGGGCTGTCAGCGGAACAGATCGCCGCGACCGTGGTCAAACAAGTGGAAACTGGGGCCGGGAATGTCATCTTGTTGCATGATGGCGGTGCTGATCGCAGCGCCACTGTCGCGGCCGTTCCAGTCATAATTTCAGAGTTGAGGGCTCGCGGTTACGAATTCACATCGATGGCTGACTTGCTTGAAATGGAACACAGCACTCTGATGCCAGAATCCAGCAGTGCAGCCCAAGTGATTGACCGTATTTCCTTCGCGGCGGTTTCTTCCACACAAAAAACAGTGATGTCGATATTCTGGATTGTTTTGAGCATAGGGCTCATTCGTTCCGGTGGTGTCCTTGTATTTGCATTTCTGCGGCGGCCAAATCGTCCAGTAAAGCAAATCGAGCAACCGAAAGTATCGATCATTATTCCTGCTTATAATGAAGAGAAGGTCATCGAGAACTGCATCGAATGTGCGCTAAACAGTGACTATCCGAACTACGAAGTGATTATCGTCGATGATGGATCGACCGACAACACTTTGAATAAGGTTCTGAAATTCAAACACCGGAACAACGTCAAAGTTATTATGCAGCCAAACCAAGGAAAATGGGCTGCGTTAAACAGGGCAATTCTGACCTTGGACAGTGAAATAGCAGTTTGCATCGATGCAGATACGCAGATTTGCAAAAATTCAATTTCGAACCTTGTTCGTCATTTTTCAAACCCAAAGGTTGGTGCGGTCGCAGGCAAGATCATTGTGGGCAATCGTTCCAAGCTACTAGCTCGACTGCAGTCGTTGGAGTATTCCATTTCGCAAAACATGGATCGGAAGGCCTATGATTTGATCAATGGTATGCTGGTGGTTCCCGGTGCAATGGGTGCTTGGCGGGTGCAGGCCTTGCATGATGGCGGTCTTTTCCGCAAGGACACGATGACAGAGGATTCCGACCTGACAATCTCGGTGAACCGGGCAGGGTACCGGATTATTTATGACGAGCAGGCGCGCGCATATACTGAGGCCCCGGAACGAGTTAGCCAACTTTTGACCCAAAGGCTGCGTTGGTCATTGGGTATGCTTCAAAGTGCTTGGAAGCATAGAAACGCTATCCTAGAACGGCGGGCCATTGGATTGTTGTCGATCCCTGACATGTTCATTTTCGGCTATGCGTTTCCTTTGCTGGCGCCTATTGCAGATTTTCTTGTTGTCGTTTTGCTGGCTCGATATCTTCAAGACGGCGGTGATACAGTTTCACCAGACCTGTTCTGGGCATACCTGGCTTTGCCTATGTTGGAACTGGTGTTGGCTTTTGTAGCTTTGGCCCGCGACAAAGATGAAAGCCTCTGGAGCCTGCTGCTTTGGCCTGCGTATCGCTTGGTTTATCGTCCATTGCTGTATTATTCTGTGATCCGTTCCATTACGCGTGCTATAAGTGGTCGACTGGCCAATTGGGGCAAACAGAATAGGCAGGGGCAAGATTACGGTCTGGTCACGCAGGGAAGATGAAGCGTAGAAAGTTTTTGCTAGGGACAGTGGCTGGACTAGGTGCCCTGTCGGCACCATTCGGTACGGCAGCAAAGGCCAGTGGTGTGGGACTGGCAATGGTGGCTATCGACGGGATTGATGCGACAACATCACTTCCACATCTAATAGCCTTGTTGGATGCTTTGAATGCACGTTTGGTTCCGGTAACCTGCATCGTGTCCCCCTTCGATGAAAAGGGGGAGCCTCTTGCGCCAGAGGCGCCGCTGGCAAGACTGCTATTGGCTTATATATTGAGTAATCGTAGCGTCGAAATTGCTCCGTTTATTCCAAGCCTTGGGCACAAATCAGAGTATTTTCAAGCACGTTCTGTACAGCGAGCGACTAAGGCGTTTGAATGGTTGTTACATGCGGCACAAGGAGAACGGCCTTTTGCACCGCTCCTTCAATCTGTTGCATGCAATGACGTGCCATCACCACTATCCCCCATCGGGGTGCGCAGTGCAGGCTGTCATAATGTTCTAGCGGTTCCTTTAGATAGTAAGCCTGTGACCTCCGAGACCTGGCCAAATGGTACTGTGCGCGTCTATGGGGGGCGTCGGATAGATTTAAGTACCTATGACAGTGCTCAGGTGGCGAAGCTCCCTGCGGATGCCCAATTGGTTTACTATGTGTCAGCTCAAAACCTGAATGGCCTATCGGTTGAAGATTTTTCTAAATTGGCAGAGAGGTTTACTGGAGACCTGGTGGCTGAGGAGATTGCCGGAAATTATTCTGTTCAAGCTTTGTCAGATTTGCAGCTTCGCGACAGTTATGGGTTCAAGCGGTTTGTCGGCGTTCAACTTGTAGATACTGAACCGGAAGATGAAGCTGGGCGACAAGCGATATCCAGTTTTGAAAAACTGTTGGTCAATCAGGGGCTCCCTTACACGGCTGGTTTAGCAAACGGAGCAGAAAAAGCAGGGCGCTTTGGTGGTTATTGGTTGGCCACGGAAAGCACCAAACCGCTGCAGGCGGTCCGTTTTCAATCTGACAGGGGAAAGCTTTCAGTTGTGGAAACGGTTAGGCCGTTGGATGTGGGACTTGGTGTTGTTTTGAACTCTGTTGAGGATGGCCAAGGTGGGCTTGATGGAAATGGTTTTCTGCATTTGGTTAAAGCGGACATTCAAAATGCGGATGATATTGGTCATTTGAAAAGAAGGTTCAGCCGGACGCAGGATATCGTCCTGGCAGTGCATGCAGGGGCTGTAAGCGACCCATTCCAGCGACAAGAATTGGTCACGGTCCTTAAAACAATGAAGAACGATGGTGTGACAAAACTAATGCCACTTGATCGAATGGCGTTAAGTTATGTTTCCCAAAACCCAATTGATATTCGACAGCGTCGGACATTGGCTGCTCTGCCAGATCTTGCCCGTCCCCAAGTAACAAGGGCAAAGGAAGACCGAGAAGCTTTTCTTGAAGATGCGCGCACTGCATGGCGATATTTTGAACGGTTCACGCACCCAAAAACCGGCCTTTGCCCGGCGACAGTTAATTTTTCGCCGAACGGTGGGAACATCCACAAGGCGGTTACGATGTGGGACGTCGGCAGTCAAATCAACGGTCTTATCGCCGTTGCGCAAATCGGGCTGATTGACCAAAAGGAATTTCGAAGTTCGATTACTAAGATCTTGCCTCAGGTTCGAGGACGAAAATCCCAAGACCGCCTGCTGCCACAGGGCTGGATTGTAACGGACCGCCAGAAATGGGGTAACAAAAATTTTGATGGAAGCGATGCTGGCAGATTGATGTCGGCGCTGGATCACCTGCGTCGATATGATGACACTTTCAGCGCGCGCCTCAACGATATTACGTCAGCTTGGGATCTGGACAAGGTGATTGTGAACGGCGAGATGCACTCGGTCACAGATGGTGCGCTGCATTCGAGTTATGTTTCACATAGTGCCCACTATTCAGCCTTGGCCTTTCGGCGCTGGGGCTTGACGGTAAAGTCACCCTATGAAGTCTTTGATGGGCTGTCGGTTCATGATGGGCAGATGGCATTGCTAGAGGCAGTGGCAAAAATTGGCCCCATTGGAGCTGAGCCGTTGTTGTTAGAGGCGCTGGAGTTGGGAATGTCTGCAGTAAGCGCACATATGGCTGATGTATTATTTGCCGCACAGGTAGAGGAATTCCGGGAGACAGGGAACCTGGTTTGTGCGTCCGAAGGTCCATTAGATGCAGAGCCATGGTTTTCGTACCAAGGGCTGCAGCTAGATGCAAAAAAACGTACCTGGGCAATTGATACCGTGGGCGAAGAACCAGAATACCGAACGCCGGATTTCTGGCGTTCGCACCAGGTTATCAGTTGTAAAGCTGCCTATTTGTGGGCCGCATATCAACCGCACGACTATTCAGATCGTTTGGTCAACTACGTCAGGGCACGCGCTCGCACCAAAAACGGTTTTGCTGCCAGTATTTTTAGTCAGAGCCAGCGCGTCACTGAATTTTATTCGGACATCAACACCAACGCAGTCATTCTACAGGCCATTGCCCACATCCTAAGAACAGGCTGAGCCACCCCAGGGCTATAGACAGATGTTCGTTAGAATACCTGGCAACCACCGGCTGTTATTTCACCGGCGTTTACGGGATGACCAGGGGAAGGGTTCAATATAACATTTTGCAGGCCAGTAATGCGATAGGTGCAATTATTGGTATATTCCTTGTCGGAATTCCGTCCACCAACATAGATGTCGATCCAGGGCCTTCCATTGTAACCTGAGTGGCAAGGACCGTCTTGCGGACGGTTTCCATCGCCACATAAGTCCTCGACAATTGCATATTTTCGCAATCTCTCGATGTAAAACCGCGTTCCGGTCTGAAAATCCATCGCACTTCTGGATCCCGTCTTAACATGTCCGACGGCAAGGGTTACCGGGTCGTTGTAGGTACCTGTTCCGCCTGCGCTTCTATGAATAACCGGTCGTGCGATCTGGGCGGAACCCCGAGGTGTATTGTCCCAGTAACTATAGCCGGTTAGGTACACTTGCATTTTCTGCCCAAAGAAGTTTTCCCCTGTAGCAAGACGACTTACCGTTTCTACAGCGTCGTTTTGACCAGAGACTCCATAGATCTGGTTTCGACTGTTAGTGTTTGTACTGGTGCTACACGCGCTAGTGAAAGCCAGAAGGGCAACAACAATTCCGATTCGTTGCTTTAAATTTGACATGAGTATATCCCGCTTCAAGTGATTGGAACCTGCAGAGCGGAACCAATGTCAGAGGCACCACCCGGCTGGAAACAAGGCTGAACGGAATTGGTTTCCAATAGGTAAAAAAGACCGTGAACGTAGCGTGAACAAATGATACAAATTTAAGTAAAAACAAGGCGTTATTGTGGCGGTTGTTTGATGGAGTTTCTAAGCGCAAGTCCCTTCGCATTTCGAATGGTTAGGGTGGATGCGGCTTTGTTGCTGGCTTGAATGCCGCCCTCAACGGCTGGATATGACAGTTTTTCATACCTGCCAGAAGCTCATGTTGCAGTCACACCCTTTGGCGATTACATGGCTCTTCTTTCTGGAAGCCCGTCATGACCGATACGCCCCAACTATTGTTAGCTCATCACTTAAAGGTCCTGCGTCTGCCGACTATCCTGCGTGAGTATGACAAAGTCGCTAAACAATGCGCGACAGAAGAGATTGATCATTCCTAGTATTTTCTGCGCCTCGCCGACTTGGAACTCATCGACCGAGAACGCCGTATGGTGGAACGGCGGATCAAAGCTGCAAAGTTTCCGACGGTCAAGATACTCGACGGTTTCGACTTCAAGGCTACGCTCTCGCTGAACAAGATTCTGGTGCTGAAGTTGGACGGCTGCGGAATGCCCTCAAACCGCGCGGCTGACATCCATTGCACGGCATATCCGACCAATGGTAAATACAGAGCGGTGTTTCTCGATGAACTTCAACCTCACGGCTTTTGGCTTGCGAAGAACACCGTGGCTTTTTTATAATCTCCCGCACTTCCTTGAGGATGCGGCTCTCACGACGCCGCCGACCATTCCCTTGGACAATGCTCAAGTCCTCTTTCGACACTACATCCATGTCTCGGTGTGCAGTGATCCACTTGTTTAGCGTCGACATTCCAACACCAAGGTCTTCAGCCACCTGTTTACGTGTCAGACCACTGGTAAGTGCGATGCGCACAGAATCTTTGCAGAATTCGTCCGTTCGTTTCGTTTCAATAGTTCATCTCCTTTGTTGCAATAAATGCTGTCAAAGGAGCGGCATCAAACCGCTACAATGAGCCTCCCCCCAAAAAGTGGTCCGCGCCTATGATTAGGAAATCGGAGGACCATAGATGGCGACTAAGAGACCCAAGCCGGAAGAGATTGTCGTGAAATTACGGCAGGTTGAAGTTTTGATGGGGCAAGGCATGCCTCGGATAGATGCGATCAGACAGATCGGTGTGACTGAACAAACCTATTATCGCTGGAAGAAGAAGTACGGCGGAATGGGTACAGAAGAACTCAAGGAACTAAAGCGGCTTCAGAAGGAGAACGAGCGCCTTCGGCGTGCCGTTTCAGACCTGACACTGGACAAATTGATATTGAAGGAGGCCGCATCCTCGGTGGTTACGATGAGCCAGAAACACTCTCTTATCAAATCACCCTACTTGGACTCATAGGCGCTGATGTCAGACACCGTGGAAATCGCTTTTGCGTTGTAGGAAAAATCGATTTAGTACTCCCATGTGTCTTTGGGGTGTTGGAAGGTAGATATGTAGTGGAACCGGGCGAACGAAGCTCCAGGTGATTGCAGAGTTGGCTAACACAGAATTGGGCCATTTTCGATTTTTGCGTGGTATTTTATGTGGTATATCTTTGGTCATGTGAGATTTTTTCAATCTAATGCAGAATGTTGTAGTGTTTAATTGACGGACTGTCTGTCCGCCATTCCCCCTTCCAACCCAATCCTGTGAATTCCACGAGGCCGTTGTTTTTATGGCGATAGGCCCTACCTTGATTCCAAGGTGTTCCTCACTAAACTAGGGGATACCTAGAAATTTTGTGGGAACTATTGTGGGAACCAAAATTCTATGGCTGGAAAGCTAACAGCACAGGGCGTCAAAAACCTCAGGGAGCCGGGGAAATATTCCGATGGCTGCGGACTGGGACTGCTTCTTTTGATCAAAACTAGCGGTGGGAAATTCTGGGGTAATAGCCGTATTTGATAAGAGAGTGTTCTTAGCTCATCGTAACCACTGAGGAGTGGAAGATGAGACAGACAACAGGAACACGTAAAAGCCCTGGCGAGAAGATCGTCAAAGACATCAAGCGGGCAACACGCAAGCATTACTCATCCGAGGAGAAGATCAGGATCGTCTTGGACGGGCTGCGCGGCGAGGATAGCATCGCGGAACTGTGCCGTCGTGAGGGTATTTCCCAAGGCATCTACTACAAATGGTCAAAGGACTTCATGGAAGCGGGCAAGCGACGGCTGGCTGGCGACACAGCGCGTGCTGCCACGACCGATGAGGTCAAAGATCTGCGCCGAGAGGCTCGCGATCTGAAGGAAGTCGTGGCTGAACAAACGCTTGAACTGCGCCTTCTCAAAAAAAGCATGACAGGCCCCTCTCGGGACATTGCTACGCAATGCCCTGCCGGGCAATGGATGGGGGCGACCAAGAATGAGGTACCCCGCATCTGAGAAGCTGGAGATCATCAGGCTGGTCGAAGGATCGCATCTATCGGCACGTCTGACGTTGGCCAATCTGGGCATTCCTCGCACCACATTCTATCGCTGGTACGACCGATACCTTCAGCGCGGTGAGGCTGGGTTGCAGGATCAATCTCCCAAGCCAAAGCATGTCTGGAACCGCATCCCTGACGAGGTCCGACACAAGGTCGTCAAATTGGCGCTGAAGGAAACAGAGTTGTCGCCGCGTGAACTCGCAGTGACGTTCACGGATGCAGAAAGTTACTTTGTATCAGAAGCTTCGGTGTATCGCGTTCTGAAGGCGCATGACCTGATCACCAGCCCCGCCTTCATCGTGATCAAGGCGGCAAGCGAGTTCAAAGACAAAACCACGGCTATCAACCAACTCTGGCAAACCGACTTTACCTACCTCAAGGTTCTCGGCTGGGGTTGGTTCTATCTCAGCACGATCCTCGACGATTACAGCCGCTACATCGTTTCGTGGAAACTCTGCACGAACATGAGAACCCAAGACGTGACTGATACACTGGACCTGGCGTTACAGGCGTCCGGTTGCGATCAGGTTCATGTGCTCCACAAACCCCGTTTGCTCAGCGACAACGGCTCCAGTTACGTCTCTGGTGAACTGGCTGAATGGTTGCAGGACAAAGGCATGAAGCACAGCAGAGGCGCTCCTTACCATCCCCAGACACAAGGCAAGATCGAGCGATGGCATCAAACTTTGAAGAACCGCATCCTGCTGGAAAACTACTTCCTACCCGGTGATCTCGAAGCCCAGATCGAAGCCTTCGTCGACCACTACAACCACCAGCGCTTCCACGAGAGCCTGAACAACGTCACACCTGCCGACGTCTACTTCGGACGGGACAAAGTCATTCTACAACAGCGAGAAAGGATCAAACGAAAGACGCTCGAAGCGCGCCGCTTGCATCACAGCACACGCGCCGCATAATGCAAACAACCAGATGAGCCAAACGCTCTCTTAGTTTAGGCCGCCTTTGGACCCAAAAACTCTGACCACGTACA
>MAAC01018043.1_pt1 | contig 11810 bp, 9 predicted proteins | sample 1115981 | NCBI WGS metagenome assembly MAAC01 (sample SAMN04961126, study PRJNA320927) | seawater metagenome | isolation source: sample BD02T64 sea water enriched with oil for 64 days | place: USA:Gulf of Mexico | collected 2013-07-27 | reverse complement strand
GGGGTTGTCTTTCTCATTTCACTCGTGGAGGTTTCCGACGATCTAGAAGACAAGGCAGTCCCCTTTCTTCAAGTCGTGAAAATTGTCCTCTTCCGAATGCCACAACTCAGTGAAGAGATCATGCCCTTTATGATCCTCTTTGCTGCGATGGCGACCTTTTGGAAGCTGACCCGGGCAAATGAACTCGTCATTATTAGATCTGCAGGCGTATCGATTTGGGGAATTATATTTCCTTTTGCTTTTTGCTCCCTGATGATTGGAGTTCTCGCTTTTTCAGTTATAAACCCTGTGTCCTCGGCCCTTTTTGCCAAGAACAAGGAACTGAGTAGAACCTACAAGAAAAAAGACCAGGCAATTTTCAAGGTATCAGAAACAGGGCTTTGGCTGAGGCAACCTGACACGACTGGTTTATCTGTCATTCATGCCGGGTCTGTGAATAAAGATTTATCACTAAACAATGTCATAATATTCAACCTTTCAAATGATGGAGAATTTATTTCTCGGTACGATTCATCTAAAGCCCGATTAGCTGATGGAAACTGGATACTGAAAGAAGCCTGGCATTCTTTCCCTGGAACAAAACCCTCTTATTTCGAAGAAGTTTTGATTCCCACTGAACTGACAATGGAGAAGGTTCAAGACAGTTTTGCCAGCGCCAAATCTATATCTTTTTGGGAGCTTCCCTATTTTATTAACTTACTTGAAAATGCCGGGTTCTCAGCAGTAAAACTTAAACTCCAGTACCATAGGCTGTTATCAAAACCCTTTTTATTCCTGGCCATGGTTTTACTGGCGGCAACCTTTTCCATGCAACAACACAGGCGCGGACGTGTTGGTTTGATGATCCTTTCTGGTATTCTTACTGGATTTCTGCTTTATTTCCTATCCAACTTTGTTTTTGCGTTGGGCCAGTCAACCAAAGTTCCGATTGCTTTGGCGGCGTGGTCTCCGGCGGGGGTATCATTATTGTTAGGCGTCACAATGTTATTACATCTGGAAGACGGGTAAAAAATGTCTTTTAGGGGGGTAAAAACACTATTAAGAAACAGTGCATCTATTGCGGCGATTTCTCTTGCTCTTAACTTTGCCACCAGCGCAGAGACGATTGCTCAATCTGTCGAAGGAATTAGCAACGAAATTCCCGCGCTGATAAGTGCAGACGAAGTTGTCTATGACGAAGGTCTCGGCATCGTAACCGCAGCTGGTAACGTGGAAATTTCGCAAGGCGAACGCACTGTTTTAGCTGACAGCATTTCTTATAATATGAATACGAATGTTGTAACGGCCACAGGTAACATCAGCCTTCTTGAACCAAGCGGCGATATTGTTTTTGCCGAACATGTTGAACTCACCGAGAACCTTAAAGAAGGCTTCATTCGTGATATCCGTGTGCTACTGACCGATCGAAGCAGACTGGCCGCTACAAGTGGCCAATTAACAAGCGGAAATACTTCAGTTTTCACTAATGGTGTTTTTAGCCCCTGTGAGCTTTGTAAAGACGACCCCAGCAAAGCCCCGATCTGGCAATTAAAAGCCAAAAAGATTACCCACAACAAAGAATCTCAAACGATCAAGTATGATCATGCATGGATGGAAATCTTTGGCGTACCAGTAATTTATACCCCTTATTTAGCGCATCCAGATCCAACGGTAAAAAGACGGAGTGGTTTTCTTCTACCTAGTTATGGGAGTTCCACCCAGCTTGGTATCACGCTACAGATTCCATATTACTGGGCAATTGACGATTCTTCAGAACTTCTTTTTGCGCCCATCGCCACTACCAAACAGGGGGTGGTTCTCGCAGGTGAGTACGAAAAGAAGTTTAGCACCGGTGATTTGTCTATCGAGGCAAGTGCTACGGTTGCAGATCTAGATGAAAATAACGGCAACGTTAAAGAAGACAAGTTTCGCGGCCAAATAATAAGTGAAGGACGGTTTGACCTCGATAAGACCTGGCGTTGGGGCTTCAATGCCGAGCATGCATCCGATGATACCTATGGTCGTGTCTATGGCTTCAATACTGATTCAGAACTTGAAACGAGTGCGTTTATTGAGGGATTCCGAGGACGAAATTATGCCAAACTGGACAGTTACAAATTTCAAAGCTTGCGCAGTGGTGTTGATGATTCAGAGAACCCTTACGTCCTTCCCCGTGCACAATACAACTTTCAAAGCCAACCCGGTATAACAGGCGCGACCTATCGACTTGACGCAAATGCTCAGGCACTTGGCCGTTCAGAGGGCAGAGACAGTCGCCGTGTCTCTCTGATTGGTGGTTGGGATCTCCCCTATACTGGATCATGGGGAGATCAGTACAAGTTAACCACCCAAGTTCAAGCGGACGGTTATTGGGTAAATGCTGTTAATCAAGACAACGATACGATACGTAAAGACGGCGATACCTATAGCGGTGTCACGGGTCGGGTTTTCCCACAACTTGCTTTGGAATGGCGATATCCTTTTGCCAGTTACAGAGGAAAATTCACTCAAACGATTGAACCTATAGTCCAGGGCGTTCTAGCGCCAAATGGCTCAAACCCAAGTGAAATACCCAATGATGACAGTCGTGACTTTGAATTTGATGATGCATCTCTCTTCGACCTAAACCGCTTTTCTGGCACTGACCGTGTTGATTCAGGAAGTCGTGTAAGCTACGGGCTAAAATGGACTGCCAGCACAACAAGTGGAAACCAGGCCGACTTCCTTATTGGTCAAAGCTATCGATTTAATGGGGAAAATGATCTGTATGAAGAAAATTCCGGACTGAGAGATGCGGTTTCCGACATTGTCGGGCATATAGGAATCTATACCATTGATGACTTTTCTGCTCTTTATCGGTTCAGATTTGATCCTGATGATCTAGGGTCAAATCGTAATGAAGTTGAAGTCAATATAGGTCCTAAGGCACTGAATTTAAATTTAGACTATGTCTTTTTGAAAGATGATAACGTCGATGGAGTTACTTCAGATCGTGAAGAGCTTGAAATCGGAATTACAAGCCAATTCTCCAAATATTGGAGCCTCAATTCGAGTTACACAAGAGATCTTGATGCAGAAGCGTCTAGAGAAGCAAGTTTTGGACTGATATATCTTGATGAATGTATTATTGTTGACACTCAATATGTTCGAACATGGTTTGAAGATAGAGAAATTGAACCAGATGATCGGTTTACACTTGAGTTGACATTCAAACATCTTGGAACGATTCAACCGCTCTAACCAATGAATAAGATCACAGGCGTAAATCAGCGATTACTGTTGCAATGCCTTAAATGTATAAGGAAATAGATACTCAAATGAAACGCTTGCTGCTTGTCCCTTTACTGAGTGTCACATTACTTTTTGCCGTATCATCCCAAGCACAGGATGTCTTAAGACCGGCAGCTGTTGTTAATGACGATATTATTTCCCTGCTAGATGTCACCCAGCGTACTCAGTTGGCCATAATCTCTGCCCAAAGGAAAAATACTCCTGAAGTCAGGCAGCGAATGTTACGCCAGACCGTCCGTATTCTGATCGATGAAAGACTGAAAATTCAAGAAGCTGAACGACTTAATATCAAAATTTCTGACAAACAAATACAAGATGCACTTGTCAGCGTTGCAAACCAGAATAAAATGACGACAGAACAGTTATTAGGGGGCCTTCGGAAACAAGGTGTTCTTCCCAATACTCTGTTTGATCAATTTAAAGCTGATCTGGCTTGGCGTGCCGTTGTCAGTAGACATTTGCGGTCTTCGGTTAACATCTCAGACGCGGAGATAGAGGAAGTCGTGTCTAAGGTTCGCTCTCAAAAATCTGGCACTCAAAAAAGAATTTTTGAGATTTTTCTCAGCGTTGACACCGTCTCGGAAGAAGCGCGTATCAAGCAACAAGCAACAGATGTCTTCGCAACAATAAAGAACGGTGGCCGTTTCTCTGCTATAGCCAGGCAGGTTTCTCAATCCAATAGTGCCGGGCTTGGTGGGGATCTTGGCTGGCTGCAAACAGGACAGCTATCCTCCGAACTTCAGTCCTCTGTCGCAAACGCTTCCGTTGGTAGTCTTGTTGGCCCAATTCGCACAACTCGAGGCTACTATATCCTTCTTGTTCAGGATGAAAGGTCTACCAAAAATGAGCAGAAGGTCCACTTAAAACAGTTTCTTTTTACCCTTCCTGCAAACCCGAGCTTTGAACAGACACAAAAAGTTCAATCAAGAGCAGCCGATGCAAAGCGTAAATATGACGGCTGCAGTACAATGGATCAGCTTGCAGACGAGCTCGGAGACGAGGGTTCAGGTGACCTTGGTACGATCAACACGAATGATTTACCGCAGAATACCCGGGATGCGATTAGCCAAGTCAAAATCGGCAATACAACACAGGCAATCCAAGTGTCCGGCGGCATTGCTATCATTGCCGTCTGTGATCGTCAGGAAAGCGGTAGTATCGATAAATTGGCCATTGAAGAGAAACTGACCAATGATCGCCTTGATACTCTGTCGCGCCGGTACTTACTGGATCTAAGACGTAGTTCAAATGTGGATATCCGTTTGTGATGATGCATAACGCCCCAGTTCTTCCACTCGCTGTTACTATGGGAGAACCTGCGGGTATTGGTGGCGAACTATCCCTAAGATCCTGGAGCGCGCGTCAGAAAGATTCTTCACCCTTTTTTGTCATTGATGATCCACAGCGTCTGAAAGAAATATCAACCTCTCTATCTTTGAATGTACCGATAGAGAAAATCTCGTCACCTTCAGAAACCACGGAATGTTTCAAACACGCCTTGCCTGTTATCGAGCAAAAACTTGTCGAGGACGTCGCTCCGGGTAAGCCGAGAACGTCAAATGGTGGTTCTGTTTTAGCCTCCATTCAACGGGCCGTCTCTTTTGTTCAATCAGACCAAGCCTCTGCCGTCGTTACCAACCCCATAAACAAGTTGGTTCTCTATAACGCCGGCTTCAGACATCCTGGCCATACAGAGTATTTGGCCGAGTTGGCTGGCAGCCAAGCCGCCTCGATAATGATGCTTGCTTGTAAACAGTTGCGTGTCGTTCCCGTAACGATACATCTCTCCCTCCAAGAGGCGATACAAGCTCTGAGCAGAGATTTGATCAAGCATACAATCCGCACAACGGACTCGGCCTTAAAAAAGGACTTTGGGATTCAATCTCCTCGAATTGCGATATCTGGGCTTAACCCTCACGCAGGAGAGAGTGGTTCTATGGGACGAGAGGAGATCGAATTGATCGAACCAGTCCTGGAAGAGTTACGTCATGAAGGTATCAATCTGACCGATCCGCTCCCAGCAGATACCATGTTTCATGCGAGAGCCCGTGAAGAATATGATGTGGCAGTATGCATGTATCATGATCAAGCTTTAATCCCGATTAAAACATTGGATTTTGATGGTGGAGTTAACATAACCCTCGGCCTTCCTTTTATCAGAACTTCCCCGGATCACGGCACCGCTTTTAATATCGCAGGCAAAGGTATTGCCAACCCAAGCAGCATATTAGCTGCGATTGATATGGCAGCTGAGATGGCTGCTAAGCGAACACAAAAGTAATAGCAAAATGACCAAATCACCTGACAACCTACCTCCCTTACGCGAAGTAATTTCACAGTTTGATCTCGCGGCAAAAAAATCTCTCGGTCAGAACTTTCTTCTTGATCTAAACCTGACCTCCCGCATTGCACGTAGTGGTGGCCCGTTAGATAACGGAACCGTTTTTGAGATAGGTCCCGGTCCCGGTGGTTTAACTCGCGGCCTACTTATGGAAGGTGCGTCACATGTTATTGCCATCGAAAAAGATCAGCGATGTATCAAGGCTCTGGAAGAGGTTACAAAGGCCTATGACGGCAAACTAGAGGTTTTGGACAAAGACGCATTGAAAGTTGATTTAACCCTACTGGGAACCTCTCCCAGACGGGTTGTTGCGAATTTACCTTACAACATTTCGACCGTGTTACTTTTACATTGGCTCAAACAGCTCGCTGCTGATCCTACGGCCTTTGCAAGCCTGACGTTGATGTTTCAAAAAGAGGTCGTGGATCGCCTCACGGCAAAACCAAGAACAAAGAGTTACGGTAGACTAACCATCATGACACAATGGCTCTGTGAAACCTCTGCTTTATTCGATATCCCTCCCCGGGCCTTCATCCCTCCCCCAAAAGTCACATCGACCGTTGCAAGGCTTGAACCCCGTCAACACCCCCTTGCAGAGGCTGATGTTTATGCTCTTGAAAAAGTAACAGAATCAGCTTTTGGGCAAAGACGTAAAATGCTCAGACAAAGCTTGAAAACTCTTGGCGTCGATACAGCACAACTTATAGCCAAAGCTGATATTAAAGAGACTGCTCGGGCAGAAGAGCTCTCTATTGAAGAGTTTTGTGCTCTGGCAAGAGCTTACAAGGCTCTTAAGCTTCCAGTTTAAAGGCACAGCCTCTAATCAAATACAAATAATTGAAAATTCTTGCGACCACCACAACCCAATGTTATAGAACTTTTCCTCTCCACAAAACTGACCAAGCATTTCATTAGCTAAATACAGATAGCGAATTTTCAATGATGTCAGGTTCTAATTCCGTCACGAACGTAGAGAGGAATAGTATGTATATTCTATTATATTTGGGGAAGAATTGTGAAACATCTTACGATCTTGATCTTCGCACTACTTGCTGTCGGGTGCAGTAATTCAACGTACAACACGGAAGTTGGCTCTGGGCCTATTACGTTAAGTAGTCGTGCTCAAGCGTCTTTTCAGAAATATCTAGAATCGAACCCAACAGTTTTTGCCGTAACACAAGATGGATCTACCAGTTGGGGATATTACTATTGTCCAGAGTTCAATGGTTGTCGCGGATCAAGGCAGCAATCAATGGCTCCAGCAATCAAGACTTGTGAAGAACGCTCACATGGAAAGCCGTGTAAAGTTTACGCTATAGGACGCAACATCGTATGGAAAAATGCCGGCTTATAAGAAAAACGATCATCAGCCTTTATAAGTAAAAATAGTCGTTACGTATTTTCCAGTAAGTTTGTAACAATGGCAATGCAGAGCTGTTCGGGGTCTCAGGTCGGACCGATGTCCTGCTGACTGGTGCTCTGGTGATTGGTGTCGTGGTAGGTTCAGGCGCGAAGAAGTGAAAGACCTTCTATGATAAAGAGTTCTACACAAGTGTTTGCTTCCCCCACACGACATGATTACTAAGCCTAGACCTCTCTCAAGCCTCTAACAAAATCATTAAGGCCAGGCCGACGATCTCGCTTAAGACGTTCTGAACGTAATATGGACTGCACATCCGCGACTGACTTTTCGACATCTTTGTTAATAATGATGTAATCGTATTCTGCCCAGTGGCTCATTTCATCGGCGGCTTTGGCCATACGCTCCTTTACAACATCGTCACTGTCCTGTGCTCTCGCGTAGAGGCGGCGCTCAAGCTCTTTTAACGAAGGCGGGAGAATAAATACCCTGACAATGTCGCTCGCAGCTTTCGCAGCGACTTGTTGTGTTCCCTGCCAATCAATATCGAACAACACATCCTTGCTATTACAGAGTCCATTTTCAACGGGCTCTCGTGGCGTACCGTACTTGTTATCAAATACCGTTGCGTATTCGAGCATATCTCCCCGTTCTACCATTTCGTCGAATTCTTTATTGGCAACAAAATAATAATCTTTACCATCAACTTCCCCGGGGCGCATTTTCCGCGTCGTTGCCGATATCGATAAGGTCAGCTCTTTTTCTCGCTCGAGCAAAATTCTGGAAATTGTTGTCTTCCCTGCTCCTGATGGAGAAGACAACACAAGCATTAAACCACGACGTTGGATAACTTTTTTCGAAGACTTGTTCATTTTACTGATCATTAATTCCGGTTATTCAACATTTTGAATTTGTTCACGGAGCTGTTCTATAGTCGCCTTTAAATCAATACCAATCCGCGTCATCGCGACATCAGAGGATTTAGAGCAAAGGGTATTCGCTTCGCGGTTAAACTCCTGACAAAGAAAATCCAGACGACGCCCGCATGGACCTCCCTGGGCCAGAAGATCACGTGCTGCAGCAACATGCGCAGAAAGACGGTCGAGTTCTTCGCGAATGTCAGATTTCGTCACCAGAATAGCAACTTCCTGAGCCAGACGATCATCAGATACCGGGCTTCCGTCTTTTAAGAGTTCATCCATTTGTTTCTTAAAGCGTTCATGTAATGCAGCTGGTTGTGTTGCAGCAAGTTCCGATGCTTTTTTGTGTAAATCTTCTATATCGGTCAGTTGGCTTTGGGCAATTTCAGCAAGCCTGCCTCCTTCCTCAAGCCGCATTTGTATCATTTGCGTTATCGCATCGCCTAAACTTTGGACAATCAAGGTCAGGCGATTCTCTGTATCTTCTGGGGACTCTTCTTCTTCGACAAGTTCGAGAACCCCTCTCAAATTGAGAATCCCATCTATCGAAGGCGCAACAGCATCAAGGTCATTACCAATGCGCGTGGCCAAAGGAATAACCTGCTGCAATATATCTTCGTTAACCTGAAGTTTTACAGATTTTTGTTTATTATCAATCACTAGATTGACGTGAAAATTACCACGTTTAAAACTTTTGGATAATTCTGAACGAACTCTTGCATCAAGAGATTCAAACCCATTTGGCAGCCGACAACGCGCATCCAGGTTTTTACCATTCACACTCTTGAGCTCCCAGGACCACGTCGTCCCTACATACTCACCTTCAGCTCTGGCAAATCCTGTCATACTCGCGATAGCTTTAGCCATAAATATATTCCTCAATAAAATAAAAACGCGGTTAATTAACCGATCAAATAGTTTGCATTCTTCAAGAGCGGTATTATTTTCATATGCGTTATACCCAATGCATATGAGATCCTGCAAGAATGACTGAACCAAACACGATATTTATTACCGGCGCATCCAGTGGAATAGGGGCTGCACTTGCCGAATCCTACGCCGGATCAGGTAAAACACTCTTTCTTGTTGGCAGAAACAAAACGCGTCTCGATTATATTGCCATAAAATGTAAGAAACTTGGAGCAGATGTTCACAAGATTATTCTCGAGGTAAAAGACCCCGTAGCCTGCAAATTGGCGATTGAGCAAGCAAACGAAGAATCACAACTGGATTTGGTTATTGCCAACGCAGGGATATCAGGTGGAGCTGGCTCTTCCAGTGAAACCGATGCACAGGTTCGGGAAATTATGGATATAAATATTAACGGCGTCCTGAACACCGTTTTACCATCCATAGACATCATGAAAGCAAACGCCGGAGGGCAAATTGCAATTATGTCGTCGCTCGCATCGTTTAAAGGCTTACCCAGTGCTCCAGCCTATTGCGCGAGTAAAGCAGCGGTTAGAACTTGGGGGGAAGGCCTGCGGGGAGATTTAAAAAAATACAACATAAAGGTGACGGTTATCACACCGGGCTTTGTAAAAAGCGGTATTACTGCTGTAAATAAATTCCCAATGCCTTTTTTGATGGAAGGCTACAAGGCAGCTTCAATAATCAAAAAGGGTTTGAAACAAAACAAAGCCAGAGTTTCTTTTCCAAAACCAATGTATATGGCTGTTTTATTTTTCTCTTCACTCCCTCTTTTTCTGTCAGAATTCGTATCTGACAGATTACCGAAGAAGAATTAGCCTCTGATATATCAGGGATATATCGCGCAGCACAAAATGCGCGTTCCGTCACATGACAAAACGCGCAGCTGTATTCAGGACTTCCTACTTGGTAGAAAGAGTTCTTACTTGTGACGGAAAGTAATCCGACCCTTAGTTAAATCGTAAGGAGTCATTTCAACGTCAACTTTGTCACCAACCATGGTACGAATGCGGAATTTACGCATTTTCCCACCAGTATGTGCGATAATTTCGTGTCCATTTTCAAGCTCAACCCGGAACATTGCATTCGGGAGCTTTTCAATAACAGTACCACTAAACTCAAGGAGTTCTTCTTTAGCCATTCAATCTTGCCTTTTTCTACCGCATTCTTGCGCCAACATCTGCAAAAGGTCAAGCTATCATCGACTCTTGGAGTCAAATCATAGAAAGAAATTAAGGACCAATGCCTTTTTGGGCCGTTTAGACCTATTCTAGACTAAAAATTGTATGAAACTGATAATATTTTGTTGAGCAGAATTACTTCATTTTTATTGAACGCCACATACGTACGTTCTTGTTATGCTCTTTTAAATTTTTAGCAAAGGAATGTCCTCCCGTACCATCTGCTACAAAGTATAAGTATTTTGTCTTCGCTGGCTGCGTAACAGCTTCCAGTGCAGATCTACCCACATTTGTAATTGGTCCTGGAGGCAGACGGTCTATCGTGTAGGTATTATAGGGTGTCGGTGCCTTAAGGTCTTTCCGAGAAAGGCTTCGCCCCAAAGGAGCCTGCCCCATCGTAATTCCATAGGAAACGGTTGGATCTGACTGAAGCCGCATCTTTCGATTCAGACGATTTATAAAAACACCGGCAACGAGCGGTCTCTCAGAAGCAATCCCAGTTTCTTTCTCAACAATAGACGCGAGGATCAGAGCTTCCTCAATAGACTTTAAAGGCAGCCCTTCCTGCCTATCTCCCCAGAGTTCGTTCATATTTTCAGTGAGGGCGTTTTGCATACGATCAACAATAGATTGCCGACTGTCTCCTCTTACAAACTGATAAGTTTCAGGAAGTAAACTGCCTTCTTTGGGAATTATTAGTACCTCACCAGAGAGATCTTTATCGTGGCGCAGAATATCAACGATTTCAAAAGAGGTTTTGCCTTCGGGTATTGTCACCGAATAACTAACCGTCTTCCCTTTTTCCAGAATCTTAAGAACCTCATCCATGGAAACAGTTGCCGGAAAAAGAAATTCACCAGCCTTAAGGTTTCTCGCACGTTTTGAGTAACGGGCACCTAATTGGAAAATAAGGCTATCGCTTATCACACCTTCGCTTTTAAGAATGGAGGAGATCTGCTCCAAGCCCGCTCCGCGAGGGATCACCACGGCCACCTCCTCTTTTAGAGGTCCCACTGCTAAAAACGTCTGTTGCCCATAGTAAAGTACAATTGAAACCGCCATAAAAATAAAGGCAATACAAAGCGAGGCCCACTTCTTAAAAGAGGGCCTCGCTGATTGTTTATTTTCTTCAGTCACAATTTGAGTGAATTAATTAAATGCTTTGAGCACAAGGCTGGCGTTCGTGCCGCCAAAGCCAAATGAGTTCGAGAGTGCATAGTCAATTTTGCGTTCTTGCGCCTGGAGCGGAACAAGATCAATTCCCTGGCATGATTCAGAAGGGTTTTCCAAGTTTAGTGTCGGAGGAATAACGCCCTCTTTCATTGCCTTAACCGAGAATATGGCTTCAACCGCGCCTGCTGCACCAAGGAGGTGACCTATGGCAGATTTAGTGGAAGACATGCAAAGGTTTTCATTTCCCCCGAATAGGCGTTTAACCGCACCGAATTCAATCTCATCACCGAGAGGAGTGGAAGTACCATGCGCATTGATATAATTCACATCATTCGCATTGATTCCAGCCCGCTTCAAAGCAGCTGACATGGCACGGAAACCACCGTTTCCATCGGCAGGAGGCGCTGTTATATGATGTGCATCCCCGGATAGACCATAACCGACAACTTCACCGTAAATGGTAGCCCCACGAGCCTTGGCGTGCTCGAGCTCTTCAAGCACAACAACACCAGCACCCTCACCCATAACAAATCCATCACGCCCGTCATCCCAAGGGCGAGAACCTTCTTTGGGTGAATCGTTATACCCAGTAGACAGTGCACGAGATGCACAGAATCCAGCAATCCCCAAACGAC
>MAAC01011291.1_pt1 | contig 11825 bp, 10 predicted proteins | sample 1115981 | NCBI WGS metagenome assembly MAAC01 (sample SAMN04961126, study PRJNA320927) | seawater metagenome | isolation source: sample BD02T64 sea water enriched with oil for 64 days | place: USA:Gulf of Mexico | collected 2013-07-27 | reverse complement strand
TGCTACTTGCTACTTGCTACTTGCTACTTGCTACTTGCTACTTGCTACTTGCTACTTGCTACTTGCTACTTGCTACTTGCTACTTGCTACTTGCTACTTGCTACTTGCTACTTGCCACTATCCACTTGCTACTAAACTCCGTGAATGGTTACTTTCCGGAGATATTTTGTAAGGATCATTGTGTTTTTGCAAAACATTAATTTCTTGTATATTTAAATATTATAAATGGATAACTAATGAGAATATATTGTAGTCTAATTTTAAGTTGCCTTCTTTTGTTGAGTTCCTGTACTACCAAGCCATCTATAGAAGGTATATGGATGGGAGTATATGATATGAGGTTGGAAGAAGATGCACGTATATACAATCTTTCACGATTATTGGATATTTCTTCAAATCAAATTGTTACTAAGCAATTGGATTATGAACTATATAATGGAATTGATACTGTATGGGTGGATACTTACTTTTTAAAAGATTCAATAATCTATAGAGGAGAGGACACCTTATTTATTAAAAAATTGACAGCTGATGACCTGGAAGTCGTTATACATAGCAAGGGAAGCAAGCTTAAACGGGGCTTCAAGAGAATTAAAAATAAAAGAAAAGGATTAAAACCAGATCTAACTAATAAGGCCTTTTCATTTGCTGGTAATAGTTTTGCTGATTCTTTGGATTTTTTGAGTGATTCAACCATGTTTTCAATGGGTAGTGGAAGAAGCAAAAGAATAAGACCCTGGACCTTTACACAGTATAAGGGATTGGATTTTCTTATACTGTATGAAACTTTTTCTGTACCTTTTTTAATTGAATCTGTTGCAGGTGACAGTGTACAGCTTAGTGGATTTTATAAGGATAGAATCCCCTTTAAAATGAAACAATTGCATTATAAAAGTGATACTACCGGCTTACTGGGGGATTGGGTATTTCCATATGAAAAGTATAATTTCCGATTTTTATCGGCAATAACAAATAGAAGGTATAGTGAGGACAACAGGTTTTTCCTTAATATAGATAAAGACACCATAACCATGCGCTACTTTGGAAGGTGGTTAAAGAGGTCTTATCAACTGAATAGTACACATGAATACATCCATTTCAACAAAAATAGGAGAAGTGAAGGGCTATTGAATATTTATGAACTCAATTCCAAGAGTTTAATAATAGATAAACCCTATTTAAGATATTTTTACTTTGCTAGTAGTGATACGACAAGATTTGAACGATTGAAAAAATAGTTTTATACTTTTCAACGTACATTTTTCTAAGACACTAGACCCTTATTAGTTATTGCTAGTTACTAGTTACTTACTACTAGTTACTGATTACTGATTACTAGTTACTTTTCAAATAGGGGAACTCCGTTTTCATCCGTAGTCAGTACCTCCGACATATAATCGAAAAATGGGCGCATCTTTTTAAACGTATCCGCCACATTCAAATAAAAATCGGGACTCAATACTTCCTTTTTGGTGAATTTTTTGGCAACATATAATCGCTTAAAACGCAATAAATCTATTGCCGGATGATCCTTTTTATAGCCTTTAGGAGCAGTTTTCACTTGTTCTCCCTGTAATACACCAAAAGTATCTTTGAAGGTCTTATCTGCAAGGATAGCCCTCAATTCTTCCGGATTTGCCGCAATTTCCTGACGTATACGTTTCAGATCTGCCGGGCTAGGGCCCCAAAAACCACCGCCAATAAAGGCCGAATCGGCATCTATATGGAAATAATAGCCACCGCGTAGCAAATCTGTAGCACGTTTGAAACTACCAGACCAATTGTTCTTATAGGGTGCTTTATTCTTAGAAAAGCGGACATCACGGTAAATTCTATGTAAACTCTTTTTACCGGTAGGCGTCTCAATATTATCTATTTGTTGCATTTCAGCCAATACAGCATCCGCAAAAAAGATCAAATTTTCATGCGCATGCAAGTATTGATCTTTGTGAGCGTTAAACCAATCACGGTCATTGTTTTCACTTAAATTTTTAAGAAATTCCAGGTTCGATGGTTGAATTTGCATGAGATTATATTTGTGGTGTTTTTAATACGCATTGAAATTACAAATATTTTAGAAATGAAAAGAGATAAGTCGCGATATAGTTTTCGCGAAAAATTTCGTTTGGGAATAAAACTTTCTTAGCTGTGTATTCCGAAGGAATCTCAGCACAAATTATGGACAGTAATTAGTAATTAGTAACCAGTAATCAGTAACCGGTAATACTGGAAAATTAACTACTGATTGCTATTTCCTATAATTCATGTTATGTTAAATCTTATGTTAAGTAGTTTGTATTCTAAAAAACCATTATTTAACATAATATATATTATAGGGTTTTTGTTTTACTTTAATCAAGTACTATAAAAAGGTGAATTTTACAATTTCCAGTAATCACTTGTCATTCGTAATTCGTTATTCGTCATTTACCACTTGTCACTTTCCACTTGTCCCTTGTCCCTGATTAAGAAAATCACATTCATGAATTATATCAATTTGTTTTCCGCTTTTTTTAAGCTGTATAGCCTTTTCCACTTTACGTCCATAACAGGCAAAAGCCCAGGCTTCATTTCCGTTATCACCAACTATTAAATAGTCAGTTTGGCCCGATACGTTTTGCTGTAATAATCCTCCAAGGTTTACAATTTTTTCTATTAAATCTTCCATTTTTATACTATTCAATTTGCCGGTAATACAAAACTTCTTGTTTTTGAAAATAAGCTCTGGATTTCTGTTATACAAACTGGTAATGGATACATGATGCGTTTCTTTCTTCAATTGTTGATCCATTTTTTTATCCTCAATATGTACAAATTGCATAAACAGTGATTTCAACTTTAATTTTGCTTTTTCATCAATTACGGGATGCTCTAAAAGAGTTAAAATCAAATCACTGATTTCATCATAGGGATAATAGGAATTTAGATAGGCATGTTTTGCTAACCATTCATTCAAGGCATACACTTCTGTATCCTTAATGACCCCATCAGCTAAAATACCGTGACATATACCATGTAGTATTTGAATATCGGTAGTTACCCTATTATAATAGGTATCACCGGAGTATTTTTCGTACAACCAAAATAAATCTTCGAGCTTTTCTGTGGAGAATTTTTCATTTTTCAACTCCTCGGCTACTATGCTCATAAATTCTTTCAAAGGGTTTTTATGAATCAAATCTTTATGAGCAGCCGCCCATTTTCTGAGTTCATTTATCTCCTGTTCATCGATGATTTCATCGTATTTTATTCCCAAAAGAATTCCTTGTAACGTATGAATGGCCTTATTCATACGAGCTTTACCCGTATACCAATTTAATTTATAATCTATCATCACAAATGCCTTTCCACATTAATTAATGGGCGTACTTATTCAAAGTTCCTTAAAAATAGTTGAAGTCAGTAACTAGTAATCAGTAACCAGTAATCAGTAACCACTTGCTACTTGCCACTTTCTACTTGCCACTACTCTTTGTTCTTTTGCCTTGATGCAAAACGAACCAAAAAATCAAGACTTGTTTTAAATAATTAGAAAATACTACGCTTCCTTCCGGACTGTAAAAATAACTCCTCACTCATGCTTCGTGACTCAAACAGATTTTCACAAAAAGTCCTTCAGTCTTCTTGATTTTCAAACTATTAAAAAAATGTCGAAATAGTATTACTGGTTCAAATAGTTTTGTATTTGTAACCATCCACTTGTCGCCTGTAATTACTAAACACAAAACGCGATCTGCTGGATGGGTACTCCCCTTTGTGAATTAAAAGTCCGATAAAAAAATAAAAATGCTGAAAGTATACTATTTAATAATTTGTACAGATTCTATAGATAACTCCACATTGTGTGTTATCCTTTTATTAGATGGTCCATGTTCAATATTCACGATTGGTTTTAAAGCATTGGCAAGATTAATCTTTCTTACTTTCGGATTATAAAACTCCCCTACTTTAAATAAGCTATGTTCCGGAAACTCATCAAATTCAGAAATTGTGAAATAGATGTTATGGGTAATCTCACTGTTATTCATTCTTGCACTTCCGGGATAATTACCAACAGCAAATATTCTAATGCTGAGTTCTTCGGTTTTGAATTCTTTCAGGATTTCAAGATTATTTAGGACATAACCGAGTTGATATGACTCTATACTATCAATAGTAAAAGCTTGCTCTTCTATATCCCTATACATTATGGAACCCCTGCATCCTTCACCTTCCGGAATTGGTTTTAGCCATTGTTCAAGAGTACTGATACGTTGATTAGTAATTTTTTCTGATAAGGAATTTGCGCACAAGGGATACATTGAACCGTAATATCCTCTTTTATTAGGTTTAGGATATTTCATTTCAATTTCTGCATCACGAAATTGCATCCATAGGTTCTGGGAGTCTTTCAATTTAGTTAGGAAAAGGCTGTCCTCTTGGTAATCAATTAATATTTGATTGTATATTTCATTTAACTCCTGATCAATCTTTTCATATTTATTATAAGATGAAATATTCATTTCTGTTTGGGTTTGAGCAGATAGAATATAGGTACAACTGATTAGAAAAATATAGAATATGTTTTGTTTCATTTTTTTTTAATAAATATAAACCATTAAAGTCAATAATGCATCTTATCTATTCTCTGGCTCCATGTTATAAAATTGACTATTTTAGTTTCTAAGAAATTCTATGACTTTGAAATCAATAAAATTTGAAGAGAAAATTACCGTATTGGAAAATCAAGACGTGGTTTTCGATTATACCCAGGACTATAAAAATAGGTTGGAATGGGACACTTTTTTACAACGGGCCGATCTACTGGATGGCGCAACAAAAGCTGGTATGGGTGTAAAGGCTTATTGCCAGGCTCAAAATGGCGTAGGAATCATAACTGAATACGTTTCTTTTATTAGACCTAGAGTTACTGCTATAAAAATGACTTCTAAGTCCCCTATTTTTAAGTCTTTTATGGGCTCCTGGAACTTCCATAGCTTAGATGATAAAAAAACTGAAGTGATATTTTTGTACTCTTTTTGTCTAAAGTTTCCTTTTAATATGTTTTCAAAAGCTATCAAAAAAAAGCTTATAAGCAATGTAAAACAAAGGTTGCTTGATTTGAAAAAATGTATTGAGGATTAAATAAAAAAGCCCCAATGGTTTAGGGGCTTTGTGTACATTGTGATGTTTGTTTGACTATTGTTTATCCTAGGTTTTGATATTTTCTAGATTTAAGCGGATTACAAATCCTAATAGATATGAAAGTGTAGTTGCAAACTACACCTAGTGGGGTTTCGTAGTTAATTCTAAACCAAAATTTTTGAGTTCTGATTTAATAAAAATCTCTGTTATATTTTGCTCATTCATATAATGAAATTTCTAGAGAGGTATTACATTAGCTTCTCCAAACCATTCTTTAGCTTTAGCAAGTACAGCCTCACTTGGCGAATTGAAATATATAGCTAATTTTTCTTTAGACCGTGTACAGCAAACATAGAAAAGTTTTTGTGTTCTTTCTAGAACAGATTCTGTACCTGTAGCTAAAAATAGATTTTGAAAATTATAACTTCTCCAACCTCCATTATCAAGAATAACTAGTACATTATCAAATTCAGCTCCTTTAGTTTTATGTTGAGTTGAAAAAGGTGTAAAACCTTCTAAATAAAAAAACAATTTTTGGAATTCTTTATATTTTACACTCTTAACTCTGTTAAATAAATATTCTTTATCAGTTATAAACCTCTCTAACTTATCATCAATTATACAAACACCATTTTCATTTGCTTCATTTATTACTTCTTCAATAGTTTTTTCTCCAACATTAATCAATGATTCGATATTTGCTTTTAAAACTTTTTTGTCTTCTATTTTACGTATGTTAAACCTATAATCTGTGGCTCTTAAAAATTCATTATATCGTTTATTAGAATATAGAAAAATATTGTTCTCTATTTTAAATAAATGTCTAATTAGAGCATCTCTTTTTGAACCTTTTTTGTTTTCATCATCTTCGCTTTGCTTCTTATCATCAAGTAATTGGTCTTTATCAACATATATCTTTGAAAAAATATCCCAATTCTGATTTCGGGCTACATCATATAATTCAAGATTCTCATTGATAAATAGTTGCATACTATTTGTAGGACTTACACCTACTAAAAAATCTGAAACCTCTCCAAAGGTCATAGCAGAGAAATCTTCATCAACCTCATTATCTTTAATATATTTCCGAACTCGATTTTTGTATTTTAATATACCATCACTATTATAAATATTCATTAAATTTCTAATTCCAGCTTTATCTGCAATTAGATTATGAGTTAAATTAAGTTCTTTTGTGTTTTTTGAATCTCCAAAATCCCACCCAAGATGTGATTTTACTTGTACGATATCATTACTGTTAGAATATAAAAACTTAACTTCTCCCTCATTTAAGTTCCCTTCGTCATCCATATTGGGAGCGTTTAAATCGTCTGATTCAGTTTGTGTCAATTCATCCGTTCTTAGCCTATTAGCCAAATCAATAACTAATTTTGGGTTTCTTCTATTTTGTTGTTTTTTAACTTCTCGAACTTTATCATCTTCTTCGCCTTTATATGCATCTAAATTTCCAATAGTGTTATCGTATATACATTGCATTGCATCTCCAAAAAAACCAATGATATTTTTCTTATTACTTAGTTCAAAATGCTCTAAGAATATTTCAATGACTAACTTACTAGTATCTTGATATTCATCAACAAAAATGAACTTAAATCTATCTTTAAGTATATCATTTAGCTTGGGGTATGTTCTAAATAAGTGATTAGCCAATATCAATAATTCATCGTGAGATATTATACCTTCTTGTAAACGTAAATACTCTTTATATTGGATTCCTTTTTCTAATTCATCGAAAAAATCGCTAGGAACTGGGTTAACATTTGAAATATTAATTCTGGTAATTAAATCATCATTAGCCAAAGTAATAAGACTTTGTTTTAGTTCTTTTTGAAAATGCTTTATATTATCCCATAAGAAGTCGTGAATTGTAGTGACATTTAAATTTTTATGATTTACCCTTTCTTCAATTTCTTTCACAGCTGCATTGGTATATGTCATACAAGCAACTTTTGAAGTAGGAAAATCTTCAATGCATTTTTTTATAACTTGAACTAGAGTATACGTTTTTCCACTACCTGCTCCACCACTTAACAAGAAATTATTACCATTTCCAATATGGTTCATTATCTGTTGAAATTCATCTAATACTTCTATATTTCCTTCTACTACTTCAGCCATAATAACCCTTCTTTAATGTATAGAGGAATTTCCCAATTAGTAAATTCTTCGTTTGTATGGAATAAAATATCCAACGCAAAATGTGTTTTTTTTCTAACACATTCTTCTGCTAATTTATAAGAATCATTTTCTGCTACATCGAAAAACCCTCTATTCTTCAATCCTCTAAAATCTTCTTTTCTCCCATTAATGAATTCTTTATTGATTTGTATAAATGCATCTTCAAAACTTCTGGCATTAACAGTGTTTTCCATTGTTTGATATACGACACAAAGGTTTCCATTTACGTCAACTTCCCATACTTCTCCATTTTTTGTAACCTTCTTATCATCAATTGTAAATGCCTTCAGCTCGTTTAGAGTAGCATTATTAAAAAATAATTTTAAAGCATCATTAGAATAATTAGTACCTACAGAAACTCGACACTTCTTGGTATCATCACCTACTGAATCCAAATCGGTTATTACTAAAGATTTTATTCCTATAAACTCAATGAATTTTTCAAAAATCTGTGAATATGCACCAACCTCAATTATAGATATATTTTGAGAGGACAAAGGGAGTTTCTGGTCTTTCTCTGCCAAAGCTATATAACGTCTTTCTTCATCCTTATCTAGTTTTTTCATTAATGTAGGAATCAAAATTCTTTCTGTATCGCCTTCAATTAAAATGGCTTTGTCAGCGAAGAATATTTCAGCTCTGCTTATAGTTAAATACTGTTTTAAAAATTGATACTGCGTTAAATCAACTTCATACTGTTTTTTAAGGTCAATTAGGTTTTTGGCAATTACATTGTTTTCATCTTCTTTTTTAAGATATTTTACATCATCAAAATTGCTTTCAGAAACTATGTGTGAGGAATGAGTTGTTATTACTGTTTGCAATTTTCTATTATCACCATCATCTCGAACTATCCCTTGGTCAAGTAAAGACTTAATGTTTTTAATAAAAACATACTGCATTTGAGGATGTGTATGTGCTTCTGGCTCTTCAATAAATAACAAGTTTATATCAGCAGGCTTTTCATCTTTACTCTTTTTAAATTCTTGTATTAATATTTCTATCTGAAATATCATACTAATCAAGTTCATATATCCTAAGCCATTATTATATTCTGGTAGAGTTGTGTCATTGTGTTTATACATAACTGTTGTATTACCTGATAATAACTCTCTATGTTGTAAAGAAGATTCAATTTTAATAGTAGAATCATCACTTTTTATACCTCCAAATAATCGAACTTTTTCAACAACATCTTCAAATAGAGTTTCATAAATTTCTGATAGAGCATAATCCGTTGATATTAGTTCTTCTTTAAATTGCTCAATCTTTTCATTCTGCTCATCTGTTTTCTCTGTTTCATTATAAATTTCTGATGTTTGACCTGATAGTGTTTTATCATTCTCTTTATTTGTAACACTTCTTTTAGCACTAATAAATTTAAAGCTTATAATATCTTTAGTAGATATTTTCTCTACATCTAAATCAATGAAATTATCTTCATTTTCAATTTCATCAATTCTATTATACTCTATAGATTTCCGACTAGATTTAAAGAACTCTCCTTGATATACCTTCAAAAAATAAAATATATCTCTCTGCCTATAATTTTCGTCATCACCAAATTTTTCAACTTCTTTAGCTTGAAATTCTGCATACTTTTGCTTAATTCTCTCCAATGACTCGTATGTTAAATGATATTCAAAACCTAAAACAATAAACTTGTTTTCAGGGTCTAAGTCCATCATAACTCTACTAAGGTTAGCTAAGTTGTCATCTTCATTATACTCGATAAAAAGCTTAAGTTTGATACCAACTGATTTATAATTTTCTTGTTGCGGTATATCTCCCTCAATTAAGGTCCTTAAATCATTTTTGAAATCGATATTGAAATCATCAAACGAAAATCTACTTCTCTCAGAACCATTTAAAAACCCATTTATTACTGTAAGTAAAGAAGTTTTCCCTGTATTATTTTTACCAATTACTAAAGACATTACTTCTTCTAAATCAATAGAAAATTTTTTTAAGAGCCTATAATTTTCAATTTTTATTTTTTTTATAATCATAGTATCTCTATTTAGTTATTCTCCACAATTTTAATTTGCTCACTCATTTTACTTATTGGTCTTAATTCCCCAAATATTATTACTTATTCTTGAAACATCAATAATTCCTTTTTTATAAGGGACAGAGTTTTAAATAAACTTAATAAGTTCGTCCTCTGTTGTAATGAATTCAGCTCCTTGTGTTATAGTAATTCTATATTCACTAAAGTTTTCATCATTACTTCCTATTCGATTAATTCGTAAAATTGGCTCCATATTTTTCTCTTTAACTATTTGAACTTTCTACAATCTCAATTTCCTCCTCACTCAACCCATACAACTCATAAACCATTGTATCAATTTTACTATCCGTTTTATCAATCTCTATTTTTAGGGTTTGGGCATCGATTTTTTGTTCATCAAATAAAGTCATTAAACTAAACTAAACTGTGCTTTATCATCAAGTTTCTCCACCCTACTAGGTGTAGTTTGCAACTACACTTTCATATAATCTCAATTTGTAATTGACGATCCTATCAGCATAATTTCTAATGTTACTCAACTATTTTATAGGACTAGATTGGTCTGTAATCTTTTGTGAACACCAATATTCCAATAGAAAAGGTTCTAATTTAGTCCAACATATCCTACAAAACAATACCTGAATTCCGGTATTTTGCATCCCTGAATTCAGTGATATTGAATTGTTAAAATGTAACGTTTGATAATTCTAAACTACTTCTTCACAAAACGTATATTAAACATTTGCTGAGTTCCAACCAGAGTAATAGTATAAACACCAGGCGCTAACCCAGAAACATCAATAGAAGATTGTGCTTCATCTATTCGAATAATAGCACTTCCAGCTATATTGGAAATAAACAGCGATTTAAAATCCTGGATATATTCTAAGCCTTCCAGGTTTAATATAGTTTCTACAGGATTGGGATAAGCCAGAATATGTTTTCCATCATTTTCATTTATGCCGGTATCAGTAGTATCGTAGGTGTAAACGGTAATTTTATCAGAATCCATTCCCCCATTGTTAATCAGAAAGATGCGTAGTCCATCGTTGGATATAGCAATATCTCTAAGACGACCATTGAGCGCCTGGTCTTCACCAAAGAACTTTTGTGGATTGGGATGATTCTCCGTAGATAAAGCCAAAGAGCCATCTTCCAGCAACTTAAACTGATAGACTTCCCTATCCATAGTCAAACCATCTTTCAGCGTGACTGCCAACAAACTATTGGTCCATTGGGGAATGGCATCAGATCCGTAATAGACACCATCAGAAGGCGCTACGGTGCACCAAACATAGTTATTGGTACTATCGGAGGTATCTGGAGTTTCGGTACACCAGGAATACAAGGGTTCCACTAATGAGTCGTTTAAAATACTTGGATTAGGTGTATAATTGGCAACATAAGTCGCTTCTCCAGCGAAATTTTCATCGTCATGATAGCCACGAACATTCTTCCAGCCATAATTCATTCCCTTGTATAAAATATTGATTTCATCGTCAGTAAAGTCTCCATGTTCTATATCGTAGACAATGTCCAGGTTGGGGTTATACATCAATCCCTGCGGGTTTCTATGTCCTCTGGTGAAGAAAGAATTCCCCACTACCGGATTGTCAGTTGGTATAGAGCCATCAATATTGAAGCGGTGAATTTTACCATTTTGGGTAGTGATATCCTGAGTAAAATTATTGGGGTTGGTAGATTGAGGATTATAACAGTCCGGCCCACTGAATTCTGAGGGACCATGATCTCCAATCGTAAGGTATAAATAGGAAGTGCCATTTTGTTTAACCGCTAGTAGCCTACCGCCTAAATGAGCGTGACCAGAAGAAATTAAGTCAACGATATTGGTATCACTTACGACAGTGTTTGATGCTGCATTCCACGTCAGTCGTTTGATCCTAAATTTCGTTGCTGGTTCAAGGATTCCACTGTTATAGGAATAAACAAAATAAATATAGGCATTTGCTGCCTCCGTAAAGTCGGGGTCCAATGCCAATCCCAAAGTTCCGCTACCAATGGAAGGGTTAGTACAGGCTTGCAAATCTTCTAAATCTGAACCAGGAAAATAATCTGTTGCAGTAAAAACAATGGTCTTCGAACCTGTCAAAGGATTCACTCTAGCTACCTTTCCCTCCTTTTCTGTAATCCATAGAAAGTTATCCGGGCCATAGGTAATTTCCCAGGGCGTGTTCAATTGAGTGTTTAATTCACTACGGATAAAGGTTTGTGCATAAGCGCTATAACAGGTACTGAAAAGAAGTGCTACTAGATAGGAATATTTCATGGTATTATTATTTATAGAGAGAACATAAGATCTATAAAAGGTACAATAAAATAGTACAAAGTGTCAAGTGAAAAGTATAAAGTGGTTTTTTTGCTACTTGCTACTTGCTACTTGCTACTTGCTACTTGCTACTTGCTACTTGCTACTTGCTACTTGCTACTTGCTACTTGCTACTTGCTACTTGCTACTTGCTACTTGCTACTT
>MAAC01013921.1_pt1 | contig 11830 bp, 10 predicted proteins | sample 1115981 | NCBI WGS metagenome assembly MAAC01 (sample SAMN04961126, study PRJNA320927) | seawater metagenome | isolation source: sample BD02T64 sea water enriched with oil for 64 days | place: USA:Gulf of Mexico | collected 2013-07-27 | reverse complement strand
GGTGATGTAGATGAAGTCATGGTTATTGGTGGTGGCGCTATATATGCCCACTGTTTATCGTCAGCAAAGCGTTTGTATATCACTCATATTGATGGTGATATTGAAGGCGATACTCAATTTCCTAGCTACGACTTGGAAAACGACTGGCAAAAAATAACGAGTGAGAAGTTTACCGCTAATGAAAAAAATGACTACGACCTAGACTTCTGCATCTATCAACGTAAGTAAAATTTAGCTTGAATATAAACAAAAAAACCGCCTATTGGCGGTTTTTTTGAACATATTAATCGTTCAACTAAAGCTTGAATTCTTGAACTGATAATTGTAGTTCTTCAGCTAGTTTAGCGACTTCACTACTAGACTCAGCAGTTTGTTTAGAGCCAGAAGATGTTTGTTCTGCAATGGCAACAATAGATTCCAAATTCTCGCTAATTTCATGGGCAACGACACTTTGTTCTTCTGCAGCCGTAGCGATTTGAGAGCTTCTGTCATATGCTTCATGCACTGCATGGGTGATTGTTTCAAGTGCTTTATCAGCCTCTTCACTTTGTTTTACACAATCAGAAGCTTGTTTTTTACCTGTTTCCATGACGGATACTGCTTTTTCAGCGCCGATTTGTAATGCTTCGATCATCTTGTGAATTTCTTGGGTAGACTCTTGGGTGCGGCTTGCTAATGTTCTGACTTCATCAGCAACAACGGCAAAGCCTCTACCTTGTTCTCCTGCTCGTGCTGCTTCAATAGCTGCATTTAACGCTAAAAGATTGGTTTGATCAGCAATGCCTCTAATGACATCTAAAATGCCACCAATTGAAGCACTATCTTGTTGTAACTTGTTGATCACTTGAGAAGCATCATCTACTTCACTGGCAAGTAACTCAATGGTTTGGCGATTTCGTTCAGAAATATTTTTAACTCGCTCAGCTTCGTCATCAGCTTGCTTTATCTCGCCGAGTGCATCATTGACACTTGAAAGCACACTCTGAGCTGTGCTGCTCATTTCGGTTGTTGCTGAAGCGGCTTGTTCAACTTGCTGACGCTGTTCTTCTATCGCGGTGGTACTTTGAGAGGTTACCGCTGATGTTTGTTCTGCAGCTGTTGCCAGTTGGGTTGAGCGACTCACTATTCCATTGATTAGTGTCCGTAAACTTTCAATCAATAAATTACAATTGCGAGATAATTGGGCAAACTCATCGTTACCACTCTCATCTAATTTACTTGATAAATCACCAGAAGAAACGACATTTAACATGTCATTTACCCGAGCAAGAGGTCGGGTAATGCTGATCAATGTAAACCAAGCTATCACCACAGCTAAACCAATAGAAATAATCAGGATAAAGATGGTTTGAGTACTACCGCTAGATACCGATTCATCAACTAAAATAACCGTTGCTTTGGTAGTTTTATCGGCTAAATCAACTTGGGTATTCAATATTTCACTTGCTGACACAATGTCTTTGTCAGCTGAGGCTAATTTTTCTGTGGCGGTCGAAATAGCCGTTAGTTGTGCAGATTTATGGCTGAAAATACTTTGGCTATTAGCTAACAAATCATCCAATGCTGTCATTATTTCGGCGACTTCATCGGCAATATCATCAACGTTGTTTGCTGTTAATTCGTTATTAATTTGTGTGATGGTACTTTTTACTTCGACATAGGCGTTGTTAATTTCTTTTTCAACTAAATTAGTTGATTGAATATCGAGTAAATCTCGGTATTCAAAACCAGAAGCAACGATACCATTTAATAGGGTTTCAATTTCCTCACCTAAACTTACAGCGTTTTCTAATTTACTATCCGCTAAATCATGATCGGCAAGGTCCAACATTAACGTTGCGGCATCATCGGCTTTTTCTTCTAAAACATCGATTTTTTCAAATAAAATGTCGAGTTGTTCAATGCTTATTTTACGGTTGTTAAACACATCATTAATGTTGGTTTGTAGTGAAGCATAGACACTATCGACTTTATTCAGGTTGTTTAACAAAGAACGTTCGCCTTTGACCACTGATTTAAGGCTTTTTAAGTGTTTGTTAAACGTTGATTCTAACTTTTTAAATTCGGCTAAGTTGTTACTTAAAGGAGAAAGCTCGCTTTGGTAATAGCCTCTTAATGTCTGGTTGCCTATTTGCATTAATTCATTGGCTAATTCGTTACTACCACTTAAGGTTGGAATTGCTAAATCACTTTGTTTTAATGTCGCAGTATTTATACTAGATAAATTGCTCAGCGATATGACACTGGTTAAAACAAGTAAGATTGTCATGATGGTAAAACCACCAATTATTTTCATTGCAACAGTTAAGTTCATCGATACCACCAATTATTATAAAGTCAGGGTGTTGTTAAGGAGTTTTGAGTATATTATTCGTCATTACATTATCGACAGATAACAGAAAAACCTTAATTAGACTCAGTATAACAAGCTTAATAAGAATTTCACCTTTAGTTATTGCTTTAACGTAACTTTTTGTGGGATTGTTCAATAAAAAGACGTTTGTCATGCCAACGTAATAAGGATAAATGTCCACCCCAAACGCACCCTGTATCAAGAGCATAAAGGTTTTCGCCTGTTGTTTTTCCCATTAAAGCCGCCCAATGACCAAAAATCCAAGCTGTTTTTTGTTGTTGATTATTTGCGATCTCAAACCAAGGTTTAATGTTGTTTGGAGCATGTTCTGGGGATTCTTTGCAGGCAAACTCTAATGTACCATCATGATAACAATATCGCATCCGGGTAAAGGCATTGATAGTATAGCGAAACTTATCTTCCTGTGTTCTTACTTGTCTCCAATCATTGGGCTTTTCTCCGTACATGACAGCTAGCCATTGATTTCTTTCAGCTGAACTCAATTTTTTCTGTACAAAACTTGCCATTTCAATGGCTTGAGATAATTGCCATTGTGGAGCAAAGCCAGCGTGTGACATATAAACTTCTTCATCAGGAAGTTTGCGAAGTAAGGGTTGTTGTGCGAGCCAATGGAGTAATTCATCGACGTCAGGGGCCTTTAAAAGCTCATCGAAAAAATCACTCTGTTTTGCTTTTTTGATGCCGGCATATATCGCTAATAGGTGTAAGTCATGATTGCCTAAAACGGCTTTAACGCTATCACCTAATGATTTTAAGTATTTTAATGTTTGGTAAGAATCAGGGCCGCGAGCCACAAGGTCTCCTGCAACCCAGAGTTGATCTCGCTGTTTTTGAAAGTCAACTTGCTTAAGTAATGCAATAAGTTCGTTGTAACAGCCTTGAATATCACCAACAAAGTATACTGACATGTTTAATTCAGAATATTAGGAAGCGCTAGACCAAAAACAGGGATTTCTACCTGAATAGTTTTATTTTCCTGTTCATCAATCATCTGGTAATGACCTTGCATAGTGCCAACCGGAGTTTTGAGAATACAACCACTGCTATATTGAAAAGCGTGTCCAGGGGAAATTGTAGGTTGTTTTCCTATGACTCCATCGCCAACTACTGTCGACTTATCACCATTTGCGTCGGTGATAAGCCAATAACGAGATAATAATTTAACAGCATGTTGGCCATTGTTTTTAACCGTAATGGTGTAACTAAAAACGAAGCGCTGTTCTCTTTCATTCGATTGCTCAGCAATGAAAGCCGTTTGTACTTCAACCTCAATAGCATAGCTAATTGGCATGACGGTTTTATCCATTTGTTGGCCTATTCTGGCGTTGGATTGTCGGTAACATAGTTGGCGAGTGTTATATAATTATCTAAAGATAAATTTTCTGGTCGCAGCGTAGGGTCTAGGCCTAGTTCGATTAATTGCTCAGCAGCAATGAGCTTTTTAAAGCTGTTTCTAATGGTTTTTCTACGTTGATTAAACGCAGTTAAACAAACATGATTGAGTGCCTTAATATCTTTCACTGGATTTTTAATGGTCTTATGCGGTATCAATCTGACAATCGCTGAGTCAACTTTCGGTGGCGGTTGAAAGGCTTCTGGGCCAATTTCCATCACAGGGATCACTTGGCATTGATACTGGGTCATAATGGACAAACGGCCAAAAGCTTTACAGTTATGCCCTGAAGCCATACGCTGAACCACTTCTTTTTGTAGCATAAAGTGCATATCTTTCACTTTATCTTTAAACGATAAAAGATGAAAAATAAGCGGTGTTGAGATGTTATACGGTAGATTACCAAAAATCCGTAAAGGTCGCTCTGCCGTTGCTAAACTGGCAAAATCAAATTTCAAAGCATCTTGTTCGTAAATGGTAAGGTGCTTGGCAAGGAACGGGTGATGACGTAATCGATGAGCGAGATCTCTATCGAGTTCTACCACGGCTATATCGCCAGCTCTTTCTATAACGGGCTCTGTTAAGGCACCTAAACCCGGACCTATTTCTACCAAGTTTTCATTTGGCTCTGGATTAATAGCATCAACGATTTGACTGATGATGGCTTCATTATGGAGAAAATTTTGGCCAAATCTTTTTTTGGCTTGATGACCTAAATGAGAGTTTTTACTCATGATGATTTATTACTCTAATGCTTAAACGAATTAAGCTTGGTTATTGACTAAGTCTATTGCGGTAGTGATCGCTTGATAAAAGCTGCCAGAGTCTGCTTTGTTGGTGCCTGCTAACTCAACGGCGGTACCATGATCAACAGAAGTTCTAATAAAGGGTAGCCCTAAGGTAATATTCACTGAGTTACCGAAGCCTTTATATTTTAAAACCGGTAATCCTTGATCATGATACATGCTTAAAACAGCATCTGCGTGCTTTAAGTATTTATCTTGGAAGATAGTATCTGCGGGCAATGGACCGATGACATTAATGCCTTCTTGTCGTAATTCTTCAAGTGCAGGGTTCATGACTTCAATTTCTTCTCTACCTAAATGCCCATCTTCTCCTGCATGTGGGTTAATGCCACAAACGTAAATGGTAGGTTCGCTAATGCCAAACTTTTGAATTAAGTCTTGATTGAGAATATGAGTGACTTTTTTAAGTCGCTCAGGGGTGATTGCTTTAGCGACATAAGCGAGAGGAATATGAGTGGTAACTAAAGCGACCCTTAATCCTTCTGTGGCTAACATCATGACAACGTCAGAACAATTAGCTTGATGGGCAAAGTATTCAGTATGGCCACTAAAAGCAATGCCCGATTTGTTAATCAAGCCTTTATGAACCGGTCCAGTTACTACCGCGTCAAACTCACCGGTGATATTTTTATCACAAGCAATACGAAGTGTTTCAAGAACATATTGTCCATTGGCTGAATTAAGTTCGCCTGCTATACAAGGCTCAGCTAACTCGACTGGTAGGATAGTGATGCAATTAGCCTGTTGCGGTGTGGCAACTGCATTTTCATCGTAATGTTGAAATTGTAAGTTGACCCCCAGCTCATCTGCTCTTTGTCTTAAAAGTGCTTCCGATGCAACTACCACCATTTGAATAGGCCATGCTTTTTGAGCCATGGCAATAACAAGATCCGGACCTATGCCCGCAGGCTCTCCGGGGGTAATTGCAATACGTTTTACCATTATTCTGAGTCCTGTTCCATAATTTCTATGTAAGCTTCATCACGTAACTCTTTGAGCCAACGAGCGCTTTCCATGCCGAACTTTCTTTGGTAAAGCATTTGGTGAGCACGATTTTCATTCATTTGTTTAGTGGCGTCTAAAGTACGTCGACCCGTTAATTCGGTGATATGCCAACCATAAGATGAACGAAATGGTGGTGAAATCTCATTGATTTTTAGTTTTGCTAATTCCGAAGAAAAGGCTTGGTCGTAAGATTTTGGGTCTACCCAGCCCAAATCTCCGCCTTTCACTGCTGATGGACCGTCTGAATGTTCTTTAGCTAATTCCGCAAAATCAGCACCATCCTCAAGTTGCTTTAATATATCGTGCAACGCTGCTTCAGCTTTGGCCTCACTTAATATGATGGTTGGGGTGATCAGAATGTGGCGAGATTTTACTTCTTCAACTTCAACAACTTGACGACCACGAATATCAACAACTTTGACGATACTGAAACCTAAACCGGTACGGATAGGTCCTAATATTGTACCTTTATCTTCGCCTTCAATAATTTCTGAAAATAAAGTAGGCATTTCATTGATGTTCTTCCAACCTAAATCACCACCTTCTAAGGCTTTAGCGCCACCTGAAGATGCGATGGCAATACGAGAAAAGTCACTGCCATCATTTAATAACCCGATAACTTTCTCTGCTCTTGTTTTAGCTGCAGTCATATCATCTTGCGTAGGCTCTTGTGGAAATTCAATTAAGATATGACCTAAACGATATTCAACGTCGTTGTTGGTTTGTTTCTTCATCATTGTGATTAAATTCATTATTTCTTGGGGAGAAACATAAATACGACGACTGACACTACTACGTCTTACTTCGCCGGATATAAGTTCTTTGCGAACACCTTCACGATATTTCTCGTAATCTAAATCATCACTAACAATAGATTGACGAAATTCCTCTAGCGATAAATTATTTTCTTGCGCCATGTTGCTTATTGTTTCGTCTAGTTGTGCATCACTGATCTGCACCCCGATACGATCACCAATTTGTGTGACTAAGCTGTCATCAATTAATTTATCGAGGACTTGAATACGAAGTGCTTTGTCCCTTGGTAAACTTTGATTGTTTTTTTCGGCTTGTTTTTTGATTGTCTGAATAAAATCAACAATTTCTGATTCTAGTACTACTCCGCCATTAACAATAGCAGCCACGCGGTCTAACTCTATTTCTTCAGCGTTAATCGTCGGCGTAAGAATAAGGGTAACTAAGGTAAAAAGTTTTAATAAGATTTTCATTTAATTTATATTTCTTTTCTAGTTGTTGAGATAATAAGGGCGTTTATAACCAAAAATACTTGAGTTAAACATTTCTGAGGTATTAATTGGCTTTTGTCCGCCACCCAATCCTTTAAAGACAAACTCTACCATGAAACCACTATCAAATTCATCGCGGTTTTCATTATTAAAGTCTTGATTGTCCAAATTCGAGTTAATATGGCGATGATAAGCAAAACGAATTGCCCAGCAACAGCTTTCATATTGCAAGCCTGCGTAACTTTCGATACTACGTTCATTTTGTAGATCTTGCGTAACGCGGCCAACTAGTTGCCAATTTTTACTTATGGCAACGTTAGCCAGTAATGAAACTTGTTCTAAACTCGTACCTGAGACATTACGACTGTACCTATGGTTCAATTGAATTGATTGTTTTTCTGAAAAAAAGTAATCCAAGCGACTCTGAGCCTTGTTGGTTAGGTTGTCTTTAGTATTGTATTGAATATCACCACTAAACTGCCAGTTTCTGTTAAGTCGTACAAAAACTTCTGTTGCAAGCGCTGAAACATCGGCTGCAATATCATGTTCTTCACTTGAAGCGATATTACTATTATTGAGGTAAACAATTCTGCCAAGACTTAAACGGAACACCTCGGTGCTTTCAGGATTTAATATTCGGCTGGTGACACCCCATGAATATTGATTTGCTTCGGCTATTCGATCTAAGCCACTAAAACGCCTATCCCTAAATAAACCATCATAATCATCTTGTAAGGTTGTTGTATCATAAACACCAATATTGCTCTGATCTTCATCAGGAATATAGAGGTATTGTAGTTGTGGCTCTAACGTTTGAGTATATTGGTTATCGAATAACGTCATCTCTCGGTCTAGATTGACACCACTGTGAAAGCGTACTTTAGGTAAAGTTCGACTGACATTTTTATCAAGTTTGCTAAACTGCTCAATTCGCGTTTGGTGATAGTTAGTTTGTAATAGTTTAAATTCTGAATTTAAGAACCAAGCCGGAGTTGATATTGGAAACATCATACCAGCTTCAACATGATATCGGTCTGCTTGTGGTAGCGCTTTATTTGACGTTTCAAAGCGAGTTATTTCAGAATATAACTCAAATTGGCCATCTAAAAACGGTAGTTCAGAGAAGCTATTCAGTTCAATATGTGGAATGGTTTTATAACTGGTTTTATGATCGCCGAGTACTTCAAAATCTTGCAGCTGAACTTTTGCCTGCCAACTCTCGCTGAAATAAGCAAGTTCACCTATTTGATAAAGGTAAGCATCGTTTGAATTGTATTGAGTACTTTCAATATCAACTAAATAATTATCATCGCTGATGGTGGTGTAATCAACATAAGCACGATAATTATCAGAAAAGGTACCAACATGTTGTAGTCTTGCTAAATATCTTGGGTCGTCATTGGCTTTTAATTCATTGTCTTTGTTTAAATACTCTATATTGACAGAGCCATTTTGCAATCCAGATAAATAACGAAACTCGGTTAAAAGTTGTATGCCACGTTTTGACATATATCTAGGCGTAAGTGTGGCATCCATATTGGGGGCAATATTCCAATAATAGGGCAACTTAATTTCAAAGCCAGAACGTGCCGAAGTACTAATTTTAGGATACAAGAAACCCGATTTCCGTTCTTTACTGAGTGGAAATGTAAAGTAGGGGATATACAGCACGGGTACATCAAAAATCTTAAAGCGGGCATGATACGCTTCACCATAGTTTTCGGCGACGGAAAGGTTGATCTCGCTCGCTTGCATTTGCCAATCAGGTACTTGGTCATAACAGGTAGTAAAGTTGGCATCAACTAAGCTTAATGTGCCTTCAGCATTGACAGAAATCTTGCCAGCACTGCCATGACCGGGATTATTTACTAATTGGTAAGAAGAGTCTGATAGTACCGTTGCTTGTAACTCTTTACTGGCTTTCAATTGCGAGGCAAAAATGTCGATGCCTTGATTTTGAAAGTGAATATCACCTTTAGCATTAATCAGTGAGGTCAGGCGATTTATTTCAATTTCGTCAGCGGTAACGGTGTGATCTTGTCGATATAAGGTTACCCCACCAGAAAACTTTGCCAACTGGTCTTTTTCGATATTTGACGATTTAGATAAAATATTCAGCGCATCAAGATTAAGATTATTATCGTTTGTATTAATGCGTGCATATGTTGGAATAGGGCAGCTGTTTATCGGTGCTATTGTTGCTATCTCTTGAGCAAAAACATTGCTTGTTATCAGGTAGCCAATAAAAAATAATAGCGATGTACGAAATAAGGGCATCAACAGTCCGAGAATAATAATTTTTAGATAATACCAAGTTGATTAATACAGAGTTAAGTTGAACATAAGTTGAACAATTAAACGTCAAATTGGTATCAGACACAAGAAAAGTTATTTTACCGTTAAATAGCAAAATAATATAGCAATTTTCTTTATCCCTTTAATTGGTTATATTGCGTATATATTTGATAAAAGGCGTTCATTTTTTGGAAGACACTAGACGATTGCTATTATTGCGTTGGTTAACAGCACAATGTAGCGATGAAAGTATTGATTTAATTGCGATGAGTGGTGATGCAGGCTTTCGCCGCTATTTTCGGTTTACTACTAACAATCAATCGTTTATTGCGGTTGATTCACCACCCGATAAATGTAATAACGAAGCTTTTGAATTTATTCAACAGCGCTTTTTGGCCGCAGAACTTTGTGTACCTGAGATACATGCTTATGAGCAACAACAAGGATTTTTTTGGTTAGCTGATTTAGGTGATGATTTATTAGCGGATCAGTTAAATGAATCAAATATGCAGTTGTGCTATCAGCAAGCCATAAGTTTATTGCCGCGAATTTCTCAGCTGCCAACTCAAGGGTTGCCTGTCTATGATCAAGCATTTGTTCAATTAGAATTAAGCATTTTTACCGAGTGGTTATTGGAATATCACCTTGATATTCATATATCTGTAACGGACAAACAACAATTACAAGCTTGTTTTGACTTGCTAATTGCTAATGCGCTTGAACAACCACAAGTGGTAATGCACCGAGACTTTCATAGTAGAAACTTAATGCGCGTTGATGATCAACTGGCCGTCATTGACTTTCAAGATGCAGTGGTTGGCCCAATTACCTATGATATTGTTTCATTGTTGCGAGATTGCTATATCAAATGGCCGAATGAAAAAGTTATGTTGTTATTGCAAGAGTACATTGCAGTTATGAATCAACAACTCTCACTTAAAGCTTATTCCCAAGAACAATGGCAACGGTGGTTTGATTTAATGGGTTTGCAGCGACACATCAAAGCGAGTGGAATTTTTGCCAGACTTCATCATCGCGATGGAAAGTCAGGCTATTTAGCTGATATACCATTAACACTGTCTTATATAGTGGATATCAGCGCTAATTACTCTGAATTAAGCTTTTTACATGATTTAGTTAAAATCAAGGTGATGCCAAAGATGATGGCTAAGAAGGAACACTCTAACTAATGAAAGCGATGATTTTGGCTGCAGGTCGTGGCGAAAGAATGCGACCACTCACTGACAATACCCCTAAACCTTTACTAAAAATTTCAGGTATACCATTAATCGAACATCATCTTCGTAAACTTGCCGAAGTAGGTATTACAGATATTGTGATAAACCTTGCATGGTTGGGGGATAAAATTGTTGAATATTTTCAGGATGGCTCATCGCTTGGAGTTAATATATGTTATAGCTGGGAACGAGGTGGTGCGTTAGAAACCGCAGGGGGCATCATTAAAGCATTGCCCTTGTTATGTTCATCCTCTAGTCAAGACAACAACAGCCAAGATGAACCATTTTTAGTGGTCAATGGTGATATCTACATTGATTATGACTATCAACACTTGCCACAATTAACAGACTCACAATTGGCTCATTTATGGTTAGTAGAAAACCCTGCGCATAATCAGCAAGGTGATTTTCGCTTAGTTGGGGAAAATGTTCAAAACTTAACTCAACTTAATGCATCTCCCACATATACATTCAGTGGCATAGGATTATATCGACCATCTTTTTTTGATGAGCATTTAACTGAAACGGTTGTGCCTTTAGCACCACTTTTGAGAAAGGCGATTGATAAACAATGTGTTGCAGGCACTTTATTGTCGGGTCTATGGACTGATGTTGGCACGCCTGAGCGATTAAAACAGTTAGACAAACAATTACAGGAACAATAATTGATGAAAATTTGGGGCAAGGTTTTTGGTTTTTTATTTGGCTTCATGCTCAGTAAAAACCTGTTCGGTGCTTTACTGGGAATGTGGCTAGGACACCGCTTTGATAAAGGCATGGATGGAAGTTTTGATGACTTAGCTCAATATTCAGAAGAAAAACGTCAAGCTGCTTTCTTTTACAGTACGTTTGCTTCGATGGGATTTGTCGCAAAAGCCAATGGTCAAGTTTCACAACATGAAATTGCCTTTGCTACGGCGTACATGGATAAACTTGCTTTAAAAGGTGCGTTGCGCCAACAAGCTCAAGATGCGTTTAATGATGGAAAAATGGCGGGTTTTCCATTAGAACAACATTTGAAGAAATTCCGAAAAATTTGTATTAATCGCCATGATCTTTTATTACTTTTTCTTGAAATTCAGATCCAAGTTGCTTTTGCTGATGGTAATTTAGACAACGATGAACGACACGCATTACATCGTATCGCTAAATTATTGGGTTTTGCCGCACGAGAATTGGATCAGTTACTAGAAATGATCATCGCTGGTGCTCAATTTCATCAACAAGGAGGTGCTGGGTCTAAAATATCAACTCCTGCACAACTTAAAAATGCTTATACCTTACTCGGTGTAAATCAATCGAGCTCAGAGCGAGAGATTAAAAAAGCTTATCGTAAACTTATGTCTCAACATCACCCGGATAAACTTGTAGCTAAAGGTTTACCACCGGAAATGATGGATATAGCCAAGCAAAAAACACAAGACATTCAAGCGGCTTATGAGATGATCACCACCAGTAATAAATAAGTGGAGTTA
>MAAC01013364.1_pt1 | contig 11839 bp, 6 predicted proteins | sample 1115981 | NCBI WGS metagenome assembly MAAC01 (sample SAMN04961126, study PRJNA320927) | seawater metagenome | isolation source: sample BD02T64 sea water enriched with oil for 64 days | place: USA:Gulf of Mexico | collected 2013-07-27 | reverse complement strand
CGATGCATTTTGCTTTGCCTTTGAATAGTTGGAAGCCATTTTTTACGGATGCATTAACAGCTGTATCTTTATGCCCAAAGTACCATTGGTCAAACGGGCTATTGGCAGAATTTAAGCTGCGCTGATAGCTGGCAAAAGCCATGCCCAGTGTTTCCATACTAAGTGGTTTATTGAAAGTAGCTTCAAATAGGCCATGATAATCACTGAGTGAGCGAATTTTGCGCAAGACGACAGCGACAGATGGGTTGCCCATTTCATTATGTGCTAATAGTGGGCCCCAAATTTGTTGCTCTAAGTTGTCTTCACGCCCATCATGGAATAGTATTTTAGCGTAAGCAACATTAAAAATAGTTGGGCTATTTCTACGACCTGAGCGGCCCTCTATACCAACGGCTGTTGCCAATTCGTTATGGCTAAAGCCTTGTTCTGGCACATGACACATGGCGCAAGAGAACGTGTTATTGAGTGATAATCGACGATCGAAAAATAATTTTCGACCTAAAACTATTTTCTCTTTGGTGATGGGGTTATTACTTGGAACAGGGGTTGGCGGTAAGCCAAGAGGAGGCTTTTCAATGAAGCGTATTAAATCAGCTTTTTTGCCGACCCGGGTGGTAAGTGCCTTGCTATTGGTCGTATAACTTTTGGTGCTGTAACCTGTTTTATCGTCACCTGCGCCGTGTAAACTTGGCTTGGCGCTCTTATCGTCGGCAAAGCAGCCGAAGGAAACGATAAGAAGTAACAGTAAAAGGCCAGCATTTTTCATAAGCCTTATTCTAACGTGAGTGTTTTCACATCATTAATTAAAATATCGGGGTGTAAAAAGCCAACGCTGTATATTTTTCTAATTTTTTTATGCCTATCAATTAGGTACACACGGAGGGTATGTGAAAAACCACCTGTAGACTCCCCGGCGTCATTATATTTTTGTTGAACGGTCTGGTTGTAACCTTCAAGAATAGGCCGTAATTCTTTTTGAGATGCCGTGGTTAAAAAACGCCAATCGGTTTGTTTTGTTTCTAATGACTTGGCGTAGTTAGCCATCATATCGGGTGTATCGTGTTTTGGGTCAAAGCTTAAGGTAATAAGGCGTAAATCGTTTTTAAGACCTGCTTTGGTTAAGCGTCGTTTAATTTTGTGAAATACAGATGTGGATAAAGGACAGCCGTTTACATCGTTACAGGTTGCGTAAATAAAGCTAAGTAAAACAACTTTGTCGCCCATCAGTTCATCGAGTGTTTGGTGTGAGCCAAGGCTGTCAATGACCTTTCCATTACTTGCTTCGCCATAAATAGGTAATGTATAGCTACCGGCTTTAGGGGCTTCAAATGTTAGTGGACCGTAGCCAGGAGCTAATAAAATAGGTGTTGCTGTGTCCTCACTTGCAAAGCAGTTGAGTGACGTGATTAGGAACAGTAAGAAAGTGATAATTTTCATAAGCGTGGCCGAATAAAAAAGGGCTACCCGAAGGCAGCCCTTATAATAATTAAATATTTATTTAGACAATGATGCAATGATCTTCTCAGCACTTTTCACAGGTGCTTTTGCATAAAGAGCATTTGAACCAAAGCGCATTTGATGTGGGTAACCATATCCTGCTTCAAGGAAATCAATGTCCATTGTTTTTGTTAGTTTCTTACCGTCCCAATCATAGGCACGGAAGAACTGATCTTCATCCTCACCTTTTTTGTCCCAGTTAGACAAGACAGATGATGTGAAGTACAAACGCTTGCCGTCCCAGCTTGAAGAAACCATGTTTACTTGCTTACCAATTTGCTCTTCAAAAACAACTTTTGGTGCATGTGGGTCTGAAATATCAAACAAACGAGTCTTGCCGTCCATTAAAGTGTTAACCCATAACTTGCTGTCATCACTTGTGATAGAGATATCGACAGGAAGAGGGATTTTAGAGGCATCGCCAATAGCGGCAACATCTTTTGCATGCCATACGCCTTTGTTATCTTCATAAATTAACCAAAGTCTTGAAGTTAACGCGGTTGTCGTAAAGCAATAGTTCTTATTGACTCCCCATGCGCAACGAAGTTCTAAAGGTGCACCTGGTACATCTAATACTTGTTTAGGTTGTTTTGTGTGCAAATCCCAGATCACAACAGTGTTCCCCATTCGCTTCATCGCTTCAGGGTCGGCAACTAATTTGCCAAAATTCATCATGTAGTTATTCCAACCGGTGAAAGAAGAAGTAATCATCATGTTACGGCGAGGAAGTGCGCGTATGTCGTAGCCATAACCATCAGCAAATTGACCGGATTTTTTAGCACCGTTTAGGTTTTCGTCTGTTGGCATCCAATGTGTTGCAACAAAATCACCAGCGTTGGTATATTCAACTAATGCAGTGCGGCCGCCGTGATCTTTATTATTAGATAAGCCAGTGATCATCATAGTGCCAGGCAAGGCGTAGGTTGTATGTGGGCCTACAACGCCGCCACTGTCGGCAACAAAGTTTTCAATAACTTTATGCAACGTTGGTTTTGAAGGGTTTGTATGCACATCAAAAATGAAAATTTTGCTTGTATCTAAACCACCAGCCCAAAGGTATTTACGGTCATCGGTAAAACCTGAGTGATGCGCTTCGTTACGGCCGCCAACAGACACACTGTTGATAACTTTTCCGTAGTCTTTATCTTGCGGATTAACGGAAAGCGTCACTAATTTGTCTTGTTCGTCGCCAACACCCACAACGCCTAAAGTCCATACATAAACGTAGTCTTCTTGACCAACAATTTTAGCCATGTAAGGAGACATGCACGTTTCATCCGCTTGCACTTGTTGCGGTAGTGCCGCCATGCCGATGCTTAGAGCAACTGCAGAACCAAGCATAACGCCTTTAAGCGTTTTGCCCAGTTGTGTAAAAGTTTGTGTGGATATCATTTCTCAACCTCTAATTATTATTGAATTCTTATTCTGGACTTAGTAATAAAGATCAACAAGGTCTAAATAAGACAATATGGTGCTATTTAAGCCATTTTGGAGTTTAGTTTAGGTTTTTGAGATGCTAATTATGCGTATATGCGTGATTTGTAATGCCAGAGAAAAGCATTAAGTTTGCTTATTACTCAGTAACTTCATTACCACGACACCACCTTGTTACTTCGCTAATGGAAGAAGAGTAGCCTAAGGCTACAATTTTTTCCAAGTGCTCATACTCAAGCGTTCCAACGCTGTCGACGGGTAACATCAGGTATAGACTGGCTAACCCTTTTTCATCTGTTTGCATGCTTTTGTTAACGGCTGCTAGTGTCATCGAGCGTGAAATAATATCAAAAATACTGGGAATATAATTCTTGCGACGGAAAGGGTTAAGACGGGCTAATAAAAGCCTTAGGCCGGAGGTGGAGATGAGGTGGCTTTCGTTGTTAGCTAAATCAACTTTAGGGGATATGTCTACAGCAATAATTTTTCCGCCTGCATACATGTCATTCATGACATCAATCGGCAGATTGTTGAGCACGCCGCCGTCAACCAATAAATCACCGGATTGTAAAACAGGAGGTACCATTGCCGGTAAGCTCATACTTGCACGCAGGGAATCACGAATGGAACCCTTATTATGAATAACTTGCTCGGCGCGTGTTAAATTTGCCGAGACGCAGAAAAAGGGAATTAACAAATCCTCTATCTGTTTGTCACCGAGAGCCTTTTCAAGGTTTTCTTCAATTTTTCTTCCTTTGATAAGCGATATAATCGGCAACGTAAAGTCAAAAAATTTACGAAAGTATTGGGAACATAACTCAAACGTTTTATTTGAGTCATACTGCAAGGCGACGGCAGCACCAATAATGGCACCGATGCTGGTTCCTCCAACAATATCAATGGGGACTCCGTTTTCTTCTAATGCTCGAAGCACTCCAATATGAGCATAGCCACGCGCTCCGCCACCGCCTAAAACCAGCGAATTTGCTTGCCCTGTGACGATTCTGGCAAGGCGTGCATAATCTTCAAGGTGCTCTTTACGAACGTGGTAAAAGCTTTGGATGCGACGTCTTTCAAGCCAACGTTTGGTACCGGAGATGTCATCGGTATTAGCGGGATGAAGGAGAATTAAGCTTTGTTTGAGGTGACTGGAAAAGTCCCATAAGGCGTTAAGCTTCTTTTCTAATGGGCTTTGTTCAACATCGGCTTCTGAATCGGTTACCAATAATAGGTGATCGGCTTGTCTGATTGCTCGTTCAGTCCAGTTGGACCAGCTATTATCGGCAATTAGAATAATGTTCTCATAGGTGATTTCTTGTTTGTGTAACCATTGTGAAATTTCAACATTTTTAATGCTGGTACTAGGTTCTTGAGCGACTCCTTCTTGCCCAAGTTCTTTATCAATATCCTGAGCGCTGAAGTATGCCGTTGATCCGGTGAATTTCATTGCTGAAAATAAAGAAGAAACGAATTCTTTGGTATTAAAGTCATCATGAACGGGAGTGACAACAAATATCGCTCCTTTACGGTATTTTGGCGATTTTTTGTTCAATTCGTTTTTCAGTCTTGTTGCCACTAAACGAGCTATCTGTAATGTAATTTGAGGGTGCGACTTGGTTAATTGTGCGAACCCTTCACTTGAAAGCTCGGCAAGCACGGTGTCACGCGCGGCAGCCACTGTGCCATAACGTCCAGAACGGGTGAGGGACGCCATTTCACCGACGGTTTCACCAGCAAGCATCTCTGAAAGGAGCCGATGCCGACCATTACCTTCGTCTATGATTCGGCGCATTTTACCGGCCAATATTAAATAAATTGAATTACTGGGTTCACCTTGCCGATAGAGAATTTGGCCGCTATTTAAGCTACGCCACTCCACCCCCTCAAGTAAATTTTTGAAGCCCTGTGGATCATGGAAGTCAAACAAACTGCTCATATAAAGCGCAAATTGACCCCTGTACACAAGTTGCCTGATCGATTTGTCGTAATGGAACTTTGCATCAGGGAATTGACGTAATACAGAAATAAGTACTTTATCGGGGATAGATAGTAAAGTGGTTGGTTCTGCAGCCACTAAGTAAATCTTACCTTGAAAGTTTACCTGAGATTTTAAATTGCCAATTAAAGTGCCTGCTTCAAACGCATCAAGAGCCTGCTCGCCATGAGTATGGCTGTTTAAGAAAAAGGAAAGTTTGCCTGAAACGATAATAAATATGGCAAAGCGGTCTTTATGCTTAAATACCATCTTCTCGCCCGCTTGAAGCGTTAATTCACCGGAGTGGCTTGCTAGCTCTTTGAGTGCCGTAGAATCAATGCGAGCAAACTCTGGCTGTTTCTGCAAAGTATTATATCGATCATTTTCGTGCAATATCATCATTAGAGTTCTATAGCTGATGCTCTAAATAGTTGGCTAGATCGTTCAAGTAGGTCTGTCATATAGGCCTCGGATCAATAAATTTTTGTAGTAAATTATGGAGAAACGATATGTCGAAATATGGCTACTAAAAATAATTCTACATGAGTTAAAAATCAAGAAGGTAGCCTAATGATTTATCAATAATCAAACATTAGGATTAAGGAGTGATGAGTTTTACGTCCTAAGACTAATCGATAATGCGATGTGCAAAATTCTGAAATAGTTTATTTTGATGTTATTTCTCAAACAGCCCAAGCTCCGACTCTTTAAAGCCGTCATTCGTTCATTGTATTAGCGGCATAATTAAGCTTTAAGCCGAGAAATACCGTGTTACTTCAAGCCCTGGTGAGATTTTTCAGGTTTCTGACGTTGTTGGGTCGATAATCGATTTAACTTCAGCAATGCTATTTGCAGGGAACCCGCCACGTTCCGCGTGTTCGCGAAGGGCTTCCTCGTTTGGCGCGATATAGACGCAATAAATTTTATCCTCGGTCACAAAACTTTCTAACCATTGTGTTTGAGTGCCCATTTCGTGTAATACGCCGCAAGAGGTTTGTGAAATGCCCTGAAGTTCCTCGGCAGATAGTTTTCCAGCGTCTGGTATTTTACGTTCGATGATGTATTTTGGCATAACGGATCCCTCGGTAAATTTAAAGGTAAATTGCAATGTGAGGTATATTCTGATCTTATAATCAATGTATAGTAAGGTCTAAATATGACAAAAACGTGCTATTTATGCCAAATATAAACATTTCTATCCTCGCTATCGAAGAAACGATGATTTACACCCTAGCGGGTCCCTATGACATTTTCTCTACAGCAGCGCTGTGTAGCCAGCAAATGCGGTCAGAATCAGCCATTTTCGTAACGGATACATCGGTTGTTGGTATAAAAAAAGGTCACCTAACGTGTTACAACGGCTTAACGATAGAGTGCCAAAAGTCGCTGACTGAAGTGACAACGACAGATCTCATTATTATTCCTTCGGTTGAGTTTATTGATGAACCATTTTTAACAAAATACCCACAATTGAAAGATTGGCTTACCCAGCATTATGAGAAGGGAGCTGTTATCGCTAGCATTTGTGCGGGGGCTTTTTTAATTGCAGAGACAGGTTTGTTGGACGGAAAAATAGCGACCACGCATTGGGCTTTTGCTGATTTGTTGCAAGAGAAATTTCCAGAGGTAGAGGTGTATGGTGACAAGATCATCACGGAGCAAGATAATGTTATTTGCGCGGGTGGTGCGACCTCATGGCAAGACCTTGTGACTTATTTGCTGGAGAAATACGCATCAACAGATACGGCGAAATATATAGAGAATTTTTTTCTTTTAAACACGCATGGCTATGGTCAAAAACCGTTTAAAAAGTTAACAAGTACGCTGGAACATAATGATCAAATTATTATGGATTCACAACAATGGGTTAAAGATAATTTAACAGTAGAAGACTTGTTGAAACAAATTACTCAGCAATCAGGTTTGGCAGAAAGAACATTTAAACGACGGTTCAAAAAAGCAACTAAACAAAGCCCGAATGAATATATACAAAATGAGCGCATTGATACTGCAAAGTATTTACTGCTAAGCAGTAAGCTGAGTATCCAAAAAATTGGAGAAGAAGTCGGCCTGTTCGATGGTAGTTATTTTAGGCGGTTATTTAAAGCGAAGACAGGAATGACCGCGAATGCCTATAGAAAAAGTTTCACCAGTTTGGACGATTCAAGAAAGATAATTTAGGAATAAGTTTTATTTCTAGGAGCCGGTTTACAGCTATTTTTAGAATGCTAAGTTAAGTAGGCGCTAGCCATATCTTAAACCTGACTTTGGTGGGGATCACAAGCTGAATCGTCTGAGTTAATTTGCCCCGCTAACTCGTGACGGCGGCATTCATATCACTGTTGATACAGCAGTGATACCAATGTTGAAAGGAGAAGGGTAGGCGTACCTATTAATTACAGAATGAAAAAAGCGCAAGGTGCTTTGGGTAAGGTTATCTTGCCAAAGCTACCGCAACGGCCATCGTGCTGGTAACTTAATGATGGGCGTAGCGAGGGGCATTTGAGAATGAACCTAATGGCGTCGCAAACTCAGTTACTCCGAGTATGACAAGTGAGAATAGGCTACCTTTGTATTCGCTGTAGAGGAATTGATTTGTTTTTGTAGCGTATTGAGCTTGTCCAGTAGTTGGATTTTTAGTGCCAATAAGTCTTTTGCCAAGAGTGCAGCGTCCTGTTTTTTATTATTGTTATATAGCTTGATAATACGGTAACCCGTTTTATGAACGCTTTTGTGAATGGCTTCTAAGTCACGAAATTCACTTAAATTGCCGTAGTGTTTTTTGCCATAACCACCGTACCAATTCCCTAGTTGACATTCATGATGATTAGTCAGTTCGTTGTGTTGTAATCCAAGTTGATGACCTTCCAGTACGTCAAATATTTCCTGAATCCATTGTATGTGGTCGCTTTGCGCCCTGACTAGATGCAAGTTACTCATTGCCCAGTGAGCATTGTCCCAAATTGACCATGCTTCATCAGGTTTATAGTTACGCATCCAAGAAGCTACCTTTTCTGCCGGCATTGGTTTGGCAATCGCGTAACCTTGTGCATAATGACAGCCAATTCGCATCAGGAGAACACCATGTTCAGTCGTTTCAACACCTTCGGCAATAACTTCTCGGTCGAACGCTTCAGCCAAACCGATGATGCCCTCGATTAAAGCTAAATCTTCTTTATCATCCAGCATGTCACGGACGAAAGATTGATCAATCTTAATAGTGTGAGCAGGCAAGCTTCTAAGGTGTGTTAAAGAGGAATAACCGGTGCCAAAATCATCAAGAGCCACATTGATGCCCAATACCTCTTGGCAACTGGTGATAATTTCATTGATCTTCATAAGGTCTCCCAACGCACTACTTTCTAAGATCTCTATTTGTAAGTCTTGGGGGGGAACGTTAGGATGCCTAGCTAGGGCATCATCGAGTTGATTAAAGAAAACGGAAGATTGCAGGTGGTGGGAAGCGATATTAATGCTGACTTCAAGTTTCACACCTTGCTGTTGCCAGTGATCGAGTTGTTGTAAGGCCTCATTAATCACCCAGCCCCCAACTTGAATTTCTAACTCAGTCCCTTCGATAAGGGGTAAAAAATCTAATGGTGGAATCAAACCTCTTTCAGGGTGGAACCAGCGAATCAAGGCTTCTGCGCCAAATACCTTGCCGGTTCTCATGTTTACTTTAGGCTGGTAATACAGTTGAAACTCTTTATTGCTTAATGCTTGTGTAATTTCATCTAATTGATGATGCTTTTGAATGGTACGCTGATCCTCTTCCGGGTTGAAAAAGTGATAACGGTGTTTGCCAGCAAGCTTAGCTTGATACATCGCTTGGTCGGCGTGACGAAGTAGTGTGTCTATGTCACCATTATCATCAGGGTATAAAGTTACACCACTCGACACGGATACCTTATGATGGAAACCATCAATGATATATGGCTCAGCAAGTGCGTGGTGGAGTCGTTCTATCGTTTGTTCACATTGTGTAAAAGATTCAATATCATTTAGCAACAAGGCGAATTCATCACCGCCTTGGCGAGAGACTGTGTCTTCCTCTCTGATGCTGCTGCTAATGCGTTTAGCGACTTCCACCAACAAGCGGTCACCCGTGCTATGACCATAATTATCATTGACCGGTTTAAAGTCATCTAAATCAAGGAAACAAATGGCAAGTTGATTACCGGTGCGTTTACTGTGAGCAATAGATTGGTTGAAGCGGTCTATAAATAACACTCGATTAGGCAGCTTTGTCAGTGGGTCGTAATGAGCCATGAAACTCAGCTGTTCTTGTTGCTCTTTGCTTTTCGTGATATCGGTGAATATGCCAACATAATTGACCACGTTATTTTGGTCATCCTTGAGTACGGAAATGGTGAGTAATTCAATATATATATCACCGTCTTTCTTACGGTTCCAGACTTCACCTCGCCAGTGATCTTGCTTTTTAACCTCATGCCACATTCCGTCATAAAACGCTTGTCTCTGTTTGCCTGAGCTTAGAATGCGAGGGTTTTGACCAATAAGCTCTTCACGGCTATAGCCTGTAATGTCGCAAAAGGCAGGGTTAATATCAACAATATTCATGTTGTCATCGGTAATGAAGATACCATCATGCGTTTCACTAAATACACGAGATGAGAGTTTAAGTTCTAGCTCTGCTTTCTTTTGGTGGGTGACCTCCTGGACCGTTCCGCGTATCATGACTGCCTTGTTCGTTGAATCAAACTCGGCCTTTCCAATCCCACGCATCCAACGTATATTTCCATTCCTATCGGTAATTCTATATTCAACATCTAGGTCTGAAGCATTATCAATATGTGACTGAATGACCTTATCAACATGTGCGCGGTCATCAGGGTGCATGGTACTCAACACATCAGCCATGCTGGATTTGTCGTGTGCTAAAGGGAAACCTAATTCTTGGAAAACAGCATTAGAGTATGTAAATTCACCAGTTAAGACGTTGTATTCCCAGGTGCCTATACCTCCGGCGAGTTGACTCAAGCGTAATTGTTCTTCGCTATGAGTAAGCAGTTCTATATTGTCTTCTAACGCTTTTGTTCGCTTTAAAATAGTGTGTTCTAACCGTTGGTGATTGTGTCTTAGACGTGACCACAAAAGAGATGAGGCGGTTGCTAAAATGATAAAGAGCAAGCCAATCAAAACAGGGTATACAAGTGCCGAATAATCTCTCCAACCATTAATTGGAAAAGCGTGAAATGTCCACATTCCATTCGGGACTTTAATGGTCAATACTTCAGGGTTTTCAATTAATGGGGTGTTTGAGCTTGAGATAATATGCATTTCACCAGTATCAGGGTGAGTTCGTGATAGCTGATAGGCGATGCCTTCTTCAATAAGCGCGGGTAATTTTGCCGATTCTAAAATATCAGGAAAACGGATTAAGGCACCCGCAAAGCCCCAAAATTGCTTTCCTTTTGGTGTCTTTAAATAAATAGGTAAACGGGCTGCTGCACCAACCCCGCCTTGGACAAGGTTAAAAGGGCCGGCCAGAGTCAGCTTGCCGGTATCTCTAGCAAGAAATGCTTCTTTATTTCGGTCGGGGCTTAATAACAGGTTGTGGCCTATTGCGCCCTCATTGCCTTTCAACGGCACGAGGTGTCTTATAACGCCATTAGGCTGGAGTTGTAACGATGCAATGCCGGGATAGAGCGGTAGCATTTCTGTTGCCAACTTAGTAAAGCCAGAAACATCACCATTTTGTGTGCGTATTAATGCCGCTAATGGGTAAGTAGCAGAAAAAGCCTGATAGAGGTTATTTCTGATATGGCTGACATAACTACTGGCGATTTTTTGGGTTGCGATGCGTTTTTCTTGATAACTATATTGGTCAAATAAATACACTGCATACAGTGATATGACAACTGATATAACAAAGGTAATCTGTACAAACGTCGATTGTCTAAATGAAGTAACCACTTTGGATCCATTTTTTCCAAACAAGTAGTATTGCAGTTAAATTTATAATGTTCAATTGTTAAATATCATGGTTATCTAATACTGACTTCGTGAGCACTAACCGTGCTTAAGCACGTCCAAAATACCACCCAACAAAAAAGCCCTTAATTATGCGTTATGGCTAGTAAATTATACTCATAATGGGTTAGTTGAATTTTTCAAAGAATTTGTAATAAATCGCGGGATAGAACGTCACATGCTCTACGCAAGATCATGCTTTCCTGATACCTATTGGATTGACGTTAAAATCTCGCCAGTTTGTTCGATTACTCGCGCCGGTTTTGTATTGCTGGATAACCCATTATCTTGTCTTTCAGGATTAGCAGATGGCGCATTGCCAAGAACGCCCTTATGGTAATTCTTCTCTGCCTCTGACATCTCCTTTGGCGTTAGAAAGTCCATGTTGACCAGTTGATCTTCTAGGTTGACTATCCGTTGCGCCAGCTTCGTTGTTAGAAACGTCTGCTGCTGCTCGGCTATCTCTTCCACTGTTTTTACTTTTAGTTTTTTTATTTTTAACTCTAGCCGTTAATTCATCTTTTATGAGGAAATCACTCGGATTCTCTTGATTGCAATTACTATCAGCCGTACGATTCGCCTCGGTTAACGCTATTGCAATTACTATCAGCCGTACGATTCGCCTCGGTTAACGCTAAGCCAAATTCGGCCTTTATATAGTTCAGGTAACTCTATTGGATTATTTGTGGCGTTGCTTGATTTAACGTGAGCACACCTTCCCTTAAAGCGTTCTATTTTGCTGATCATATTCATGCTACATATATTTTATTTTTCACACAAACGCGTTACATTGCGTGTACTTTTAAAGAAAACTATACTCATGTCACCAAAGAAAACAACAACACTTAACCTACGCGTTGATCCCGCTATAAAAGAAGCTATCAAGATTGCTGCCAGCCTTGATCACCGTAGCGTAGCCAACATGATTGAAATGCTTAT
>MAAC01013920.1_pt1 | contig 11842 bp, 11 predicted proteins | sample 1115981 | NCBI WGS metagenome assembly MAAC01 (sample SAMN04961126, study PRJNA320927) | seawater metagenome | isolation source: sample BD02T64 sea water enriched with oil for 64 days | place: USA:Gulf of Mexico | collected 2013-07-27 | reverse complement strand
CTTAGGTTTTGTCTGGAACTAAAAACCTGACCGTACTTCCTGTACATAAAAGCTCTATCGGTTTTAGCGATAGAGCTTAAAGTATAAAGTATAACTAATTAGTGTTATTCAATCTCAGCGAGTTTCTTCTCTAAGTAATGGATGTTTGCACCACCATTAACAAAACCTTGGTCATTCAAAATATCTTGATGTAAGGCAATATTGGTTTTAATACCATCAATGACAAGTTCGTTTAAGGCATTACGCATACGCGCTATCGCAACATCACGGTTATCACCCCAAGTGATTAATTTTCCAATCATTGAGTCGTAATGTGGCGGTACAGAATAATCAGCATAAATATGAGAATCCCAACGCACACCTAAGCCACCCGGAGGATGGAAACGAGTAATTTTACCCGGTGAAGGAATAAACGTTCGTGGATCTTCAGCATTAATCCGACATTCAATAGAATGTCCAGCCACTTTAATATCTTCTTGGGTATAAGATAACGGCTGGCCAGCAGCAACACGTAATTGTTCTTTAATTAAATCAACACCCGTGATCATCTCAGTAACTGGATGCTCAACTTGAATACGGGTATTCATTTCAATGAAATAGAATTCACCATTTTCATACAAAAACTCAAAGGTACCGGCACCACGATAACTGATTTCAATACAGGCATTACAACAACGTTCACCAATTTTGGCACGCATTTCAGGGGTAATACCTGGTGCTGGCGCTTCTTCAACGACTTTTTGATGACGACGTTGCATAGAACAATCACGTTCACCTAAATGAATTGCGCTACCTTGGCCGTCGGCCATTATTTGAATTTCTACATGACGTGGATTTTCAAGGAATTTTTCCATGTAAACCATGTCATTATTGAACGTCACACGCGCTTCAGTTTTAGTTAAAGCAATGGATTCAATTAACTCTTCTTCGCTACGAACCACACGCATTCCGCGACCACCGCCACCACCAGAAGCTTTGATGATCACCGGATAACCAATACGTTTGCCATGGGCTAGATTGGCGTCATCATCCTCAGTCAATGGTCCATCTGAACCAGGAACACAAGGAACGCCAGCAGCTTTCATTGCTTTAATAGCGGAAACTTTGTCACCCATCAAGCGTATGCTATCTGCTTTAGGCCCAATAAAAGCAAAACCTGACTGTTCAACTTGCTCGGCAAAGTCAGCATTTTCTGCTAAAAAGCCATAGCCAGGGTGAATAGCCACAGAATTTGTTACTTCAGCTGCGGTAATAAGTGTCGGAATGTTTAAGTAACTTTCCATTGCTGATGGTTTGCCAATACAAATGGTTTCGTCAGCCAACAAAACGTGCTTGAGATTTTTATCCGCCGTTGAATGAACAGCAACAGTTTTTATGCCGAGCTCTTTACAGGCTCGCAATATTCTCAATGCAATTTCGCCACGATTGGCGATCAGAACTTTATCTAACATGAAATACCCTTACTTTTTGGGCTTATTCAATGATGAATAGCGGTTGGTCGAATTCGATAGCATCTTCGTTACTCGCTAAAATCTCTTTTACAACACCTGATTTATCAGCTTCAATTTGGTTCATCATTTTCATTGCTTCAAGAATACATAAAGTATCACCAGCGTTAACATGCTGACCTACTTCTACAAATGCCGGTACATCTGGCGAAGCAGAAGCGTAGAAAGTACCTACCATAGGTGAGCGAACAACATGCCCTGAAATTACAGCTGGCGCTGCGGCTTCAGTTGCGGCAACTGCGGGAGCTGCTGCGGCAGGAGCAGCTTGCATCATAGGAGCTGCATGCATCATTGGGGCTGCTTGTACCACGGCACCACGGCTGATGCGTACTGACTCTTCGCCTTCCGAGATTTCTAATTCGTTGATACCTGATTCTTCAACAAGTTCGATTAGTTTTTTTATTTTACGAATATCCATAAGATTACCTTTTTGTCTGTCTGTGTATTTTATTAATGTAAGTGGCTTTATAAGGCCAATTATTATGTATTCTTTGTTAAATATTGATGAGCACTGGTTAAAGCATAACCATAACCAATAGGCCCTAATCCACAAATCACCCCTTGAGCAACATCGGATAAATACGAATGTTGTCGAAAGTCTTCTCTTGCATGCACGTTGGATAAATGCACTTCAATAAATGGAATGTTTACTGATAAAAGAGCGTCTCTTAACGCGACACTAGTGTGAGTAAATGCAGCAGGGTTTATTATAATAAAGTCAATGTTTTCAAATGCTTTATGTATTTCTTCAATTAATTCATGTTCGGCATTAGATTGCATATGCGACAACTTGAGGCCAAGTTGTTCGGCACGCTGATTCAGATCTTCGATAATATTGTTCAGCGTTAAAGAACCATAAATGCCAGGCTCTCTTTTGCCAAGCATATTTAAATTTGGACCATTTAGCACTAAAACCTTAAACTTTGCTGTCATTTTCTTGGAAATGCCTCTTAAGTTTCAACATTGCAATCATCATCACATAAAACGCCTTGTGATGGGAAGTTATTTGTCTAATAACTATCAGTTTCTTGAATTTGGCGATTATTATAGTGTTTTCACCGAAATTAGCAGCAAAATACTGGTCTGATCACTTTTTGGTTGTTTTGGTTATTAAATTTTTTGTTATTTGCTAGCTTTTGACTAAACTTATCATTCTTAGTGTAAGTTTCTGATTTTTTGTTTTTTGTGACTTTTTTTGCATTCTTTTATGCGTGGCTAAAGCCAAGCTTCTAATGGTTAAATTGGATTTCTTGATAAGGATATCGCTATCTTCCGTATTCTTAAAGTTTGTTTATTAATTCTCATGGTTTCTTTGAGTTCACCTTCAAGGGCATTGAGCGTTATCACCCATAAATTAGTTGCTGTAGAAGGCATTAATAGCGCACAACTAAGGCGTATATATCTGATGCGCCAACTACGTTGGGCTAATGATACGCCTATCGTCGTCTATGTTTTACCAAGTCAGCACCCCGTACATAAAGCGTTCTCCAAAAATGCGCTGAATATATTCCCCTATAAGCTCGATAGAATTTGGAACAAGTTAACGTTTTCAGGTTTGGGTATTGCTCCCATCGTTGTTAAATCTCAAGCAGATTTAATAAAAGCCGTTAGCTCTACTCCTGGTGCCATTGGTTATATTGATAATATGAATGAGGAAGAGCATGTCAATGTTGTTAAAATTTCAATATAAAGCTGTTAGTAAACAGCTGATCACTAGCTTGATTCTTATGGTTAGTTTAGGAGCTATGCCAGCTCTTGGCGCTGAATCGCCTAATCAATCATGGCAAGTGCATGGTTTTTTAGCACAAGGTTTAATTGGAGTTCAGGGCAGTGATTTTGTTAATGATGAAGAAAATACCTCACTAAAACTCACTGAAATAGGCCTTAATGCGACTTATCAACTTAATGACTCCCTACGTATTGCAGGACAAGCGGTTTATTTAAATGGCGGTAATCGCTATGCCGAAGGGGTTCGTATCGATTATTTGCTAGCAGATTGGTCGTTATATACCAGCGAACATTGGCAGGCAAATTTATATATCGGACGCTTTAAAACTTATCATTGGCTTTATTCAAGCACCAGAGATGTGCCTATGACTAGACCCAGCATTATTCTTCCGCAATCCGTCTACTTTGATGGTACTAGGGATTTATCGGTTGGTGGTGATGGACTTGCTCTTTCAGCTAAGCATTTCAGTGATACTTGGGGGGAGTTTGATTTTAACCTAAGTTCCGGCATTTCACCTATCTCAGATAAACAAACAAAACTTCTGATGGGAAGGATTTCAAAGGGGGATTTACAACATGATAACGATCTACAAGCGAGTATTTATTGGCAGCCAGAGATGTCTAATTGGCGTTTGGGTATCGCGTTAACCGATGGTGATTTTAGTTACGAAACGAAAAACGAAAATATTTTCGCCGATGGCGAATTAGAGCTTAAAAGATACTATGTTAACGGTGAATATCAAGCAGAAAAGTGGACATTTAGTTTTGAACTACTACAAGAGCAGTTGGTATTAGATGGTTTATTATTTCCTACCTTTTATAGTGATACTACCGGACAAGGAGGTTTTGTACAGGGAGAATACCAGCTAAATGAAAACATAAAATTACTGACAAGGTATGAGCATTACTATGGCAATAAAGACGATAAACACGGTGTTCAACTTGAGAAGAACTCCTTTGGCTATGTTCCTCATTACTTTGGCTATCAACATGATAGCGTGTTAGGCGTGACTTACCATTTATCAACAAATATGCAAATACAGCTTGAGCATCACTGGGTAAAAGGTACGGCGAGACTTACTCCTGTTGTTTTTCCAGATCCAACAGTTAATTATAATAAATATTGGCACATCTCAGCTTTACAATTCATCACTTGGTTTTAAGTGATGAATAAAATATTTGTTAGTGTACCAACCAAATTATTAATATTAGTGGTTAGTGCGTTGCTGATTTTAAGTGCAGGCATTACAGTGATGTCTATCACACGGTTAAATCAGGAATTTAAAAATTACCAAGTTGAAAAAATACAACAAGGACAAGCCCAGTTAGCCCTTCACAGCGGTGTAGCCAGGGAGCAACTGGCATTATGGATAGAGTCCTTTGCTGATGTTGTGCAGTTTGATGGCAAAGCAAGCAAACAGAGTTTAGCCACATCATTATCCAGGCAGTTTGATGCTTTACAAATAAATCATAATGTTGAGAATGTTTGGTTGTTAGATGAACATATATCAGTGCTGTATAGCTCAGACAAACTGACGAATTTTGTCCGTAATGCCTCGAATCAAGTGATCAATAATCAAGCTCCCTTCCATCAGTTATATTGCGAGAATATTTGCCAACAGTTGATCGCTGTACCATTACTTAATAGTAAAAATGAATTGGTAGTGATTGTGATGACCATTTCATTAGTTGATGTTATTTACTCAATCAATAAAACACTAAACAGTGAAATTGCGGTGGTAAGCTTTGAAAAATCAAATGATGTGCAGGTTGTTGACGTAAAATTTTTATCAACATCTAATGCCGAGTTAATGCATAGCGTTTTTAATAGCCAACCAGCAAAGTTGACCGTTGAAGAAGTAAAGCAACAAGGGTTGCAAGTAGACATAAATGCTGGCAGTTATTTAATGAACCTAATGAGTTTATCACAGACAAACTCAAAACAGTTTTATCTTGCCTTGGTTGACGATGTAACGTCTATCACGGATGAATATAAACAATATCGCTTACAGTTCTTATTATCGGCATTACTGATTTTTGTCACCTTAGCGTTGTTAGTGTATTTTGTTGCCAGCCCTTTTACTAACCGGATATTGATGTTATCAAATGCTTTGCCTCTGTTAGCAAAAAAAGAGTTTGAACATTTTCGTAAAATTCGTTTGAAGCGTCGCCGTTTGTTAGTCGATGAACTTGATGTTGTCGCTGATTCAGCCATTGAATTAAGTTACGAACTAGAAAACCTCAATATTGAAGTCGAACAAAAAACCAAAGAGCTTGAAAATATTGCGATGTATGACCTATTAACCGGTTTACCAAATCGTAATATGCTTAATCATCAATTGCGGAAAAGCATTGCCAATATCGGACGTTATAAGCATGGCGTTGCTATTTTATTTTTAGATCTCGATGATTTTAAAAAGGTCAACGATAGCCATGGCCATAGTGAAGGGGACAAGCTGTTAGTTGAAGCGGCAAATCGAGTGAAATTGAGTGTGCGTAACATTGATCTAGCCTGTCGTTTCGGCGGAGATGAATTTGTCGTGGTACTCAGTCATATAAATGCCGTGGAAGATGCTATTCCCGTTGCGGAAGAAATTTTAGAACGTTTTAAAGCACCGATCCAAATTGGTTCAAGCATCTTTTACGTTTCTACCAGTATTGGCATTGCCTTTATCGATGATGAATCAACCAAACCAGAACAGTTGATTAGCCATGCTGACATTGCTATGTATGAAGCTAAAAACAACGGCGGTAGTCAGTATCATATCTATCAAAGTGACATGTATCAGCGTGTTGCTCATCGAGTGATGATGGAAGCCGAAGTCAGGCAAGCCTTAGCTAAAAGCCAATTTAGCTTAAGTTTACAACCCCAGATTGTCGCAAACACTAAAAAGCTATATGGCTTTGAAGCACTATTACGCTGGAATCATCCTGAAAAAGGCATGATTTCACCTGATGATTTTATCCCTATTTTAGAAAACTCAGCACATATGGTGGAACTTGGTTATTGGGTCATTCGTCGCTGTTTTGAATTAGCTCACCAGCTCAAGGACCGTGGCTTAAGTAACATTCGTATTGCTATTAATTTATCAGCAGGACAATTTGTTGATGTAAATTTGCCTAATTATTTACGTGCCTTGCTGAATGAATTTTCATTATCGGCTCATAATTTCGAACTAGAATTGACAGAGCAAACGCTAGTTAAAGATATCGACCGTGCCATTGATATGATGAACAGTTTGAAAGAAATTGGCTTTACATTTGCCATTGACGACTTTGGCACCGGTTATTCTTCCTTGGCTTATATCAAGAAAATGCCGGTTGATGTTATTAAAATCGATAAGAGTTTTATTTTTGGCATGTTAGAAAACCATGCTGATTATCAAATTATTATGTCAACCATCGCCATGGTGAAAAATTTGGGCTTAACAGTCATTGCTGAAGGGGTTGAAAGTAGCGCGCAATTGAGAAGTCTAACTGAAAATAAATGTGACATTATTCAAGGTTATTATTATTCAAAGCCGGTTCCCGAGGCACAATTATTTGATTTTGTAGATAGACAAATAGTCGACGGGCATTGGAAAACTGCCGCTCAATTAATGTTTGAATAACACCCATTTTTTAAACAGATATTATTCAAACTTATTTTTCAATCGACGCTTTGGCGTTGATTATTACCCTCAGTTGAAAGTTGCCTCAACATGTTTTGAGAACTTATCAGCAGCCATAAATCCTGTGACCCGTTTCTTAGTTAATTCATTACCAGCAAGGTCAAAAAACAAGATTGATGGTAAACCGAAAACGTTAAAGTGACTCATAAATTCACTATTTATTGCACTATCTGTATCTGTAAGGTCTATTTGCACTAACAATGTATTTGCTAAGGCTTTTTGCACCGCAGGCTCAGGAAAGGTATATTCTTCAAACTCTTTGCAAGCGATACACCAATCTGCGTATAAATCAACCATCACCGTTTTTCCTTGGGCATTTGCTGTTGCCACGGTTTGGTTTAGTTCAGCCAACGAACCTACTTTAATAAATTCATTTCCATGCTGGATTGTTGATGATGTATTAATGCTGGTTGGGTTGGTGAGTTGGTAACCTTTTTGTGCTCCATAGAACATCATCAAAAAGATAATCAAACTGCGGAAACCAAAGGCAAAGTTCACCTTCGACTTTTGATTGATCACATAGAAGTATGTAGCAGAGGCCAGTAATAAACATACCCATAATATCTCGGTCAATATTTCAGGGATGAAACGCTCTAATAAAAAGATAGGCACAGCTAAGAGCAATAGACCAAAGATGTTTTTAATGACATCCATCCAACTGCCTGCTTTAGGTAATAACTTACCACCTGAGCTTCCTAAAATTAATAAAGGTAAACCCATGCCTAAACTCAACGCATATAAAGCGGTAGCTCCTAAAACAATATCACCCGATTGAGAAATATATAATAAAGCACCCGTTAATGGCGCGGTGGTACAGGGAGAAGCGACTAAACCCGAAATTGCCCCCATAATGAGCACACCCCAATATGAACCACCTTTTTGGCTATTACTGATATTGTTGAGTTTATTTTGCCAGCTACTCGGTAGTGCTAAATTAAACAGTCCAAACATAGAGAGCGCGAGGAAAATAAACAATATACTTAAAGCGATTAGCACATAAGGGTGTTGAAACATCGCTTGAAATTTTGCGCCTGCCAATGCAACCACAATACCTAAAATCGTATACGTTACCGCCATGCCTTGTACATAAAAAAACGATAAACTGAAGGCTTTTTTGGTCGACAATTGTTCTTTTTGACCAACAATGATACCAGTCAATATCGGGTACATTGGAAATACACAGGGGGTAAATGACAGCAACAACCCACCGACAAAAAACGCTAATAAAGTCAGCCAAATATTGTCACCTTTCAACATGTCCGCTAATTGATATTGCTCACTCACTTCACTGGTAGTGTTAGTACTTGTTGTAGACTCTGTTGCTTGATTTAGCGTTGAAAAGATCACTGCAGCATCAGCACTAATCCTACTTAAATCAACAGATTTAGTGATAGGAGGAAAACATAAACCTTTTTCAGCACAGCCCTGATAACGAATTTTTAATAACCCCTGTTCACTCACTGAAGCTAGTGGTACATCAAAATTAAGTTCACCGATAAATATTTGCTGTTTGCCAAAAAACTCATCTTCGTGATCTATGCCTTTTGGTAATAATACCTCAGCGATTTCACTGTTCTCTGTGCTAAATTTAAATTGTTTTTTATACAGGTAATAACCTTCGGCAATATCGAAAGACACTTTGACAATATTATTTTGTTGATCAAAATTAAAAACAAAAGCCTGCTCTGGCTTTAAAAATTCGTCTTCATTACTAAAAAGTGCTGACGACGAAGTATCAAAAATAGACTGTTGAGCAACAGCTGAGAAACCGACTTGGGTAATAACGATCAATGCGATAAGGCGGAATAAATGGTGAATATATTTCTTCATACTATTTTAATGACTCTTTTATCCAGTTTAAATAATCTTCATCGCCTTGCTGGATGCTCATGGCGATAACCTCGGGGGTATCATATGGGTGTAAGCGCTTAATTTCATTACTCACGGCTTTAAATTTATCCTTGGTGGTTTTAATCACCAGTTGAATTTCATCATCACACTCAATGTTGTCTTGCCAACGATAGACCGAAATTATGTTTGGTATTATATTGACACAAGCGGCATACTTTTTCTGTACTAAGCTTTTTGCAATCTCTTTAGCGTTTTGGCTGTTTGGGCAAGTACATAGTACAACTTGATAGTTCAACAGTGTCTCCTTAACAATAACTTAATGAGCAAGAATACCCTTATATATGTGCTATTGAATCAATAACTATCGACAATTGCAATTGTCGATAGTTGCTTACGGTTGAAAAAGACCAGAGCAACCCCATATTTGTTTCATCTAATGAAAGAGAATTTTTATGTTTAGAGTTTTATTTTTACTTTTCATCATTGTCCCTATTATTGAAATCATGGTGCTGATGAATGTTGGCGCATGGCTTGGAGCATGGCCAACGATTGCCATTGTTATTGTAACCGCTTGGCTTGGTGCAAAAAATGTTAAACAGCAAGGTATCGCCACATTACAATCGGTACAAACCAAAATGTCACAAGGTGAAATGCCTTCCAGTGAGATTGTGGCAGGGCTATTACTACTTGTTGCCGGCGTACTGTTGGTAACTCCGGGCTTTGTTACTGACTTTTTTGGTTTGTCCTTGTTAATTCCTCAAGTGAGAAAGGCATTAATTAAATCTGTTCAGCAACACTTAACAGCAGCGGCGGGTTCATCTAATCAAGGGTTTAGTTTTCATTCACAGTCGTTTAATCAACAACCCTTTAATCAAAATACATTTGAACATGATGCTAAAGATATCGAAGATAATAAACATCAAGGTGAAACCTTAGATGGTGAATTTGAACGTAAAGATTAAAAAATTATCTGTTGGGGCTTGTGAAGTATTAAAATAGCCCCATTTCATATGCAAACAATTTTGTTAAATCTATTTTTAAAATTCTAAACTCTCAGGAGAGAAAATAAATGAGCATTCGTCCATTACATGATCGCGTAATCATCAAACGTAAAGAAGTAGAATCAAAGTCTGCTGGCGGTATTGTATTAACCGGTAGTGCTGCTGAAAAATCAACCCGTGGTGAAGTTGTTGCTGTAGGTAATGGCCGCATCCTAGAAAACGGTGAAGTACGTGCTTTAGACGTAAAAGTGGGCGACCAAGTTATTTTCAGTGAAGGCTATGGCGTAAAGACTGAGAAAATTGATGGCGACGAAGTGCTTATTTTAAGTGAAAGCGACATCTTAGCAATTGTAGAATAATTGCAAATAAATCAAATTTCATAACATGGCAATAGCGATGTTAATAAACAAATTTCTAAGGAATTAAGAAAATGGCAAAAGACTTATTATTTGGTAATGACGCACGCGTTAAAATGCTTAAAGGCGTAAATGTATTAGCTGACGCAGTAAAAGTAACCTTAGGTCCTAAAGGTCGTAACGTTGTATTAGACAAATCTTTTGGTGGTCCAACTATCACTAAAGATGGTGTTACCGTGGCAAAAGAAATCGAATTAGAAGATAAATTCGAAAACATGGGCGCTCAAATGGTTAAAGAAGTTGCTTCTAAAGCCAATGACGAAGCGGGTGACGGTACAACTACTGCAACTGTTTTAGCACAAGCGATTGTTAACGAAGGTTTGAAATCTATTGCTGCTGGCATGAATCCAATGGACCTTAAACGTGGTATCGACAAAGCCGTTATTGCTGCTGTTGAAGCACTTAAAGGCGCTTCTCAAGAATGTTCTGATACTAAAGCGATTGAGCAAGTAGGTACAATTTCTGCAAACTCTGATGAAACTGTCGGTCAAATCATTGCCACAGCAATGGACAAAGTTGGCACAGAGGGTGTTATCACGGTTGAAGAAGGCCAAGCATTAACAGATGAATTAGACGTTGTTGAAGGTATGCAATTTGACCGCGGTTACTTATCACCATACTTTATCAATAATCAAGAAAACGGCAGTGTTGAGTTAGAAAACCCGTTTATTTTGTTGGTAGATAAAAAAGTTTCAAATATCCGTGAATTATTAACTACCTTGGAAGGTGTTGCTAAAGCAGGTAAGCCACTATTAATTATTGCTGAAGATGTTGAAGGTGAAGCACTAGCGACATTAGTAGTGAACAACATGCGTGGTATCGTGAAAGTTGCTGCAGTTAAAGCCCCTGGTTTTGGTGACCGTCGTAAAGCTATGTTACAAGACATTGCAACATTAACGGCTGGTACTGTGATTTCTGAAGAAATCGGCATGGAGCTTGAAAAAGCTACGTTAGAAGATTTAGGTCAAGCTAAACGTGTAGTTATCTCTAAAGACAATACTACGATTATCGACGGTGTTGGTGAAGAAGCAGATATCCAAGGCCGTGTTGGTCAAATTCGTGGTCAAATTGAAGATTCTTCTTCAGATTACGATAAAGAAAAATTACAAGAACGTTTAGCTAAATTAGCTGGCGGTGTAGCCGTAATCAAAATTGGTGCAGCAACAGAAATTGAAATGAAAGAGAAAAAAGCTCGTGTTGAAGATGCATTACATGCAACTCGTGCCGCTGTTGAAGAAGGTGTTGTTGCAGGTGGTGGTGTTGCGTTAGTTCGTGCAGCTGATGCAATTAAAGACCTTGAAGGTGCTAACGAAGACCAAACTCACGGTGTTAATGTTGCTATTCGCGCTATGGAAGCACCACTTCGTCAAATCGTTGCCAACTGTGGTGATGAAGCCTCAGTAGTACTTAACGAAGTACGTAACGGCGAAGGTAACTTTGGTTATAACGCTGGCAATAGCACATACGGTGATATGTTAGCAATGGGTATTCTTGACCCAACTAAGGTAACCCGTTCAGCTTTACAATTTGCAGCCTCTGTTGCTGGTTTAATGCTAACGACCGAAGCGATGATCACCGATGCACCAGCTAAAGATGCTGGCGCTCCAGGAATGCCTGATATGGGCGGCATGGGCGGTATGGGTGGTATGGGCGGCATGATGTAATAG
>MAAC01009871.1_pt1 | contig 11847 bp, 10 predicted proteins | sample 1115981 | NCBI WGS metagenome assembly MAAC01 (sample SAMN04961126, study PRJNA320927) | seawater metagenome | isolation source: sample BD02T64 sea water enriched with oil for 64 days | place: USA:Gulf of Mexico | collected 2013-07-27 | reverse complement strand
GGAGCATGTGCTGCAGGCGCTGATTAACGCCCTCGACAATGACCGCCTGCACCACGCCTATTTGTTTACCGGTACTCGGGGTGTGGGTAAAACCACCATCGCGCGTATTCTCGCCAAGTGTTTGAATTGCGAGGAGGGCGTTAGCTCGGTCCCCTGTGGTAAATGCAGCGCCTGCACCGAGATAGCCGATGGCCGCTTTATTGATTTGATTGAAGTGGATGCGGCCTCGCGCACTAAGGTTGAAGACACCCGTGAGCTGCTCGACAACGTGCAGTACATGCCGTCCCACGGGCGCTTCAAGGTTTACCTGATCGATGAAGTGCACATGCTATCGACCCACAGTTTTAATGCCCTGTTAAAAACCCTGGAAGAGCCACCGGCCCACGTTAAGTTTTTGCTGGCGACCACCGATCCACAGAAATTGCCGGTGACGATTTTATCGCGCTGCCTGCAGTTCAATCTGAAAAACCTCAGCCCAGAGCGCATTGTTGAGCATCTAAGCTTTGTTCTCGGTGAAGAGAAAGTCCCCTTTGAAGAAGCGGCTCTCTGGGCTTTAGCCCGCGCCGCCGATGGCAGTATGCGCGATGCGCTGAGTTTGACCGATCAGGCCATTGCCCACGGTGGCGGCAAGCTTAGCGAGACTGAATTAAGCACCATGCTCGGCAGTATCGACCGCAGCTGGATTATCGCGATTTGTCAGGCCCTCGCCGAGCGCGATAGTTCCCAGGTTTTGGCGCAGGTAGCGCTATTGGCTGAGCATGCGCCGGACTTCGGTGCGGCCCTGAGTGAAATGCTTTCGGTGTGGCACCGTGTTGCCATCGCCCAGGTGGTGCCGGAAGCCGCGGATAATAGCCTCGGTGATCAACAGATGATCACCAGTTTGGCGACTAGCCTCGGGCGTGAAGAAGTTCAGCTGTACTACCAGATTTGCCTGCTCGGCAAGCGCGATTTAGCCCTGGCGGCCGACCCGCGCAGTGGTTTTGAAATGGTGATGCTACGTTTGTTGGCCTTTCAGCCTGCGCCGGAAATGGCGATGAAGCCACTGCCCGTGCCCACTGCAGAGGCTCCGGCTACAGCGCCCGTTGCGCCAATACCTCAAGCCGCAGCACCCCAAACGATGTTACCTGCTATGACGGCTGATACAGCTCTCGCCCAGGAGGTGCTGGAGCCTGTAAAAAAGCCTGAAGCGCTGGACGCGGTGGCGTACACCACGCCAGTAGCGCCAGCCGTTAAGCCCCTTGCTGTAGTTGCGCATGAGCCTGAAATAAAGGCAGATTCTAAAGCTGAGGTAGAGCCGCAAGCTGCGCCGGTTCCGGCCCCCCATGTGGCGCCGCGCAATGAAGCCCCGGCTTTTAAGCCGCCGGTCGCGCCAGCGCAGAGTGAGAATCCGGCACCTGCTGCTGCGCCATCGCCAGTCGCGTCGATACAGGCAGAGCCGCTACAAGCCCCACCCACTGTATCTGCACCTTCTATAGCTACAAATTTGGCCCCCCAGGCTTTATCGACTCGCCCGCAATCAATAGCGACTGCCGCAGCAGCCCCTAAGCTTGTCGATAAAGCCCAGCCCGTCAGCCTGCCCCTTAGTGATTACCCCTTAAGCAGCCTCGATAATGAGCGCTGGCTGGTGTTGTGTAATGCCTTGCCTATTTCAGGTTTACTCGCGACGGTGGCCGCAAATTCTGTGGTGGAAGAAAATGACGGCCAGCGGCTGTTGTTCCGCCTGGAGAAAGGGCACGATGCGGTCTATGATCCCGCCTATCAACAGCGCCTCGCGGATGCGCTGGGCGCGCATTTTCAGCAGTCGCTAAAGGTTGAGATTGTCATAGGGCAGGTCAGTGTTGAAACGCCGTACCTTTACCGCCTGCGCAAACGTGCCGAACGACAGGCGCTGGCCGTGCAAACCTTGCGAGACGACCCCGTGGCCAAAGCCCTCGAACAGCGTTTTGGTGCCAGCTTGAATGAAGCCACCGTGGTGCCGATCGACGAAGCGGCTGAGTAAAAAAAGCCTGTTAATACAGCGTATTCACAGCATCGGTAACAATGTGAATGGAAGAATTGAATTGAGGAGTAAGCCATGAAGCTCGACGACATGATGAAACAGGCCCAGGAAATGCAGGGTAAAATGCAGAAGATGCAGGAAGAAGTGCAAAATATTGAGGTCAAAGGCGAGTCCGGTGCGGGCATGGTCGAAGTGGTCATGACCGGTCGTCACGATGTGCGCAAGGTGACGCTTGATCCCAGCTTACTCACAGAAGATAAAGAAATTCTTGAAGATTTATTGGCTGCCGCAGTGAATGATGCCGTGCGTAAAGTCGAGGCTAAAAACAGCGACATGATGGGTGATTTGACCGCCGGCATGGGTTTGCCCGCTGGCTTTAAAATGCCGTTTTAATGAGAAGCCTCTTTATTTTGAGAACGTTAATTTTACGAACATTTGTTTTGCGTTTGTTTTTTACAAATAAGGCACGCTGAATAATGTTTGGCCCGGTTATTGACGAACTTATCGACGCCCTGCGTTGCTTGCCCGGCGTTGGCCCCAAGTCGGCCCAGCGTATGGCCCTGCATTTGCTCGATAAAGATCCCCGTGCAGCAGGTCGCTTATCGACCTCTATTCAACAAGCCGTTGAAAGGGTGGGGCGCTGCCAACTTTGTCGCATGTTAACGGAAGCCTCGGTGTGTGAAATTTGCGCCAATCAGCGACGTCAGCCCGACTTGCTGTGCGTGCTTGAAACCCCGGCTGACCTGTTTGCCATTGAGCAGAGCGGTTCCTATCGCGGGCGTTATTTTGTGCTGTTTGGGCATTTGTCGCCCATCGATGGTGTCGGCCCAGAATCGATTGGCATCGATCAGTTACTACAGCGTTTGGTTGATGAAGAAATTAAAGAGTTAATTCTGGCGACCAACCTGACCGTGGAAGGCGAGGCAACCGCTCACTACATCGGCACCCATGCCCAGGCTTTAGGCGTGGGTGTGTCGCGCATAGCCCACGGTGTGCCACTGGGTGGTGAGCTGGAGTACGTTGATGGCGGCACCTTGAGTCATGCTTTTAGTAGTCGTACTTTAATTTAGTCAGCGTACTTTGATTTAAATGCAGTATTTTTTTTATATTCCTAGCAGGTTTTATATTTTAGATCGACTTAAAACCCCTTCCAAACTAATGTTGAGTAAACTCTTTTGAGCAGCGAATATTCCCCGGCCATTAATTCCCCCGCCATTATGATCACCGACAACGAGGCGTTGGAAAAAGCCGCGCAACGCTGGCAGGAAGTTGACGTTATCGCTCTGGATACAGAGTTTATTCGAACCGACACTTTCTATCCGATACTGGCTTTAGTGCAGTTGTGTGACGGTGAAACCACCTGGTTGCTTGACCCTATAGCGCTACCTAAACCCCAGGGTTTGATCGATTTACTGGCCAACCCCAAGGTCATTAAAGTATTGCACTCCTGCTCGGAAGATCTGGAAACACTGGCCCACAGTCTTGGCCAGTTGCCCGATCCGCTGTTTGATACGCAGACTGCAGCCGCTTACTGCGGGCTGGGTTTTTCTGTCGGCTATCGCGGCGTGGTGAAAGAGCTGGCCGGTGTTGAGCTGGATAAGCACGAGACCCGCTCCGACTGGCTGCAGCGCCCGCTGAGTGACTCTCAATTAAGTTATGCGGCAGAAGACGTGCACTATTTATTACCGGTTTATCAGGCTCTGGTCGAACAACTTGAGAGCCAGCAACGCCTGAGCTGGGTGGAAGATGAAATGCTCGGTAAGCTGGCAAACTCCCGTCGCGCCCAACCGCCAGAAAAGTATTACACCCGTGTTAAAGGTGCGTGGAAGCTCGATGGGCGCGGGCTGGCTATTTTGCAGGCTCTCAGTACCTGGCGTGAAGGCGAGGCACGGCAGGAGAATCGCCCCCGTGGACGCATTATCGCCGATAAAGATTTACTCGCGATTTCATTCTTAAAGCCGCCACTGAATATGGGGCAGCTAAAAGGCACCAATGTGCTGCACCCGCGAGAGTTGCGTTTGTACGGCGAGAAAATACTCTCTGTTTTTGCCGAAATTGACGGCAACGACGGCAAAGGTTTCCCGGCCTTATTGCCCAAGGCCATCCCCCGTGAGCATGGCTCGATGTTGAAGTCTTGCCGCAAACTGGTGGTGGCTGCGGCTGAAGCCCTCGAACTGGCCCCCGAGGTGCTCGCACGTAAAGTTGATCTGGAATTTCTGGTGCGCTCCATCGCCTACGGTGAAGTGCAATTACCCGAGGTGTTAGCCAGTGGCTGGCGCTATGACGCGGTCGGTGAAAGCCTGTTGAGTCATGCCTCTGAATTGCAGGCTGGTATAAAAACTGACGGACAATAGAAGAAAGAATTGCTATGACTGTACTGTGTAAGATTTATAGAAGCGTGAACAAAAGTGACTGCTATCTTTACGTGCCTTTTGAGAAAGATCTCGAGGACGTGCCTGATACCCTGCTGAAACATCTGGGTAAGCTCGAGTCGGCGATGACTTTAAAGCTAACGCCGGAGCGCAAATTGGCCCAGGCCGATATTACAGAGGTGCTATCTCAGCTCGAAGAGCAGGGCTACTACCTGCAAATGGCATCGACCACTGACGAATATATGCAGATCGTTCGAGCGCGCAATGAGAAGCTTTAATGGCTGAGTTAGCGCCGGACTTTTGGAAAAATCGCCCGCTGGATGATCTCAATCCTCAGGAATGGGAGGCGTTGTGCGACGGCTGCGGACGCTGCTGTTTAGTTAAGCTGGAAGACTTCGAGAGCGATGAGGTTTATTTCACCAGCCTCGCCTGTGAGCTGCTCGATACGCAAAGCTGCCGCTGTGGGAATTACAGCCAGCGTTTTGAAAAAGTGGCAGACTGCATACAGCTTAGTGCTGACAACGTTGAAAACATTAACTGGTTGCCATCGACCTGCGCCTATCGCCTGCGACACGAGGGCGAACCACTGCCCGAGTGGCATCCACTGGTATCGGGCAATCCCGAATCAGTGCGCGAGGCGGGTATTTCGGTGAGCGGGCGGGTGACCTCCGAAGCCCATGTTCACCCCGATAGTCTCGAAGAGCACATCGTCCACTGGGTTGATTAATGGGCTGTCACGAGCGCTGTGTTTAAGGGTCGTTAATAAAACCCCAAGGGGCTAAAAAGGATATTTATGTATACACCGGAAAACTACTTTTGGGGCTGTGTGGCTTACGTACTGGGCGTATTGATGGCCACACCGTTTATCTGGTGGGCGACGCATCGTATACCCTGGTATCCGCTCAGAGCATTGTTTCGCATGCTAAGTTTGGCGCTTTTGTTAACCCCAGCTTTTCCCTATGCCGGCATGACTTATCTTGCCCCCGCCTGGGCGACCGCGGCCTTTGAGTTAATTAAGCCAACCATGGAGCACGGGGTGCGCCGAGTACTTATACCGGTCGGCTTTAGTTTTGCCGTGCTCTATGGCCTCAACCTTTGTGTGTGGCAGTTGTTGAAGGGGCGAGTCCCTAAGATAGCCCCTGAACCCGATGAAAATGAGGGGCACTTTTCGAGGCCAGAGTCAAAGGAAAGGGCTTCGCTGTCTTAATTTCTATCCTTACTTAAGCCTAACGCCCCTATATCTTAATGCCCGCGATTTAGCCTGTCTGGTTGTTCTCATTTGTACAGGCTCCAGTGCTCTATAAGCCCCGTGTTTCCTGGTGAAAGTCAGTATTGTGACTAGCTTCCCTTCCGTTTTATTCAGTAGCAGCAGTTTTTTTATTTTGTACTACGCTTAGCTAAAGCTGGACATTATCCAGTTTCGGTACCGGAATCTTGCAACTTCTCCTGTGTTTTTTTGGCACTGATGAGACTGTTGCATTTACTAAAATGGTGGAGGCTCAAATCATGACTTTTGTACAAAAGATAGGTTTATGTGGTTTGCTATTCGCCGTTTTCGCAGTGAATGGAAGCTATGCAGAAGCGGCAGCTACAGCAGAAGAAAAGGCGACAGTTGGACTCACGGGTACGAAGTTCACCCCGAGTGGAGCAATTCGGGCTGGCAATGCCGAGGGGACGATTCCCGAGTGGAAAAACGAGCCGATTCCCCTACCTGAGGGTTTTTTTCCTGGTGTTTTTCACCCCGATCCCTTCGCGGGTGATGCCGTTCGTTTAAAAATTACGGCCCAGAACTATCAGGAGCATGCCGACAAGCTGTCTGAAGGACAGAAAAAAATGTTTCAGACCTACGATGACTTCTTTATGAATATTTACCCGACGCGACGCTCGGTTGTGTATCAGGAGTATATTTATGAAGCGGCGGTGAAGAATCTGGATCGCACGGAATTTATCACCACCGATAATCACATGGGTATGATTGGCTTCACGGGTGCACGACGGGCCTGGGCTTTCCCCATTCCCCACAATGGTGATGAGGCCATACTCAATCACCAGTCGCGGCCGCGCCTGGTGTGGAATAAATCCCGGGAAGTCACCATTCCCGTGACCACCGGTGGGACTTTTGAGCTGAATAACCTGGATGTTGAATTTCATAATAAATGGAGTGATATCGACTTTGCCGAGGACGATCCAAAGATTGATCCCATGGATACTACTTTGTACTACACCCAAACCATTACCGGACCACCTAAATTGGCGGGGCAAGTTGTCCTCGCTCTTGAGCCCGTTACGTTTAATCGTAATTTCCGCAAAGCCTGGGCCTATAGCCCGGGGCAACGGCGGGTTAAGCGAGCGCCACAGATTGTTTATGACAACCCCTTAACAGCGGCCGATGGTTTGGGTACGACGGATCAGGTGTTTGGTTTTAATGGTCCCCTTGATCGTTTTAGCTATAAGTTGTTGGGTCGGCGCGAAGTCTATATACCCTACAACCCCTATCGTTTGTTCGATCAGGCGGCAACACCGGACAAAGTCATTGGTGCCAATGGCCGTTTTAATCAGGATTATGCCCGCTATGAGCTACACCGGGTTTGGCTGGTTGAAGCAAATTTAAAAGAGGGGACCAACCACGATTATTCCAAGCGCGTATTCTACCTGGACGAAGATTCCTGGGAGGTGATGTTGGCCGATAACTATGATCGCCGTGGTGAGCTTTGGCGTCACTGGGAAGATCATCAGATTTTCTACTATGACGTGAGATCTGTCCATCGGGTCACTGAATTACAATACGACTTCGATGCCCACCGTATGCTCGCGTTGATGATAGACAAGAGTAAAGCGCCCGACTTTGCATGGCGGGCGGAGGATAAGTTTTTCACTTCCGCAGCTGTGCGTCGACGCGGTGTGCGTTAGTCGAGCTGCATAATTTCTCGAGTGCGGGGTGTTAGCGGCCTCGTTACTCGGGTATCAATCGATCATTACATGTCGTTGTGGTGGGTGCTGGGTAGTTGATCTGATTAGAAATAGAGTGTTCCAGTTTCTAGTTGAGTCAATGAACCGTGCCCTAGCAACTGGTGCTCTCCCAGTGGCTCGGCTGGATAGGGACTTCTGCCCCATCATATAATTGTTGTGACCGCCCTGGTGTTGTGAATTACCAGAGAGACCGTATGGCGGAGCTTTAATAATGTTGTTATTTAAACGGGCAGTTATATTTGCGTTGCTACTGGGTGTGCTTACATTTAATGGAGGTACTGCGGGGGCGGCCGTGACGTCGAAAGAGCGGCGTGACATTGGTCTTGAAGACACGTTGTTGACACCCAGCGGGGCACTACGGGCAGGTAATGCGGAGGGCACGATTCCCGAGTGGAAAAATGAACCGACGCCACTACCTGAGGGTTTTGTTGCTGGCACCTTTCATTCCGACCCCTATGCCGCCGACCCGGTTCGTTTGAAGCTCACCCCGAAGAACTATAAGCAATATCAGGATAAGTTGTCCGAGGGTCAGAAGAAGATGTTTCAGACCTACGATGATTACTTCATGAATATTTATCCGACGCGGCGCTCGGTCGTTTATAAACCTTATATTTATGAGGCGGCCTTAAAGAATTTGCGGCGCACAAAGTTCAGACAAACCGATAGTCATATGGGCATGATTGGTTTTACGGGTGCTCGCCGGGCTTGGGCCTTCCCCATTCCTCACAATGCTGACGAGGCCTTTCTCAATCATCAGTCAAGGCCGCGCCTGGTGTGGAATAAGTCGCGAGAGGTCACCATTGCTGTCGCCTCCGATGGCAGTTATGAAATCAATAATCTGGATATTGAATTTCATAATAAGTGGAGTGACAGCGATGTTGCTGAGGACGACCCCACGGTTAAACCGATGGATACCACCCTGCTTTATCTGCAAACCCTAACGGGTCCACCGAAGATGGCAGGGCAAATTGTTCTCGCCCGCGAGCCGGTTACGTTTACGGATACTTTTCGCAAAGCCTGGGATTACAGCCCCGGGCAGCGTCGTGTTAAGCGCGCACCGCAAATTGTCTATGACAACCCCTTAACCGCTTCCGATGGCTTGGGGACGACGGATCAAGTTTTTGGCTTTAACGGGCCGACGGATCGCTTTAGCTATAAGTTGCTGGGGCGGCGAGAAATTTTTGTGCCCTATAATCCCTATCGCCTCTTCGATCAAGGCGCTACGCCGGATAAAGTGATCGCCCCCAGTGGGCGTTTTAATCAGGACTATGCCCGGTATGAATTGCACCGCGTGTGGATCATTGAGGCCGTGATTAAGGAGGGCACCAGCCACGACTACTCCAAGCGGGTGTTTTATCTCGATGAAGATTCATGGGAAGTGATGTTGGCCGACAATTATGACCGCCGTGGTGGGCTTTGGCGCCACTGGGAAGATCATCAAATCTTCTACTATGACGTGGGTTTTATGCACCGCGCAGCCGAGTTGCAATACGACTTTGATGCCCACCGCATGCTGGCGCTGTTGATTGGCAAGAGTAAAGCCCCCGACTTTGAATGGCGTGCCAATGATGCATTTTTTACCTCAGCAGCGGTGCGCAGAAGGGGTGTTCGTTAGCAGAGCATTGAGGCGTTGTGCTTACCCAGGGTCTGAGTTCTGAGAGCTGTACTCTGGTGCAGGATGTGTCTAATGAACCCCGTGCATGCCCTTGCGCAGCAGGGGCGAAATCAGCAGTAAAAATACCGCAATCCCCACAGCAAACCAGCCGACATTACTGTACACATCCATTGTCTTTGCCAATGCGCTCGCCTGATCCAGCATTTCTCCGCCCGCGCTCCTGCTACTGGTTAACTGGGCGATTTTACTGGCGATAAAGTTAGCCCCCGCCGAGGCGAGAAACCACACGCCCATCATCATGCCGACAATGCGCGGCACACTCAGTTTGGTAATCATCGACAGGCCAACCGGTGACAGGCAGAGCTCGCCGGTGGTGTGGAGGAGGTAAATGAGCACCAGCCAGATCATGCCGACGCCCTGTCCCTCGCTGGCGAGTCGGGCACCGAAGACCAGTACCAGAAAACCAAGGCCGACCTGAAACAGGGCGAGGGCAAACTTCACCGGTGTCGAGGGTTCGCGCCCACGAGCGGCGAGGCGCGTCCAGAGGATGGAAAATACCGGCGCTAATAGAAAGATAAAAAAGGCGTTGAAGGACTGAAATACCGATGCCGGTAGTTCGTAGTCAAATAGAACGCGGTCAACACTGCGGTCGGCAAAGAGGTTGAGTGATGAACCCGCCTGTTCAAACAGTGCCCAGAAAAGCACAGAAAAAAGAATTAGCGTAGCGGCGACAAACAGGCGATGGCGCTCCACCGGCTCGCATTTGAGGAAGGCGTAGGCGAGGATGACGACGAGCATCAACCCGCCAAAGCCACTCAGGGCCTGGCCAACCAGGGCCTGATGTTGCACTAGCTGCCAGATGGCGAATACCCCTCCGAAACCACCCAGGTAAATGAGCTGCTCACGATTAAGACCGGCGAAGACTCGTGCTGACAGCGCTGTTTTCGAGGGCGGTTCTGCCTTGCCTTGCAGGTGATGCTGGCCCCTGAGAAAGACCGCGAGGCCGAGCAGCATGCCGATACCCGCCAGCCCAAAGCCGTACTGCCAGCCATAGGTTTGGCCGAGCCAGCCGCAGAGCAGAGATGAGGAGAAGGCGCCGATATTAATGCCCATATAAAACAGGGTAAAGCCGCTGTCACGGCGAGGATCATCACGGCTATACAGGGCGCCAACCACGGTGGAAATATTGGCTTTGAGAAAGCCGACGCCACAAATAATGAAGGCAAGGGAGAGATAAAAGACTTGCAAATAGAAGGGGTCGCGACTGATTCCGTTTGACGATTCGACAGCGATAGGCCCCTCTATAGCCATACCTAAGTGCCCAAAAACCAATAAGATAGCGCCAAAAGTTACCGCTTTACGCGAGCCTAAATAGCGGTCTGCTAACACGCCACCAATGACCGGTGTGACATAGACCAGTGCCGAATAGGCGCCGTAAATAAGGTAGGCCTTTTCATCGCTAAATAGAAAGTGCTGGGTGAGATAGAAGATCAGCAGGGCGCGCATGCCGTAGTAGGAAAAACGCTCCCACATCTCGGTCATAAAGCAGACGAATAAACCTTTGGGGTGACCGAAGAAGGCGGTATCCGCCGAGACCTTATCGAGGGGTGTTGCGGGCATATTGTCTGATCCGGGGTGTTTGTCTAATAGTGTTGTTAATGGTTTGGCTCATAAAACCGGGTGATGAACCGAGCTAGAGCATACTAGCAGTGATGAAAAGCCGGTAGTAGCAAGGTTACCGGGGACGTCTTACTGTACAGGGGATGGCGTCAATGGAGTGGAGCCGCTAGAATGTCTGGCTTGGCTAACAAATTTAAAACTAAAGCTATTCATTCAGATACTTGATTTCAAACTAGGGGGAATACAATGCAATTTACCGGGACAGAGCGTTACGTAGCGACCAGTGATCTTCAAATGGCCGTTAACGCAGCCGTCACATTAGAGCGGCCACTGCTGATTAAGGGCGAGCCAGGTACGGGTAAAACCATGCTGGCAGAAGAGGTGGCGACTGCCCTCGGTATGCCGCTTATTTCGTGGCACATTAAGTCGACTACCAAGGCCCAGCAGGGCTTGTACGACTACGATGCGGTATCTCGCCTGCGTGATTCTCAGCTGGGCAACGATGACGTTCACGACATTGGTAACTACATTAAAAAAGGTACTGCTGATCGATGAAATCGATAAGGCTGATATTGAATTCCCCAATGACTTGCTGCTTGAGCTCGACAAAATGGAATTCCACGTCTACGAAACCGGTGAGCGTGTTGTCGCAAAACGTCGCCCCATCGTAATTATTACCAGTAACAATGAAAAAGAATTGCCCGATGCCTTCCTGCGTCGTTGCTTCTTCCACTTCATCAACTTTCCCAGCCGTGAAACCATGCAGGAAATTGTTGACGTTCACTACCCGAAGATCACTAAAGACCTGGTCGATGAGGCTCTCGATATCTTCTTTGACGTGCGTAAAATCCCCGGTCTGAAAAAGAAGCCATCAACTTCAGAGCTGGTCGACTGGTTGAAGCTGTTAATGTCGGATCAAATTCCCGATGGCATACTCAAGCAGCGCGATGCCACCAAAGCGATTCCGCCTTTGTACGGTGCTTTGTTGAAGAATGAGCAAGACGTGCACCTGCTCGAGCGACTGGCCTTTATGACCCGAAGGGATGCCAAGTAATGTTACTCAACTTTTTTTTCGCACTGCGCAAGGGTGGCCTGCCGGTATCGATTAATGAGTTGCTGACCTTGCTGGAAACCCTGAAGCAACGTATCGCTTTTGCGGATATGGAAGACTTCTACTTTTTGTCCCGCGCCTGTCTGGTGAAGGATGAGCGCAATTACGATAAGTTTGATCGCGCTTTTGCCCTGTATTTTAAGGAGCTGGACACCCTTGA
>MAAC01000872.1_pt1 | contig 11851 bp, 7 predicted proteins | sample 1115981 | NCBI WGS metagenome assembly MAAC01 (sample SAMN04961126, study PRJNA320927) | seawater metagenome | isolation source: sample BD02T64 sea water enriched with oil for 64 days | place: USA:Gulf of Mexico | collected 2013-07-27 | reverse complement strand
CGACCAAGAAGCTGCGGATCAAACCGAGGTTGCTCCGGACGAATCCATGATGGCCGACGACGTGAAGGCAGAGCCTAAGAAGAGCACCGGAGGCGGGGCATGAACGAAACACGCACGCTTTCTGGGCATATCCGAACATTCTTCATCGTCACACTCATCACCGTGATGGTGTGGCTCCTTGCCGAGTCGCGGATGGTGCAGACACGGACACTTGAGCCTCAGATCGTGCTGACGACTGTTGAAACCAACGGCGGCGTGTCGTTGGTGGTGCGCCAGGTGACCGATCAAGTCCAGATCAGGACCGCAGCGGTCAAAGTCGAAGGCTCGACAGCCGGGCTCGACCGGTTCGTGCGGATGCTCCAGAACCGCATCGAGCTACGCGTCGGGCGCGAGATCCCCGCGACGCCCGGCATCCACACGCTTGATCTCCGCCAGATTCTTCGCGAATCGACAGAAATGACGGTGCATGGATTAATCATCACCGAGGTTTCGCCCGCGTCCATTACAGTCGAAGTCGATGAACTTGAGACACGCGATTTTCCGATCCGGGTGGTCATGCCCGTCGGCGTCGAGCTTGACGGGGTGCCTCGGGCCGATCCTGCATCGGTCCGTGTGATCGCCCCTTCGAGTGTGCTCGCAAGGGTGACAGCCAATGAAGCAGCGGTGCCCGTGAGTCAAGAAGTGGTGTCCCAACTCGCCCAAGGGCGATTAGAAACCATCCCCGGCGTGGTTGTCAATCTGCCCGGCATCGCCCGTGACGATTGGGCAACCCAGATCGAGCCAGGACAGGTCGATATCCGTGTCACGCTGCGCACCCAGACCCAGAATCTGACAATTGATCGGCTGCCGGTACAGGTACTCATCGCGCCCGGCGAGATCGGCAAGTGGGTCGTGCGGATTAATGATGCGGACAAGGATTTGGTCAATGTCATGGTGGTCGGGCCGGCCGAGTCGATCGAACTGCTCCGATCGGGCGAAACGGTGCCTCGGGCGTTTGTGACGCTGAGCTTTGAGGATCTCGGGCGAGGAATTCGCTCGAAATCGGCCCAAATCCTCGGTTTGCCCGCTGGGTGTCGGTTGGTCGACCCAGACCTGACGGTGAATCTCGAGATTTCGCCGGTTCAAACACCTGCCCAGACCCCCGACGAACCCACCAGCGACGCAGGTTCGGGCAACCCAAGCGAGTGAGCGAGATTCGCTTGGGCAGCAAATTCAACTGCTGACAATTACAAGACTTGGGAGTCTGACTTCTTGATCTTGGTGCCCTACCCTTTCCTCCCTCGTCGATCGGGCAATACACCCGGTTTATGAGCTCGTTTCGAACCCCTTTTCACGCACCGCATACCCGATGATTGTACAGCAAATCGTACAAACTGTCGTACATCGCCGGGGCACGCAGGAGAGCTTCCCGTGAAGATCAAGACCGATGAAATCGTTTCAGTAATCAAACAAGAAGTTGCAAACTTTTCCAGCGAGCTGGAGATCTCAGAAGTAGGGCGCGTTGTCGAAGTCGGCGACGGTATTGCTCGTATCTATGGTCTCTCAAAGGCCATGGCTGGCGAACTCATCGAGTTTGAATCATCAGAAGGCGCCGTCATGGGCCAGGTGATGAACCTCGAAGAAGACACCGTCGGTGCAATCATCTACGGCAACTTCCTCACGGTCAAAGAAGGCGACACCGTCAAAGCGACCGGTAAGCTCCTCGAAGTACCCGTCGGCGAAGCATTGCTCGGACGCGTGGTTGACCCGTTGGGCAAGCCCATCGATGGCGGCCCTGCATTGGGTAACTCAGAAACTGCACTCGTAGATATCATCGCGCCGGGCATCGCTGCCCGTCAGCCAGTTCACGAACCGCTGCAGACCGGCATCAAAGCGATCGACGCGATGATCCCCGTTGGCCGCGGCCAGCGTGAGCTGATCATTGGTGACCGTAAGACTGGTAAAACAGCTGTGTCACTCGACGCGATCATCAACCAGAAGCAATACTGGGGTACAGACGACGCTGTTGTTTGTATCTATGTTGCGGTTGGTCAGAAAGAATCAACAGTTGCAGGCGTAGTTCAGACGCTGCGTGATGCGGGCGCCATGGATTACACCATCGTCGTCAACGCGGGTTCATCTGACCCGGCACCGTTGCAGTACATCGCTCCCTACTCGGGCACCGCGATGGGCGAGCACTTCATGTGGTCGGGCAAGGAAGAGGGCAAGACCCTCGCCAACGGCTCCAAGTATCCAAAGCATGTGATGGTTGTTTACGATGACCTTTCAAAGCAGGCTGTTGCTTATCGCCAGCTTTCGCTTCTTCTTCGCCGTCCTCCAGGGCGTGAAGCATTCCCGGGCGATGTGTTCTACCTGCATAGCCGCCTGCTCGAACGCTCAACCAAGCTCTCCGATGAGCACGGTGCGGGTTCATTGACAGCGTTGCCAATCATTGAAACACAGGAAGGCGATGTGTCCGCATACATCCCAACCAATGTGATCTCGATTACCGATGGCCAGATCTACCTCGAACCAGAACTCTTCTTCTCGGGCGTTCGTCCTGCGATTAATGTTGGTATCTCGGTTTCACGCGTAGGCGGTGCTGCTCAGGTCAAAGCCATGAAGAAGATCGCGGGTTCACTGCGATTGGACCTCGCGGCCTATCGCGAGCTCGAAGCGTTCGCTCAGCTCGGTACTGATCTCGACAAGGCGACCAAGGCTCAGCTCGATCGCGGTGCCCGTATGGTTGAGTTGCTCAAGCAGCCTCAGTATGTGCCTCAGAATGTGACCGACCAGATCATCTCGATCTACGCGGGCACCAAGGGCTTCCTTGATACAGTTGAACTGACCAAGGTCGCGGCATTCGAGAAGGCGATGCACGATTACTTCCAGAGCTCGGGCAAGGGTGTCTGGGATGCCATCAACGAAGCCAAGGCACTCAACGAAGACTCCGAGAAGCAGCTCGTTGATGCCCTGAACAACTTCAAGGCTGGCTGGAACGGGTAAGCGTAGGGGTAAACATATCTAAACTGTTATATAAAACACATTCAATCTGAATGTGTTTTTTTATATGCAAATTTGATTGACGCATGGTCCGCAGCGTTGTATGTTCACTGATATGACGATGTTTATGTCAACAATAAGGATAGTGTGCAATGAGTATTCGATCGAGGGGTATCAAGAAGAGTTGGATTTCGGGCTGTTGTATGGTGGTGTGTGCAATCGCCAGTGCCAGTGTGAATGCGCAAACCTGTGGAGAGTTGCCTACAGATATATTGCATCCTGCAGATGATGAGGGGTTTGGTAGCTTTGGTGGGGTGATGGCCATCTCGGGAGATCGTGTCGTAGTTGGATCACGGTTTGCGAATGTAGTTGGGAATAATTCTGGAATAGCCTATGTTTTCGAGTTTGATGGAGAGCAATGGGTTGAAGGGGCCAGGCTATTACCGTCAGATATTGAAGATGTGCAAGAATTTGGGACCTCAGTTGCAATCGATAGAGATATCTTGGTTGTGGGCGCTCCTGGTGATGGACCAGGTCATACGGGTGCTGTGTATGTGTTTCGATTCGATGGAACGGAGTGGGTTGAAGAAGCGAAGATATTGTCTTTAGATCCTGATAATGATGACTGGTTTGGACGCTCGGTCGCGGTTGAAAATGACACCGTGATGGTCGGAGTTGCAGCGGCTGAATCTGGCTCAGGGGCTGTGTATGTGTTCGAATTCGATGGGTCAGCGTGGATTCAAGAAATAAAGCTCCTTGGGACTGGCGGTGCCCAAGCTCGCTTTGGAACATCAGTTGTGTTGTCAAACGGGCTCGCGGCTATTGGAGCTCAACTTGAGAACCAGGATGCGGGGGCAGTGTTTCTTTATCAAGAAGAAAAGGGCACTTGGCAAGAGCAAGCCATTCTTACAGCATCCGATGCAAATGTATCCGATGGATTTGGGAGCACGATTTCGATATCAGGTGATCTGCTTGTTGTAGGGGCCCCTGGAAATGAAGATGTCGGAAATGGGGGAGGAGCTTTGTATGTGTTCCGCCATGATGGTGTCGAATGGGTTGAAGAGCAGATTTTGTTTGCAACCGATGGCATTGCATTCCTTGCTGGATTTGGTGAATCAGTAGCCGTGAATAAAGAGAGGATCGTCATCGGTGACCCAGGGAATGGTGGATATATTGGTGAGCTCTTTGCTGGTGCCGTCTATGTGTTTATATATGATGGGACTCAATGGGTTGAAGAGGCCAAGCTGGCACAACGAGATGCACAGTCTTCTCAGTTCTTTGGGGGTTCAGTAGGTATTGGGAATGGAAGCGTCCTTGCAGGGTCATTTTTTAGCAATGGCGCTGGACCCCGCTCGGGTGCGGTGTTTGAGTACAACATTTCAGCGCTCGGTATTCAGGTATGCCCCGTTGATTTCAATGGCAACTGCGTCCTCGACTTCTTCGATGTCTCGGCGTTCATTCAACTCTTCATCAACCAAGACCCCGCGGGTGATCTGACCAACGATGGCATCTGGGACTTCTTCGATGTCTCGGCCTTCCTCGCGGCATTCGCCGCCGGGTGCCCATAATGGGGAATTTATCGGGTATGAGCATTTTTAGGCTCAAATCATGGATTCAAGTCCCATATTTTTCGTGAATCGTCGGCATGATTGTGGTAGACTATCGCCACAGAAGGAAACCTTATTATTATGAACACAACGCTTATCAACCGCCATCTGATTACTGGGGCACTCGCTTCGATCGCACTCGCCGCCGCAACTACCGCGGCCGGTCCGGGCGGTGGGGCGTTTGAAATCACTTGGTACACCATCGACGCGGGCGGCACATCATCAACCTCCGGCGGCGACTTCGATCTCGCGGGCACCATCGGTCAGCCCGATGCCGGCGCTGCGATGACCGGCGGCGCGTTCTCGCTCACCGGCGGATTCTGGGCGGGTGTTAACTCGGCACCGCCATGTCCAGCAGACCTTACTGGTGATGGCATGCTCAACTTCTTTGATGTCTCTGCATTCTTGCAGGCATTCAGTGCCAGCGATCCAATCGCCGATTTCACCGGCGATGGAATGTTCAACTTCTTCGATGTCTCGGCGTTCTTGCAAGCATTCGCAGCGGGCTGCCCATAAATCTTTTCGGTGTTATCGGATTCACAAGCATCAGCCAAACACTGGTGCTTTTTTAATTGTGACTCATTTCGGACTGAGATCGGCGTGCGTCCTTGGCAGGAGACCATGATTTTGATATCCTGTGAGACCGCCGAAAGAGAAGAGGATTCAATATGATACGATTTGTACAACGACGCCCGCTGACACCATGTGCTGCGCTTGCGATTCTATGTTCTGCCGGATATTCCCAGCCTTGTGCGCCTCTCGAATCAGAGCTACTCGTCGCGGACGACGGCGGCGTGGGCGATGGGTACGGCTGGGCCGTTGCGATCGATGGCGACATCGCGGTGGTCGGTGCGGTCAACGATGATGCGCGAGGCACAGATTCGGGTTCCGTATACATCCTCGGGTTTGATGGATCGGGCTGGGATGAAGCAGACAAGATAGTGCCCGCGGGGATCCGCACCAATGACGCGTTCGGGGATGCCGTTGGGATCAGCGGCAACACAATCGTCGTGGGCGCACCGGGCGATGATGATTCAGGTTCTGGCGCTGGCTCGGTGTTTGTGTTCGAGTTGATCAACTCGGTGTGGACACAGAGCGCGTTGCTGGTTCCGCCGCCGCCAGCCGACGGCGACAACTTTGGGTCATCGGTCGGGATCGATGGCGACACCATCGTCGTCGGCGCCATGCTCGACGATGACAACGGGAGCAACGCGGGCAAGGCCTATATCTATCGAAGGGTCGCGGGCGACTGGACCCTCGAAGCATCGTTTCAATCCGATGACATCGCTGAGTTTGATCGGTTCGGCAAGGATGTCGCGGTCTCTGGCGATCGTGTGCTGATCAGCTGTGATTCGGATGATGATCTCGGTTCGGCTTCTGGATCCGCATATGTCTTTACGCGCGTTGGCAGCGTATGGACACAGACCGCCAAGCTCCTTGCGAGCGATGGCGATGAGGACGACCAGTTCGGCGAACGGCTCGATATCGACCAAGACACCATCATCATCGGCGCACGGTACGACGATGCGATGGGTACATGGTCGGGCTCGGCGTACATCTTTGAATACGACGGCGTCGGCTGGAACGAGCAGATCAAACTCAATGCATTCGATGCGCGCTCATCCGAGTTCTTCGGGCACGATGTCGCGATCCATAACGGGCGAGCATTGGTCGGCGCATGGGGGCAGAACGATCCGTTTGGTATCTTCAACGCCGGCGCAGCGTATGCCTATTCGCGCACGAGCGAAGGGTGGACGCTTGATCGCAAGATCGTGGCGTCTGATCAAGAGGGGTGGGACTTCTTTGGTTACAGCGTGGCGATCAGCAGCGAGCACGCAATCATCGGTGCCGACGGGAACGATGATTTCTGGTGGGGTGAAGACGCGGGCGCGGTGTACATGATCACGCTCAACTGTGAAGCATCCTGCCCAGCGGATCTCAACAGCGACGGCTCGCTCAACTTCTTCGATGTCTCGTACTTCTTGACCAACCAAGTCGATTTCAACAATGATTCATTGTTCAACTTCTTCGATGTCTCCGCCTTCCTCGCAGCATTCGCTGCGGGATGCTCGTAGTTATCGAACCATACGGACAGCGTTAGTTTCTCCTAATTTCGGCACTGTTTGATTGAATTTTCGTAGGTGATTCGACCAGTTCTCTGTAGGATGGTGATGCACACACACAATCTCAGAGGAGACTCTTATGTCCAGTTTCAATCGATCGATAGTATCTGTCGCCGCCGCTCTCACCATCGCTGCCACCTTTGCCGATGCGGATGTAGCTGAGTTCCAAGTGGCCAAGCTGCATATATATGAACAATCCACATCGGCTGCGCCCAACACTCCCGTCGTCTACTTGTTGGACTCATATGTCGATATGGAAGATGGCGATGCGACATTGGTGACTATCAATGGGTTGTCGCTATCCGAGGAATACCCCGGCGAATGGAGCGTGGGCGTAGAGTTTGCGAGTCAAGGTGCGCTCGATGCGGCATTCCCTGGGTTTTCCTTTGATCTGCACCTCCAGGGGGGCGATCTGGGTGTGCGGGATGAAGCCGTGATATTGACATCGCCCGCGTTGTATCCCGCACCCGCCGCGTTGACGCCGACAAGCTTCAACGCGACCCAGAGCGCAGATCCATCGCAAGACCTGCTCCTCGAATGGAACACTCCGGGCGCGAATACAAACGCTATTTTCTTGTCGATCTATGATGTTGCCAATGACTTCGATATCTTTGATAGTGTTTTGCCCGCATCTCAAACCAGCTTTCTGATCGACGCTTCGATGCTCTCGCCCGGGCAAGAGTATGAAATAGAGATCGCCTTTGGTAATGTTGATGTATTTTCTGGTCAACCCGCATCCGGATTCGGTGCCGGGGCAGAGGGGATTTCGGGGTATGCCGCGATCACGCAGATCAACTTTACAACCACCCAAGCTGCGTGTGAGGATGTCGGGCGATTTTTCGTTGTCAAGGGTGCGGATTTCATGCAAGAATCAGACAACACCCCACCTGCATCGCCTTCGGCCTATTTTTTCGGGGGTTATATCGATTCTGCGCCGGGCGGAATCGAGTTTGCATGGATCGATAGTTTGCTCTCACCCATAGTCACGCTGTCCGATCCTGATGGGGTTGGGTTCTGGGAAGATGATGGTAAGGGTTCTGAGTTTATCAGCAAGAAAGATCTTGATGCGGACTTCCCGAGTTCTACAACATATGATTTTCACATCGGGGGCGGCACACTGGGTATGCGCGATCAGAGTATCGCGATCGGGGCTGACAACTATCCGAGCGTTCCTTATCTTACTGGGACCGTATATTCCGATCTTCAAGGCATGGACCCTTCTCAGGATCTCGTTATTGATTGGTCACCCGCTGATCCCGGGGTCGCAGCGGTCTTTGTCGATGTGTACGGTGGAGATGAAGATTCATTCTCCTTTGAGTTCCCCGCATCGGTCACTTCAGTCACCATCCCTGCCGACTTGCTCACCGATGGTGTTGAGTACGAGTTGCTGATCAATTTCCTCAATGCCACAACGGCATCGGGTGATGACTGTCCTGGGTTCGGGCTCGGTTCGGAGGGATTGGGCGGTTTTATCAGCGCCACCGCGGTGTTCTTTACGCCACAGGCTCCTGCGGCATGTCCCGCTGACCTTACAGGCGATGGGATTATCAACTTCTTCGACATCTCAGCCTTCCTGCAGGCGTTCAACTCACAGAACCCAATCGCAGACTTTACTGGCGATGGGATATATGATTTTTTCGATGTCAGTGCATTCCTTCAGGCTTTCGCGGCTGGTTGTCCATAACAACTTGTCTTTCCCTTGTAACGGGGTCGATGTTTTTATGTGCTTTGCGTGCAATGAACCTTTATAGAGGGCGTTGTGCTGATATCTGGGCAGGAGTCGCACAGGACAGATCTGCCAGTTGAAAAGGTTTTCAATATGCAAGTGAATACAGGAATCGTGGGCGCATCGCGCTCCAGTGGTCGTTTCTCGTCTGCATTGGTAGCGTGTGCCGCTGTTGCCTGCGCGGGTTCGATGCTTCATGCCCAAGCGTTGCCCCCGGTGCCGTTCCCGCCAGAGAACCAGTTTAGTGTCGAGAAGAGCACGCTGGGCAAGATTCTATTCTGGGACGAGCAGCTCTCGAGCGACAACACCATGTCGTGCGGCACATGCCACATCATGTCATCCGGCGGGGGCGATCCCCGGCTTGGAGTCAACCCAGGATTCGATGCACTCTTTGGCACCAGTGATGACATCCTCGGTTCGCCGGGCGTGTCGCTTGCTGATGTGAACGACAAATTTGTTCAGTCTGATGCGTTCGGGCTGTTGCCTCAGACCACCGGTCGGCTCGCACAGCCCGCGATCATGTCGATGTACGCGACTGATCTGTTCTGGGATGGTCGCGCCACGAGCCAGTTCGTCGATCCCCAGACCGGGCAGGTCTTGATCGCATCAGGAGGCGCCCTCGAGAGCCAAGCGGTCGGCCCGATCATGTCGAGTGTCGAGATGTCGCACGAGAGCCGAGATTGGGATTACATCATCGAGAAGCTCGCCAACGCACGCCCAATGGCACTCGGGGCCAACCTCACCCCGGACATGGCCGGGGTGATCGAAACGGGCGCAGGGTATCCCGAACTCTTCGCCCAAGCCTTCGGCGATGATGCGATCACCGCCGGGCGGATCGGAATGGCGATCGCGACCTATGAGCGCACGCTTGTTCCGGACCAATCACCGTTCGACCAGTTTGTTACCGGCGATCTAAACGCGTTGTCGCCTCAACAGATCAACGGCCTCAATGCGTTCCGGGCTTCGAACTGCAATATCTGCCATGGCGGGCGTGAGTTCACACGCAATGGATTCCGCAATATTGGTCTTCGCCCAATCTTTGAGGATGCAGGGCGATTCGAGATTACAGGCAATGCTGCTGATCGTGGGCGTTTCAAAGTGCCCTCGCTTCGCAACATCGCGCTCCGCGACCGGTTCATGCACAACGGCCAGTTATCAACCCTGGGCGAAGTCTTTGACTTCTACGCACGCAGAAACGGGCAGGTTTCCTTCCCGCAGAATCGTGATCCAGCGCTCAACAATCCCATCGCTTTCCCCCCCAATGTCCAGAACGATATCATCAACCTACTCGCAAACGGTCTAACAGATCCGCGCGTTGCCAACGAGACCTTCCCGTTCGATCGTCCGTTGCTGATGTCCGAACAACTCCTTGATAATCCTCAGCTCGTTTCCAGCGGCATCGCCGGCAGCGGAGGATTAATACCTGAGATGGTTGCACTTTCGCCTCCAAATATCGGCAATATCGATTTCAAGATCGGTGTTGATGGCGCGATCGGCGGAGCGCAGGCGTGGGTGGTCGTTTCGGCCAATCCGCCTGTCAATGGTTTGCTCATCGAAGACGAACTCCTCGGGCCGATCACCCTCGATGGCACAGGCATCGGTGAAGGGTTCGGGACGATGCAGTACCCGATCGACGACATCGTCGCCAACGATGGTCAGGTAAAGTACATGCAGTGGATTGTCGCCGACGCGCAGGCTCCCAACGGGTTGGCTGCATCACCGGTCGCCGAGCTCACCTACTTCTGTTCGATGAATGGCACATGCCTGAGCAGTTGTCCGGCCGACTTGACCGGTGACGGCGAACTGAACTTCTTTGATGTCTCCGCATTCCTCTTCGCATTCTCAACGAATGACCCCGATGCCGACTTTACCGGCGACGGCAACTTCAACTTCTTCGATGTAAGTGCGTTCCTTTTGGCATTCAGCGAAGGATGCCCAGAATGATCGATTGAGCAGTTCAAACATACCAAAGAAAAAACCCCATGCATTTCACCTTTCGGTGCAGATGCATGGGGTTTGATTTTAGGATGATTGTTTAACCCGGCGTTATGGACAGCCTTGTGCGTACAGGCTCAAGAATGCTGAAACATCAAAGAAGTTCCAGTCGCCATCGTTATCCATGTCGGCGCGAGCATCTTGACTTGTAAACTCAGTCAAGAAGATGCTGATATCGAAGAAGTCGAGTTGGCCATCGCCGTTGCAATCAGCGGGGCATTCGATCCCGTTGACACAATCAGGAGCGATGATACATACCTCGATCGAGCAGCACTCATCGAGCCCGGCGTTGTGCATCGTCATCAAGAAGCACACCACTTCACCGGGCATCGCCCCGCAGATAGTGAGGGTCACCGTCTCGGTGCCAAGGTATGGCATCGGCGGATAATCCCATCGGCTCGGATCAATATTTCCTGTATCAATCGAAACACCAGCCGGTGAGATTGGTACGAAGAATGAGTGGTAGATATCGCCTGGGAACAGGTTGTCGACATCAAAGGTGTAAGTAAAGCAGCCGGTCCCATCAGCGGAGCATTCGACAGATTCATCATGAATCTGAGCACATACGCATTCAGGCACAATAATGCAGTGCTCAATAGCACAGCATTCTTCAAAGTCTGCGGTATTGAGGCTCAGCGTAAAGCAAAGCTCGTCGCCCGGAAGCCCGCCACTAAATGTGATCGAGATCTGAGTTGTGTCTCCATCAAGGAGCAGCGACGGAAGTGTAATCAACCCCGAAGGCACAACGGTAAACCCGGCCGCGTTGTCAGGGAGCACCAAGAGATGCGCCACATCCTGACCCGATTTGTTGGTCAGGTCAAAGGTCAGGGTGTAGTTGCCAGAGTTATCAAGATCACACAGAATTTCTTCATTGGTAATGTTGGCACAAGGATCATCCTGAATGAGTCCTGGGCATGAGACTTCGACTGAGCCGATTCCTGATTTATCTTGTTGCAAGATTTCTGCGTCCATATCGATCAGGATCGAGCTGGCAACATTCCCGCCGGCTTGCGGCAATCCCTGGATGCCATAGACATTCGGACCGATACCTGGAGTGCCCAGGATCATCGCATCGCTGGTGATCCAGACGCGATCATCTGGTGCCGCCGCGTATGAATAATCACAGCCGCCAGCCGAATCGGCACTGTTGCTCGCGCCTCCACCGACGGAAAACGCATTGGGAGATGGGAGCCACGTTTGTCCTTGTTGTGGCTCGCACACATACTCCAAAGCACGCGATGCGTGTGGCGCGGTGTTAAATCGTCCGGTCGTCAGGTCAGTCTCCATAGTCCGCTCGGCGAGCATCATCTGCCCTGCAGGACCAAATGCGATGTCGGCAACCGGGTTGGAATAATCAGATGCCAGCGTGGGAACGGATATTTCGAGTTGCTCGGTGCCTGCAATGAACTCGCCCGCTG
>MAAC01019459.1_pt1 | contig 11852 bp, 10 predicted proteins | sample 1115981 | NCBI WGS metagenome assembly MAAC01 (sample SAMN04961126, study PRJNA320927) | seawater metagenome | isolation source: sample BD02T64 sea water enriched with oil for 64 days | place: USA:Gulf of Mexico | collected 2013-07-27 | reverse complement strand
ATCGTATATCGGCGTCTATGCCATCAAGGTCGCTCGCCAATCACAGATTGAAGAGCAGGCCAACGGGGCGTCGTCAAACAAACTGGCCCCGCAAGACCCCGCCAAGCCAAGCTAGTTCGCGTCGGCGTCGTGCTCGATCGCAAACTTGATGGTCCCCTTCGCGTTCTTCATTGCTTCGCGTGCTTCTTCTTCTGAACGATTGAGGCGTCCGCCGATCTCGATTTTGAGCGTTGGGCGAGATTTCTTCAGCTTCCCGATCACCCATCCTTCACCGACCATCACTTCGAGTGTTTGCATGAAGATGAACATATTTAAACTCTGTGCGCCGGAGACGGTTGTCTTGGCGATCGACCCCTCGAGCATTTTATAGATTGTTTCGAGATCTGATTCTTGCTTGAGCACATCAACCATCGCCTTCCATGCGCCGGCCATCGGGAGGACGGCTTCGCCTCGCTTGTAGCACATCACGCGTTTGATGCGTCCGTCGACCAGCTCTCCCTGATATTCTTCCTCGGCATTGTTGAAGTTGAGTGTAAAGCTGTTGAGCTTGGAAATTTGGAACTTCGATTTGCCGCCACTGAATCGTTCGATGAGTTGCTTTGATGAACCGACATCAAATGCGCCGAAACCGGCTTGATCTATCCGCTGGTTGGTGAACCCGCCCTGGGCGAGCCATCGCCAGGCCTGCGCCGGGTTGAGGTTGAGCCCCGCGTCTTTGGCGATGTCTTTGCAATATTCCTGCAGATCGGTAAATCGCCCATTGGCCGCGTACCAATATTCAGCAAAGCGGATGTGCTGATTGATGTTGCGTCTGCCTTTTTGGTCGTAGCTTTCTTTGATCCATTCTGGTTCGATCTCGCCGTGCTCGATTTCGAGGATGGCGTATGCAACTTCTCGAGCGGTGCCGTGGGCGAGGGTCATCCCTGCAGCCAGGATCGGATCTGCGAACCCGGCGGACTCGCCGCAGATCCACCAGTTTTCTCCGGTGAGCCGATTGGCGAGGTGCGACCAGTTCTTTGTAGAGAGCACATTGCCCCCGGTCGTACTCTTCGCGTTGACGAGCAGTGCGTTGATTTCTTTTTGTTCTTCGATCGCTTTGAGGAAGAGTTCCTTTGGTGTGAGCCCTGATTCTTTGTAGTATTCACTGGGACAGATAAACCCGACGGATGCCTTGGATGGGCCCAGGGGGATAAACCAGATCCAGCCGTAGGACAGCGAGCGGACCTGCACGCGTGTGCCACCGATCCCGATCTCGATTGCCCACTTGGCGTTGTCATAATAATCCCAGAAGGCGACATTACGCAGCGATGTGGGCGCGACACTTTCTACACCCATCGCCTTGCGAAGGATCGCGGCATCGCCTGATCCATCGATGTAATGGCGTGCCCGCACGATGGTCCCAGAGTCGAGTCTGAGCCCTGTGATCCGATCACCGTCTTTGAGCACCTCGCGGACCATTGTTTCTTCATGGACATCGACGCCCAACGATTCGCTGTGACGCAGGAGTATCTCGTCGTACCGATCTCTTTCAACCTGGAAGGCGGTGAATCGGCGTTGCCCTTTGTATTGGGCGGGTCGTTCTTCATCAGTAAACTCTTCGGCGGGATAGAAATCAAAGTCCCACGCGTCCGCCTCTTTGCCCCATGTATAGGACCCGCCGAGTTTGACAGGGAAGTTGGCGGCTTCGACCTTATCCCAAACCCCCATCTCGTCGAGGATGGCACTGATCCCGGGGAGCTGTGATTCGCCGACATGCTCACGCGGGAACTTGGCTTTTTCAATAATCATCACTGAGAGATCAGGATTGTACTTTCTGAGCAGCGAGCCCACGGTCGTCCCGGATGGGCCGCCGCCGATGATGGCGACATCGACATTGATTTCTTTACTGATAGCGTGTTCTGGCTGACTGATCATTCCGTACCTCTGAGCATATTTGTGTTGGAGAACGAACCTAGAATATCAAACAAACTGGTGAATTGATACCTTTGTAGGCCCAATTTACCGAGCATCTCACACTATCGGAGGTTATCAGTGCCACATATCAATCGAAAACCATTCGTCGGCGGCAACTGGAAAATGAACACCAACGCTACAGACGGGTTGGCACTGGTCGAAGCGGTCGCCGATGGGATTGGGAATGACTCGGTTGATGTTGCGGTGTATCCGCCCTTTGTGTATCTCCGTGATATCGCATCTAAAGCCCAGGGCTCAAACCTGGTTGTCGGTGCTCAAGACTGCTGGTACGAAGCAAAGGGTGCATTCACCGGCGAGGTCTCGACCGAGATGCTCACAGATTGCCGGGTTGGATCGGTGCTCACCGGGCATTCAGAACGCCGACATGTGATCGGTGAATCGGACGAACTCGTGAACCTGAAGACCAAAGCGGGGATCGCAGCGGGGTTAGTTACTGTCTTGTGTGTCGGCGAGACCCTCGATCAGCGTGAAGCCGGACAGACGGATGCGGTCAATGAGACCCAGATCCGTTCCGGGCTAGCCGATGTGGGTGAGGGATCGTTGGGCTTGGTCGTCATCGCGTATGAACCGGTCTGGGCGATCGGGACGGGTAAGACCGCGACCCCCGAGGATGCCCAGAACGCCCACGCGACGATCCGTGCCCTGATCGCCTTGATGTACTCTCAGCAGGCTGCCAACGCGATACGGATTATCTATGGCGGGTCGATGAAGCCGGGCAATGCCAACGAGCTCATGGCGATGCCTGATATCGACGGCGGGCTGATCGGCGGGGCTGCACTGACCCCGGGCGATTTCTTGGCCATCATTCAAGCCGGGGCTGCCCAGACGGCCTGATTGTTGGGTGAGATATCAATGCTCGATGTTCGGGTGTTGATCTATTGGCTGTATTGTGTAACATCGCGGGTTGTGGGTGAAGTAATCTCATCATGCGCCTAGACTTGCCTCCGCATCTCTAAATCCATTTGGAGGATGCACTGACCTGACCCCCGAGGAGCAGCGCGTGCCGATTTTCGCTCATATGTCTGATTTCATCTCGACCAATCCGGTGATGTCCACCATCCCTACACTCGGCGCGTTTAGCCCGATGGCGACCAACCTGCTTATTGGCGGGTTCTTGGTGGTTTCGATCGTGATGATCTTGCTTGTGCTGATCCAAAGGCCTCAGGGCGGCGGGCTCAGTGGCGCCTTCGGTGCTGGTGGCAGCGGCGGCGGCGGTGGCGGTGGCGCAGGCCAAACCGCATTCGGTACCAAGACCGGCGATGTGCTCACCTGGGCAACCATCGGCATCTTCTTGTGCTTCCTTACCTTCGCGATCGTGCTCAACTTCGCAACACGACCACAAAAAGCATCCTTCGCCGAGCCTGTGATCAACCCGCCTGCGGGCGCTGTAGCCCCGGCCGAGTTGCCAACCGATTCACCGATTGATTCGCTTGGCGAAGCAACCGAGGATGCAGCATCTGAGACCCAAGATGTGATCGAAGAGGGCCAGCCTGCGGATATTCCTGCAGAGCTACCGACTGATTTACCAACTGATTTGCCAACGGGCGACGAATAAAACGAACGATACACCCAACAGGAGTTTGCCCGTGATTCGAAGCATGACCGGTTTTGGCGACGCATCGAGCAGCGATAGCGGTTCGGTGTACGCTGTGGAAGTTCGTTCTGTGAACAATAAGTTCCTCAAGACCTCGATCCGCATCCCGGATCGGTTGGCGTCGCTCGAGCCCGAGATCGAACAGATCGTACGGGCATCAGTTTCGCGTGGTTCTGTGACGGTGACGGTCAACTGCAACGATACTGATGAGGGGGCTGCCCAAGAGATCAACTCGCTTGCTCTGCGTAAGTATGCCCAGCAGATCGCCGATTCGATCGGAGCACCGATCGAGACAATCGTGGTTTCTGATCTGGTCAACCTGCCCGGCGTGCTGTGCCCGCCGAGCAATAGCGAAGCCCGGTTGGGTCGTGCCCGCAAGACTGTTCGTCCACTGATCGAACTCGCCCTCGAGCACCTCGTCGCGATGCGCACCCGCGAGGGCATCGCGTTGCATGATGATCTTATTGGGCATCTTGACATCATCGCCGATCGTCTCGAGCAGATCAGCGGGTTCGCGCCCAAAGTGATCGCCGACTATGAAACTCGGCTCAAATCACGGATGGAAGCGTTGATCTCTGAATCGGGCACCGACATCGACCAGGCCGACCTGATCCGTGAGATCGCGGTGTATGCCGAGAAGACGGACATCGCTGAAGAGATCGCACGATTGGGCGAGCACCTGATCCACTTCAAAGACCTCTTGAACGACAGCGGTTCGCGCCCGATCGGACGCACGATGGATTTCCTTGCCCAAGAGCTCTTGCGCGAAGCGAACACCATCGCGAGCAAAAGCCCGGATGCGAAGATGAGCCGACTGATTGTCGAGATCAAGGGCGCGATCGACCGGATCAAAGAGCAAGTGCAGAACGCCGAGTAAACCGATCTCGTTCGCACAGTACACTGTAAGGACCCCCGATGCCATCACGCCAGCAGCTGAGTCAGCGTGAGATTGACCATGTGCTCGGTGAGTATGCACTCGGCGCGATCCACTCGATCTCCGAGCTCGCAGCCGGTTCGGTCTATTCGCCCAAGGTCGTGATTGAATCCCAGCGTGGTAAGCTATTGCTCAAACGCCGGGCCCGTGGGCTCGATTTTCCCGCGGTCGTTGCGTTTTCCCACGAGGTAATCTCTGGATGCCTTGGGCAAGGGATGTGCGTGCCCCCGCTGCTGGGCACACGCGACAAAAACTCGATGGTCCAGTTTGAAGACCAGGTCTACGAGCTCTTTGTATTCATCGAAGGGACCGTGTTTGATCGTTCATCAGCAATGATCCAATCGCACGCCCAACAAGCCGGCGCGTTGCTTGGCGAGCTGCACCGATCGCTCGATTCGATCGCAACGACATTTGAAGCACCGACCGAGCCAACGACGATTGATCTTTCGCGATTGAGCATTCTTGAGACTCAGCAATCAAGCATATCGCTCGAAACACGCGAGCATTGCAAACGGATTCTTGAATATGGCGCGGAGCTTGCACAGGCAAACGCCCAGCCGCCCGCGCTCGTCCACGGCGATTGGCACCCGGGCAACATGATCTATATTGGCTCAGAAATCGTCGCGGTGTGCGACTTTGACAACACCCGTGTCGGATCGCGCGCCCGCGAGATCGCCCAGGCGATGGTGCACTTTTCGCTCAAATCTCCTGCGCCGGGTCAGACCGCACGCAACTGTGATCCAGACCCAGAGATCAACGCGATGCGTGCGTTCTGGCAGGGATATGCGGGCTCTGGAGCGTCCGCGTGCACCGCCAGGCTGTGCGTTGGGCTGATGCCTGCAACGATGATCGACGAAGCATTGGCCTCGTTATCGTCAAGCCACCAGAGCGATTTCAACGAACAGTCGGCATCGATGCTCATCGCGGTGGCTCGCAAGGCGATCTGGCTTGATGAACACCAGAGCTCGTTGATTTCGATGCTCGAATCTTCGAACCAATGAACCCGAGCGGGTTGAATCCGGTATAGTGACATGATGAACCATCGGCTTTCGATTTTGATATTGGGTGCGTGCGTAGTTACCACGCACGCTTGTGCCCAGCCAAGCCAACGCGGGCGGGCGTTGGTCGATCAACTCAAGAGCGAACACTGGCTCGATCGCGACCAAGCGATGCGCGAGCTCACAGCCTTCAACGATGAGTTCTCCCTTGACGATCTCGAGTTCTTCCTCGCTGACCAAACCCTTTCGCTCGAACAACGCGCCCGGTTGATGCAGGCGTGCCTCCAACGATTCCGCGAGCATCCCAAAGGCGGGCTCGGCGTCGCGTTTGGAGCTACATCTGTCGGCTCGATCGAGGTTGTGCCCATTGAGAACAACCCGAACTTCCCTGCGAGCAAGATGCTTTTGCTCGGCGATGCCATCGCGAGTGTTGACGGCGTCATGATGAAATCATCGTACGATCTTCGCGCTCAGATCGTAAGCCGAGAGCCCGGCGAGATGCTCCCGGTGACGGTGATCCGCGCCGGCAAACTCATCGAGATGAATCTGCCTCTGGGTTCATTCACCAAGCTCACAGGCACAGCCAGACTCGATCAACCCCTCGCCAAACGGGCACTCGAACTCCGATGGGCACGCAAGGGGATCCTGATCGAGCACCCCGACACGATCGGATTGGCGATCACGCTTGAGCAATGGACCGATGCTGTATTTCCAAGCGATGCGCCTGCGAACCTGCGGTCTTTGGGACGAACATTGCCCGCTGCGATGATCGCGGGTGCGCAACGATTGATTGCGATCGGGCAATACGCCCCGCGTCGAATCCGGACGTGGAAATCTCTCGAACTGCTTGAAAAAGAGGTTTATAAACTCGCTCTCCGCGATGCGCAGGTCATGCTTCGCATCCAAAGAGCACGCCGCGATCTTCAAAAACTTCGCCACACCGAGCTGCTCGCCGAGCTTGATGGCGCAGCAACCGATGCGGAAAAAGCCCAGATTAAAAACGGACTCGCCGCATTGAAGGCAGAGATTCAAACGCTCGACGAAGAGATCGCAGAGCTCGAACCAAAGAGCACGCAGACTGCTAAGCCGTTACCTTGATCTCATTTTCAATCTTGTCAATCATCTACTTTTCGTCTGATTCGAGCAACGCGAGCACGCCGGCAACCGCAATACGACCGGCAACGATCGATTCTCGCTCGGTGTCGCATTCGGTAAGTTCGAGCACGCGTTTGCACCGGTCGATACATTTTTTCTTCATCGATTCGCGTGGGATATCGAGCCCGTTGTCGTAGACATCAGCGAGCTTGACCAACCGCCCCTGCCAAGGCCCCTCGGCGAGGCGTTTGTCATAATCAGGTTCGCGCTTTGACTCTCGCAAGAGCATGTTCTTGGTCATCACCGCGACACAGTCGGCGATCTCTCGCCCAAAGCGTTTTTCGATATCGTCATAATCCGTCGCGGTGTCCTCGATGGTGTCGTGGAGCAACGCGGTGCAGATCGCGACCTCGTCGTCGCACCCAAAGACATCGCGCACGGCCATCGCCACCCGGAAAGGATGCGCGATGTAGGGCGTCTTTTTATCCTTGCGGAGCTGATGCCTGTGCGCTTTGCTCGCAAACGATGCCGCGTGCTGCCAGAGGGGGATGCTGATCGAGACGGAATCTGATGAGTGTTCTGATGCCTTGGTCATACACAAAGCATACCGCGAGGCGCACCCGAAAACCAATGGCACACTTTGAGCAAGTGCATTCATGCATTGGTTTATTTACAAACCGGAACCTCAGAGCCGATCGACGATCACTTTCACCTTGCTTGGCGATGCGCCGAACTCGTCGAAGATGGTCAGCTCGTTCTCTTCTTCGCTCTTGAGCCATGAACTCGGGATGGCCAAAGCCCTCGCGGGTTCGACCGCATTGCCCTCGTTGGTCTCGACGAAGTAGCGCCCGAGCGCATGCCCGTTGATGTAGACCTGACCCTTGGTCATGCCCGAGAGATCGAGGCTCATCGCGACCTTGACCGTTGGGGTATCGAACGATGTCCGCCACCATGCTGGGGTCTTGGCGTTCTTCATCTTTGATTTGGCGATCGAATCGAACTCGATCTCGGCGGGTGTTTCCCACTTGGCAAACGACCACTCGCACTTGTCGGTGATGGCGTTGGACGCTTCGACAAAGCTTCCATTATCGTTCATCAGCTTGAATGCCTGTGCGACATACTCGTCACCATCTTCCGAGATCGCGTTGTTCTCGAACGCGATCTGAAGCGTATTCGCGCCTCGGTTGATCGTTTCGTAATCGAGCACGAGTTGCTGACGCTTGTTGGCATCGAACAACCGGATCGGTTCGTCATTGAGAATCACCATCGTCCGCACGGTAAACGCGGGGATATCGACGATGATCGATGACTTCTTGAGGTGCTTGAATGTCCAGGTGATGCGCCCGTGATGGGTTGAATCGCCGCGCTGAAGCCCGAAGACCGGCGTGCGGTAGCCAAGAATCTCGACCGGGTCGCCGTTCTCGATCTTCGGCTTGCTGACCTTGAAGGGAATCTGTTCGATCAGGTGCCCGAAGACACCCTTGTGACCGGTCATGTCCGATCCCGAATCGACGCGTCCCATGTTGTCGGCCAGCATGACCAAATCCTGATTCCCCTTCTTGAGCGATAAGTTGAGCATGTCCTCTGCGCCCGGGCCGGCACCAAACATGCCGACATACTCGCCATCGAGGAACACCGAAATACGATCGCTCGATTCAGGCGCGATGATCTTGAGTTTCTTCGAAGCTGCGTTCTTCAGACAAACCTTGTACCATCCGTATCCGAACGGCGTGCCGAGTTCGGAGAGATCCGCAGGACCCGGGATCTGTGCGTACCGTGGGCTTTGCCCGTCGATGTGCTCTTCAGGAATCGCCAGTTCCCAGTTGCCAACATTGACCTTGGGCAGTTTTTCTTCCGGATAGCCTTCAACATACTTGGTGTTGTGTGTCTTGGCGACACCCTTTGGATCGATATGCGTATGCGATTTGCCGTTGGGTGATGGGATCGGTTGTCCATCGACTGTGACGCCACCAACACCAACATACACATGCTCGTCATGGATATATGTTTCGTCGGCCATTTCGTCGCATACGACGATCAGCGTGATGCCCTCATGATCGACAACCAAAGGCTTGCGTCCCTTGGGAACTTCAACCTCCATCGGGGTGCCGTTGATCGATACTTCACCGATCGCGTTGGCTGCGCCAAAGACAACCAACGCGTTGTCGGTTGCGGTGAGTGTGTTGAGGCTGGTGTAATCGAGGGTGTGGTGTGCCGAGAGGTTCACATCGAACATGCACCAGTGCACGCGTTGGTGACCAAGACGGATCGGGAGTGATGCGCCATCGGACAAGAGCAGGTTCAAGGTGCCCGACTTGGCCTTTGGTGGCGAGAAGATAAAGGTGACGGACCCCTGCGATCCACGCATATGCGTGACGACATGCCCGTTAATTGATGAATCGTCGGACGCCGGATCGATCACGATCGGCGGATTTTCGTGCTCGGTATGGGCAAGAACCCCACCAAAGCTCGATGCGAACATCATCAATCGGCGCACGCCGTGATGCACATCGGTAAATCGACCGTGCTCGTCGAGCATCGCGTTGATATCTTGGGTCGGTCCATACGCATTGAACTCGCCAACGGGCGCCATCCCGGCATTGAACCCGAACGATGTGCCGCTTGAGAAGTTGGTGAGGTTAAACTGGCCACCGGCGCAGATAATCTCGGCGAGCTGGCGCTGATACATCAACCCATCGAGCGGCTCGGATGCTGTTTTCGCAAAGACCGGACGCGACTTCGGGCCATAATCGATCACCATCTTTGGTTGATCAGGACGCACCGCTGTGAGCTGTCGCATGGTGCCGAACATATCGCCCGAACCGGACCAGCCGTCGATGTCGCCTTCGACACCCTGCCAGAGGTTGTTCGAGTTGATCTTGGGAACGGTGAACCCTGCTTCGCGGAGGTACCGTCCGAGTTCGCCGAGGTAACCCTTGGCGGCGAGTTCATCGCCACAGTTCCAGTGCGCTTCGTTCTGGATCAGAATGATCGGCGCACCCTTGGTGACTGTTGCTTGGAGGTCTTTGATCTTCTTGGCGAGGGCGTTGAAGTATTTGCCGACCGCTTGTAGATATGGCTGGTTTGGTTTGCGGACTTCCAGGTCTTTGACATTGAGCAACCATGCGGGCAATCCGCCAAGGTCCCAACCTTCGCCGATGTATGGACCCACGCGGAGGATGCAGTGCATGCCCGCTTCGGCAATCAGTTCGATGAAGTGGCGGATGTCGTTGTTGTCTTTGAAATCGAACGAACCAGAACGGGTTTCGATCAGGTTCCAGAAAATCGGAGTCTCGATCGTGTTGAGCCCTGCGTGCTTGGCCGCGTGAATCCGTGCTGCCCATTCATCGCGTGGGGTGCGCTGAAAGTGGATCGAACCAGAGACGACCCAGATGCGTTTACCATCGATAGAAATTGTACGATTATCAAAGTTTACAGCGGCCATAAGGTGCCCTCGCGTCAGAACTTGCCAACACTGACGCGAGCCATCGCGATCGGTTTACAAGTGAGTTTTCTTGATTAAATACCGTAGAGCCATTCCCACAAAAGGCAAATTTCGGACCTTCGTGTGCATCTTAAGAATGGTACTGTTTTGCTTCAACATAGAACAAACAAATGCACGCAAACCACTTGTTACCAAGCGGTTATGCAAACCATCGCATTTCTAATTGGGGCAACGAACAATTCACCATCTGGCGAGCTGATAACTTTGAAATTTAATTTGTAGAGGAGAAATCACGCTGCAAGTGTTCGGGTTTCGATTGGTCGCCCGTTTATCTCGCCCAGCATTCGTACTCGTCGTGGGCGACGAGTGCATTGTTGATTTCGAGCAGGTCTCGCTTGCCGTTCATTGTGAATCCGCACTTCTCGGCGATCCGCACTGAACCGGGATTGTCCGCACATACCTGCGCACGCACGCGGTGAAGCCCAAGCCCAATAGGGTGCTCGGCGAGCGCGAAATCAATCATGCCTTGCACCGCTTCGCTCGCAAACCCTTGCCCGCTCAAGCGTGCATCGATCCACCAGTTGGCTTCGCTAGTCCATTCGAGCCCGCGTTCGATCTTGATGAGATTGAACAATCCGACGAATCGGCCGGCGTCTGGTCCAGATTCAATAAACGCAGCACGCCGCCAGGCGACGCCTTCGATATCTTGCACCCGAGCTTTGGTCATGGTTCGTTTGAAAAAATGCCTGTCAGATTCTTGCTCATGGGTGAGCGGGATCCATCGGCGAAGATTCGATCGGTCCTGATTCATCGCGTCTATAAAGGATGCTTCGTCGTTGGGCATCAAGAGTCGGAAGGTCAGCCGTTGGGTGGTGAGATCCGGTTTGGGCAGCACCTCAACCGGACGACGGTTGATCACACGCGAAAGCAGGCGTTGTGGGCTGTGCGGGTTGTAAGGCTTCAAAGCGCTCATATCGGACTCCATTACTGTCCGATATATCGTCGTGATGGTTATCGAACTGGAGCTTTACGGGTCCGGAATCCGAAAATTATATGAGTGTCCGATAAGAACCTAGAACCGTGACCGCAGGAGCTTGCACCAGAGCCGAACACATTCTCGGCGGGGAGCGTTCATGCCGCACTCTGGGCAAATGTCTTTATCGCGCGGGCGAGCGGAGAGGTCGTAGAAGCATTTCGGGCATCGCTGGCAGCGGATCGGGAGCAGCTGTTCTTTCAATCTCCGCTTGCCTGATTCTGAAATGAGCAGCCCAACTACAAAGACAACAATACCGAGTGATACCCCGATGATCACAACGGGAATCGTTGCTTCCAAGGCATTTGGCGAGAGCGGATCATCACGGCCATCTATCCACATTTTAATAGATAAGAAGAATGAGACAATCACGATAATCACAGAACCCGTGATCGCCATCAGCTCTAGCCAGCCTCCAATCGCTAGACGTGGAGCATGTTTCAACGCATGCTTCTCTTCGATCGTCGCGCCAGATTCTTGTCTCGATGCCCGCTCACACCACGGCTTGCGCTTTCCCATTACCTCACCACCATTGAGTTCATCGAGTATGCTCCCATGATCGATTCTAGTCAATCTAGAACCGCGATCTCAGGAGCTTGCACCACAGCCGAACGCACTCGCGGCGTGGAGCGCTTAGCCCGCATTCGGGGCAGGTGTCGTCATCGCGCGGGCGGGCGGAGAGGTCATAGAAGCAGTTGGTGCAGATTTGGCAGCGAGCAGATAGAAGTTTGGGCTTCAGTTCTCTTCGACCACAAAATACAAGAATCCAACCCAAAACC
>MAAC01000390.1_pt1 | contig 11852 bp, 10 predicted proteins | sample 1115981 | NCBI WGS metagenome assembly MAAC01 (sample SAMN04961126, study PRJNA320927) | seawater metagenome | isolation source: sample BD02T64 sea water enriched with oil for 64 days | place: USA:Gulf of Mexico | collected 2013-07-27 | reverse complement strand
AACATGGGTGGTTTACCTGATGTTATCTTTATCATTGATGCCGATCACGAACACATTGCTATTAAAGAAGCAAACAACCTTGGTATCCCAGTAGTTTCTGTTGTTGATACTAACTCAAATCCAGATAATATTGATTATATTGTTCCTGGTAACGATGATGCAATCCGTGCAGTCACTTTATACTGTGACGCAGTTGCTAACGCAGTTTTATCTGGTCGTGAGCAAAACATCGTAGTACAAGCTGAAAAAGACGGTTTTGTTGAAACTGAATAATTACTTGCGCTAGTATTAGCGTAATAATTAAGTGATACATTTCGTTTACTCATAAAAGCATATCTTACCGGTATGCTTTTATGATACCCCATTTAATATTTATGCCCATTCTTTGTTAAGGAAGCACCTTAACAATTAATCATGGGGATAACTGAAAAACAGAGGAATTACCGATGACAGTTACAGCTGCAATGGTTAAAGAACTTCGTGCACGTACCGCTGCGGGCATGATGGATTGTAAAAAAGCGTTACAAGAAGCTGAAGGCGACATGGAACTTGCGATTGAAAATATGCGTAAGAGCGGCCAAGCCAAAGCGGCTAAAAAAGCAGGTAATATTGCAGCTGAAGGCGCAATTATCATTAAAACATCAGGAAACACAGCTGTATTAGTTGAAGTTAACTGTCAAACTGATTTCGTCGCGATGGATGAAAACTTTTTAGGTTTTGCAAATGCCGTTGCTGATGTTGCGCTTGAGTCGAAAGTATCAATTGCTGACTTACAAACTCAATTTGAAGAAAAACGTATTGCGTTAGTGACTAAAATTGGTGAAAACATCAATGTACGTCGTGTTGAATATGTTGAGGGTGCTAACTTAGCTTCTTATTCTCACGGTGCTAAAATCGGTGTCGTTGTTGCTGGTGAAGGTGATGTTGAATCACTTAAACACATTGCTATGCACGTTGCAGCAAGCAAGCCAGAATTCATCAACCCAGAAGATGTACCAGCTGATGTTGTAGACAATGAGAAACGTATTCAACTAGATATATTAAAAGCTGAAAACGATGCTCTTGCTGAAAACAAGAAAAAGCCAATTGAATTACTTGAAAAAATAATCCTTGGTCGTATGAAGAAATTTACCGGTGAAATTTCTTTAGCGGGTCAAGCTTTCATCATGGAACCTAAAAAATCTGTTGGCGTAGTGCTTAAAGAAAAAGGTCTTACTGTTTCTTCTTTTGTTCGCTTGGAAGTTGGCGAAGGTATTGAGAAAAAAGATGAAGATTTTGCTGCGGAAGTTGAAGCACAACTTGCTGCTGCTAAAGCTTAAAGTTCTTCATATTTGATGTTCTAGTTTCATTGCTATCGCAGTTTATTTAAGTCATTTATTTCATAAGCTCCCTAAATAAACAGCTCTGCGGCTTCGCTATAATCATCAACTATTTTGAATTACTCTAAAACGTCTACCTCGGTAGGCGTTTTTTTATGCGATTTTTTCATGGGTTACATTTAAATAGCATAATAACGGGGATTTTTTCAGTTAAGGCTTTCTTGGGTAAGCTAAACGTATTAAAATGTTCGCGGTCTTTTTGACCCTAGCCTTTTTTCAGCGAGCCAAATAGGAATTTTCGTCTTATGAGTATCAGTTCAAAACCAACATATCGTCGCATTCTTCTCAAACTAAGTGGTGAAGCACTGATGGGTGAGGAAGGCTTTGGTATTGATCCGAAAATTCTTGATCGCATGGCGCAGGAAATTAAAGAATTAGTCGAGATGGATATTCAGGTGGGCCTTGTTATTGGTGGCGGTAATTTATTTCGTGGTGCTGGCTTGGCTGAAGCGGGTATGAACCGCGTGGTAGGCGATCAAATGGGTATGCTAGCAACCGTAATGAATGGTTTAGCTATGCGTGATGCCTTGCATCGTGCTTTTGTTAACACTCGTTTAATGTCTGCGATTGACTTAGCAGGTGTGTGTGAGCGTTATAACTGGGCAAATGCTATCAGTTTATTAAAATCGGGTCGTGTTGTTATTTTTTCAGCAGGCACAGGTAATCCCTTTTTTACTACCGACTCTGCTGCTTGTTTACGTGGTATTGAAATCGAAGCCGATGTGGTATTAAAAGCCACTAAAGTAGATGGTATTTACTCTGAAGACCCAGTGAAAAATCCAAATGCTGAGCTTTATAGTGCGCTAACTTTTGACGAAGTTTTAGATAAAGAATTAAAAATCATGGATTTAGCTGCATTTACTTTAGCTCGTGATCATAATATGCCTATTCGCGTATTTAATATGAATAAACCTGGTGCGCTTAAATCCGTGATTATGGGTGAAGCTGAAGGCACAGTGATAACAAAATAAATAGAAGTTTGTATTTGTTAGCTTGAAATTACTACCACAGAGAAGCCGAAGTCACCGCACTATACCGAGAAGAATCAACTCTCTGTGTAGGCTCGAATAACCCTCTGTGGCTATTGTGACTCGGTGATAAACAGTGACGAAGTTTTTTAATTTAATTAATTATTTTTAGGATAGATACCGTGATAAATGAAATAAAAAAAGATGCACAAGAACGTATGGTTAAAAGCATTGATTCTTTAAAAAGCAGTCTTAATAAAGTGAGAACTGGACGTGCCCATGCTTCATTACTCGATAATATTAGTGTTGATTACTATGGTATGGAAACACCGTTAAGCCAAGTGGGTAATATTTCCGTACCCGATGCGCGTAACCTTTCTATTACTGTTTTTGATAAAGGTATGATTGCCGCAGTAGAAAAAGCCATTATGAAATCAGATCTTGGTTTAAACCCACAATCAAACGGCACGCTGATTCGTATTCCATTGCCACCGCTAACAGAAGAGCGTCGCAAAAATCTTGTTAAAGTTGTTCGTGGTGAAGCTGAAGGCGGTAAAATAGCTATTCGTAACATTCGCCGTGATGCCAACTCAGACATTAAATCATTACAAAAAGAAAAAGCGGAAGATGAAATTCAAAAAGTAACCGATACATTTATTAAGCAAGTTGATGACTTGTTAGCTAAAAAAGAAACAGACTTAATGGAAATCTAAATATTTCCTGTTTAAACGCCAGCCTGGACTATTGTTCACTGGCGTTTTTGTTTTACTGTTTCACGTGAACAAAAGGACGATTAGTGACAATTAGCACAACACCTGCGGGTCAGTACATTAATATTCCCAAGCATATTGCGATTATCATGGATGGTAATGGTCGTTGGGCACAAGCACAAGGTAAAAGCCGAGTTACTGGCCATAAGGCAGGTGTTGACTCAGTGCGAGCCGTAGTGAGAGGCGCACGTAAAGCTGGGGTTGAAGCGCTGACGTTATTTGCCTTTAGCAGTGAAAACTGGCAACGTCCTGAGCAAGAGGTGAGTGTGCTAATGGATTTATTTATGTATGTGTTAACTAAAGAAGTTAAGCGTTTACATAAAAATAATATTCGTTTTCAGGTAGTTGGTGATTTAAGTCGCTTCTCTGCTAAATTACAGAAAAACATTGCTAAATCAGAGCAACTTACCGCAGATAATACCGGATTGGTGTTATCGATTGCAGCCAATTATGGCGGTCGGTGGGATATTGCTAATGCGGCTAAAAAACTCGCTTTACAAGTGAAAAATGCTGAAATCAGCCCTGATGATATTGATGAGGTGTCTTTGCACGAGCATACTTGTTTAGCTCAGTTACCGCCATTAGATTTATTGATCCGCACGGGTGGTGACTTTCGCATTAGTAATTTTTTATTATGGCAAGCGGCCTATGCTGAATTTTATTTTACTGAAATATTATGGCCAGACTTTAATGAAGTTGAGTTTGAGCAGGCAATAAGTACTTTTGATCAACGCGAACGACGCTTTGGAAAAACAGGTGAACAAGTAAAATAATAGTAGTGAAAAATAGCAGCGAGTAAAAATGTTACGAGTTAAAATATTATGAGCTAAAAAAGGCTAAGCTCTCAGTAGTTCTTTTTGAAACGCTAAACTCGAAAAATATAACTAAAATAATAAGGGTACAACTTGCTAAAACAACGAATTATTACCGCATTAATCTTAGCACCTGCAGCTATCTCGGCCATATTTTATTTGCCGTTAAACTATTTTGCTGCTTTGTTGATGGCAATTATCGCCATTGGTGCATGGGAATGGGGACCTCTGATGGGGTTTGGCACAAAAAATAGACGTAGTATTTTTGTTATCGTTACCAGTATTTTAATCGCGCTCGTTTGGGCGTTTTTATCTCCGGATGATCTTTGGTTGTCATCCAAACAATTACAAAGCAACGCCATGTATTTACTTTGGCTTGCTGTCGTTTGGTGGCTAGTCTCTGCCGTGTTGATGTTTTCTTATCCTAAGTATAGTAATTTTTGGGCAAAACACCGTTCAATACGAGGCGTGTTTGGTTGGTTAACACTGGTGCCCACGTGGTTGGCTTTTGTCGTTATTCGCAGTAATAACTACCCTGATGATCCCTATCATGGTGCGCAACTGTTAATGTTTTTGTTTTTAATGGTATGGAGCGCAGATGTTGGCGCTTATTTTGTTGGTAAAGCTTTTGGTAAACACAAACTTATGCCCAATGTTAGTCCAGGAAAAACATTTGAAGGCTTCCTAGGCGGTGTTATTTCAGCCTGTATATTAATTACGATTGCAGCCTATCAACTTGATTGGAACAGTGAACAGATCATCACAGTGTTATTAGTGACGGTATTAATTACCACAGTATCAGTGCTTGGCGATCTTAATGAAAGCATGTTTAAACGCCAAGCCGGTGTTAAAGATAGTGGTTCTATTTTACCCGGACATGGCGGTATTTTAGATAGAATTGATAGTTTAACTGCCACTGCGCCTATTTTTGCCCTTTGTTATGTTTTATTCGGTTGGTAAATATTTTGTTAGAAAAAAAGCTATCAATAAACACCGCTAAGCGTAAATTATGTATTCTTGGTTCAACGGGATCTATTGGCGAAAACACCTTAGATGTTGTTCGTTTACACCCGGAAAAATATGATGTGGTTAGTTTGTCTGCTCACGCGAGTGTTGATAAAATATTTCAACAATGTTTAGCGTTTAAACCACAACATGTTGTGCTAGTTTCTAAGCCTCATGCGCAGCAATTAAAAATACTATTAGCGGATGAAAACCTTAATGATATCGTTGTTGAGTCGGGTACTGATGCACTGATTGAATTAGCAAAATCTTCAAAAGTTGACACCGTTATGGCAGCCATAGTCGGTGCTGCTGGCTTAATGCCAACACTGACGGCAGTAAAAGCAGGTAAGCGTGTCTTACTTGCTAATAAAGAAGCACTGGTTACTTCGGGTGCTATTTTTATTGACGCGATGAAAAATTCTGATGCACTATTGTTACCGATAGACAGCGAACACAATGCTATTTTTCAAAGCCTACCGTGGCAAGAGCAGCAGCGAGTGGGTGAATGTCAATTATCAAAAAGCGGCATCAGTAAAATTATATTAACGGGCTCCGGTGGGCCATTTAGAACGTGGCAAGCCGATGAGCTTGAGCATGTAACCCCTGAGCAAGCGTGTGCTCATCCTAATTGGGCCATGGGACGAAAAATCTCCGTAGATTCAGCGACCATGATGAATAAAGGTTTAGAGTTTATTGAGGCCAAATGGCTGTTTAATGTCGCAGCGGATGACATTCAGGTGGTTTTGCACCCACAAAGTACTATTCATTCTATGGTGCAATATCAAGATGGCTCGGTTATCGCACAAATGGGTAACCCTGATATGCGCACACCTATTGCGCACGCTTTAGCTTACCCTGAGCGCATAGAGTCAGGTGTAGCACCGTTAGATTTTTTCACTACCGCCTCTTTTGACTTTCAAGCAGTTGATTATCAAAAATATCCAAACTTAAAGTTGGCTATTGAAGCCTGCAAAATGGGGCAAGCAGCTTGTACGGCACTTAATGCTGCTAATGAAATTGCGGTTGCTGCATTTTTAGACGAAGTGATTAAATTTACCGATATTTATAAAATAAATGAAACTTCTGTGAAAAAATTTGTCTCAGAACAGGTAAGTAATATTAATGAGGTTATTTCCTTAGATAAACGTGCTCGTGAGTTTGCTAGCTCAATTTTGCCAAATTTCACTATTAAAAGCGTATCAGTTAATGTTAAGGAACAAGAATTATAATGTTTGATTTTATTTGGAATGCCGCCTCGTTTGTTATCGCCTTAGGTATTTTAGTTACTGTACATGAATACGGTCACTTTTGGGTGGCGCGTAAAAACGGTGTAAAAGTCGAACGTTTTTCGGTCGGGTTTGGTAAAGCCATTTGGCGTAAAACGGGGCTTGATGGTACTGAATATGTGGTGGCGATGATACCACTAGGTGGTTACGTCAAAATGCTTGATGAACGTGTTGATGATGTATCTGAACAAGACAAAGATAAAACCTTTAATAGTAAATCGGTTTATCAGCGCATTGCCATTATTGCCGCAGGGCCTTTTGCTAACTTCGCTTTTGCTATTTTCGCTTTTTATTTGATGTTTTTAATTGGCGTGCCAAGTATTAAACCTATTATTGCTGACGTTATTCCTAACTCTATTCTTGCTCAAGCACAAGTTGCTGACAATGTTGAAATTATTGAGGTTGCGGGTAAAAGAGTACGTGATTGGCAAGATGTAAATTTAGCTTTGGTTGGTGAAATTGGTAGTGACAGTATTTTATTGAAAACGAAAACTGCGGATAGTCAATTTATTAGCAGTCATACGTTAGACACTAAAAACTGGCAGTTTTCACCAGAAAAAACGTCAGCATTAACTAGTTTAGGTATTACGCCATTTCGTCCTAAGGTACATAACGAAATAGCGCGGGTCTCTGCAGATAGTCCAGCGCAGAGAGCAGGGCTACAGGTAGGGGATACACTTGTTGCGTTAAATGATGATGTTTTAGCGCCGGGCTGGCTTGATTTTTCCCAAAAAATTAAAAACTTCCCTGAACAAGAAGTCATGCTTACTATTGAGCGCTCAGGTAAACCACTAACGTTAACTATTATCCCTGAGGGGATTGAAAGTGAGGGGGAACTTGTTGGTTACCTTGGTGTATCTCCTAAAGCTGATGAATGGCCAAGCGAATATAAAATTGAGTTATCCTATGATTTGTTTACTGCGATGGAAGAAAGCGTCGTGCGAACATGGAATTTAGTGACTTTAAGTTTTGATATGATTGGTAAGCTAATTACCGGTGATGTCTCAGTTAAAAATTTAAGTGGTCCTATTGCTATTGCGCAAGGAGCAGGTGATAGCGCAGGTTATGGGTTTACTTTTTAGGCTTTTTAGCCCTAATTAGTATCAATTTAGGAATAATTAACCTTTTACCGTTGCCAGTACTTGATGGCGGGCACTTACTCTATTATGTTATAGAGCTTTTAACAGGAAAGCCTGTGCCTGAAAACATTCAAGAGGTTGGATTTAAATTTGGCGCGCTTGCTTTATTAGCATTAATGAGTATCGCTTTGTTTAATGATTTTAGTCGGGTACTAGGGTGATTTGGGTATGAGAGTAATATCCTAACACCGTCATGGGATTAGAGTATTAGAACTTTACAGCAATAATAGAAGTAATAAAGTAAACATTTATGATAATTAAAAAACTAGCCTTTGCCGTGTTATTAGGCGCTTTAGGTACAACAGCACAAGCAGCCGAAGAGTTTCAGGTTGAAGATATCGAAGTAAAGGGTTTACAACGTGTTGCTTTAGGTGCCGCATTAACGCATATTCCGTTTAATGTTGGTGATCAATTAAATCAATTTAGAATTTCTCAATCAATTAAAGCGCTGTATAAATCAGGCCACTTTAATGATATTCGAGTTTATCGCGACGGTGACCGAATTATCTATCGCGTTAGAGAACGTGAAACCATCAGCGAAATAACTTTCGAAGGTAATAGCGATCTAAAAGATGAGCAGCTTACCGAAAGTTTAGACGGTAGTAATATACGCGTTGGCGAAACCCTTGACCGTACTGTTATATCAGGTATTGAGATGGGCTTGGAAGATTTTTACCATAGTGTAGGCAAATACAATGCTGACGTTACCACCACTATCACCCATTTACCGCGTAACCGCGTAAATCTTGAGTTCACCTTTGTCGAGGGTGATGCTGCGGCGATTAAACAAATTAACCTTATTGGTAATGAAGTTTTTAGTGATGCACAAGTGCTAGACAAAATAGAGTTAACTTTTGGTTCGCCATGGTGGGATTTCATGGCGCAAGACAGATATCAAAAACAAACGCTACAAGGTGATATCGAAACCATTAATAGTTATTATTTAGATCGCGGTTATTTGCGCTTTAAAGTTGACTCTACACAGGTTTCTATGACGCCTGATAAAAAAGCCGTTTATATTGCCTTAAATGTTGATGAAGGCGAAACCTATACCATTTCAGAAGTCGACTTTATTGGTGATATGGCTGGTTTTGAACAAACCATTCGTGCTATTAATCCGCTACAAGTTGATAACCTTTATAATGGCGCAGAAGTGACGTATACCGAAGAAGTGATCAGTAAATTTTTAGGTCGCTTTGGTTATGCCTATCCAAAAGTGACCACTATTCCTGAAATTAATGATGAAGATCATACCGTTAAATTATCTATTTCGATAGATCCCGGTAAACGCATCTATGTTAATAAAGTTAACTTTAGTGGTAACAGTGTTACTGCAGATGGAGTGTTGCGCCGAGAATTGCGACAAATGGAAGGTGCTTGGTTATCAAACAGTTTAGTAGAGCACTCAAAAGCGCGTTTATCTCGATTGCCGTATATGGAAACGGTTGAATTTGAAACCAATCAAATTTCAGGTGAAGAAGACTTAGTTAATGTTGATTTTGCCGTTAAAGAACAAGCCTCTGGCTCATTTACTGCTGGCGTAGGTTATGGTGATTCAACCAAGTTAAGTTTGAATGCTGGTATACAACAAAATAATTTTTTAGGCACGGGTAACCGCCTTGGTTTTAATATAAATACTAATACTTACTCAAACAGTGCCAGTATTTCTTTTACCGACCCATACTTTACGGTTGATGCGGTATCACTTGGTGGGCAAATATTTTACCAAGCATTTGATGCGGGTAGTGCTAACCTTGTTGATTATAACAATAAAACCTATGGTGTTGGTCTTAACTGGGGCTTCCCAATTAATGAGTATATACGTTTAGGCTTTGGTGTTGGTTTTAAAAATAATGAAATCACCTCATTAGAAACTTATGAGCAAATTCAAACTTTTTATGATTTACATTCAGATCCTAATAACCCAGATGCGCCGCTGGCTTTTAAAAACTACGATCTAAATGCCAGTATTTCCCGTTCAACGTTGAACCGTGGTACATTCCCGACAGCGGGCTCTCAGCAAAGTCTTTCATTTAAAATGACGACGCCAAATAGCTCAGATGTACAGTATTTTAAAATCAATTTGGATACTAAATTTTATTTCCCATTAAGTCGAGATCAACGCTGGACTGTATTAGCTCGTATGCAATTGGGTTATGGTAATGGTTATGGTGAAGTAAATGGTAATGATCAATTACTACCATTTTGGGAAAACTTCCGTGCGGGTGGCTCTGATACCTTGCGTGGCTTTGAAAACAATACGGTTGGTCCAAGAGCGGTTTATCGTTATCCAACACAAATCGGTGGTACACCAAACCCTACGGGTGGTAGCGCATGTTGTTTAGGACCTGATCATGATTATATTCAAGTATCGCCTCGCTCTGTTGGTGGTAACGCTATTGCCATTGGTGGTATAGAACTTATTGTGCCAACACCCTTTTTAGATGAAAGCTACAGTAACAGCGTTAGAACAAGTTTATTTGTAGATGTGGGTAATGTTTGGGATACTGAGTTTGATATGGCTGATTATCAAGACCTAGCCTCTGAAGAGTTTGCCAAACTGGATGATTACTCTGAAATAGGACGTTTTCGTGCTTCAGGTGGTTTATCTATACAGTGGTTATCTCCTATGGGGCCGATGATATTTAGCTTTGCTAAAACGATTAAAGAAGAAGTCGATGACGATACGGCCTTCTTTAGCTTTAATATAGGTAAAACTTTTTAACGTTACTTAGCGTAAGCACAACCAAGCAGATGAAGTTGAGCTTATTAAAGTAGCATATTTAACAAATTGTTTAGTTACTGAACATAAAACAAAAATAGAAGTAAGAGGAAAGGACATTGAAAAAAATTATTAAATCTATGGCTTTAACAGCCGCCGCATCATCATTATTATTAGCAAGTAGCGCGATGGCTTTCGAACAAAAAATTGCCGTTGTTAATGTACAAGAAGCGATTAACCAAATTCCTCAGTCTGCGGCATTAATGCAAACGTTAGAAACTGAGTTTAAAGACGAAAAAGCCGTGATTGCTCAGTTACAAAAAGACTTGACCTTTGAAGATGAAAATTTAAAGCGCAATGGTTCTTTAATGAACGAGAAAGAGAAAAAAGAATTACAAACTAAAATGGCTAAGTTATACCAAGACTACCAAGTAAAAGTTAAAGAGTTTCAACAAAAAGTTGCCCAACGCAAAAATGAAGAAACCAATAAGCTTTTTGCTTTAGTTACCCAAGTTGTTGATAATATTGCGGCTAAAGAAGATTACGACCTAGTGCTTTCAAAGCAAGCGGTTATGTTTTCAAAGCCAGATCATAACATTACCTCCAAGGTCGTTGAGCAAGTTAGTAAGCTTAAGTAATTGGCGAATATGATAAGCTTTACCTTAGCTGAAATAGCTAAGCATATTGGCGCTAAATTAGTGACAAAGGACGTTGCCGACACGTTATTAGTAAAAAATAACGCAAGCGCAAATACTCAAATCACTCGTTTAGCGACATTGGCTAATGCGAAAGCAGGTCAGGTCGCTTTTCTTGCTAATAGTAAGTACGTTGCGCAACTAGCCTCAACGCAAGCTAGTGCGGTAATTATTGCCCCTAAAGCCCTGCCTGAGTGTAAGGTAGCTGCGTTAGTGATGGATAACCCTTATATGGGTTATGCTTTATTAGCTAATTTACTCAATACTACACCAAAAACGGCTAATGGTATTCATCCAAGCGCAATCATTGCTGATGATGTTTTTCTCGGTGAAAATGTCAGTATTGGCGCTAATAGCGTGATTGAGTCAGGTGCTAAGCTTGATGACAATGTCAGTATTGGCGCAGGTTGCTTTATTGGGGTAAATGCTAGCATTGGCACTAAAACGCAACTGTGGAGTAATGTCAGTATTTACCATGAGGTCAAAATTGGCCAACGATGTTTGATTCAAGCGAACACGGTTATTGGCTCTGATGGTTTTGGCTACGCGCCACTTAACGATGGTAATAGCGAACAATATAAATGGCATAAAATACCCCAGTTAGGTAGTGTTGTCATTGGCGATCAAGTCGAAATTGGCGCAAGTACTACTATTGATCGGGGTGCTCTTGAAGACACCATTATCAAAGACGGGGTCATTCTCGATAATCAAATTCAAATTGCCCATAATGTTGTTATTGGTGAAAATACCGCTATGGCAGCTTGTAGCGTGATTGCGGGTAGCACAGTCATTGGTAAAAACTGCACTATTGCTGGGCTGGTTGGCATTAATGGTCATATTAATGTTGCTGATAACTGCATTTTTACGGGTATGGCAATGGTGACCAAGGATATTACGCAAGCAGGTGTTTATTCTTCAGGTATGCCTGCAGCGCCGAATAAAGAATGGAATAAAACCAATGCCAGAGTTAAGCGCCTTGATGGCTTGACTAAACGCGTGAAAGAACTCGAGAAACTTCTTGAAAATAAGTAGCTGTATCCACACTTATTCGCTAAAATAATAAAAAATATAATATA
>MAAC01017102.1_pt1 | contig 11870 bp, 10 predicted proteins | sample 1115981 | NCBI WGS metagenome assembly MAAC01 (sample SAMN04961126, study PRJNA320927) | seawater metagenome | isolation source: sample BD02T64 sea water enriched with oil for 64 days | place: USA:Gulf of Mexico | collected 2013-07-27 | reverse complement strand
CAACATTTCTCTGTTGGATTATCCTAGTGGAGTATATATGATCGAATTTATTTCCAAAGAGGGAATGATCGTAAAAAAAATAATGAAATATTAGTGAGAAGAAAGAAAAAGCCATTTCAAATTTTGAAATGGCTTTTTTACTAGTTTGATTTTATAATTTATCTTTTAGATAGCGTGCTGTTTGGGACTCTTTTACTTCAGTTAATTTTTCCGGAACTCCTTGGAATAAGAGCTCACCACCTTTCTTTCCTCCTTCAGGGCCAAGGTCTATGATCCAATCAGCACATTTTAGAACGTCCAGATTGTGTTCAATGACAATTAAGCTGTGTCCTTTCTCAAGTAGTGCATCAAAAGATTTCAATAGTTTCTTAACATCATGGAAATGTAGCCCTGTTGTAGGCTCATCGAATATGAAAAGCGTATGGTCATGACTACCGGACTTGCTTAGGAAGGAAGCCAATTTTATTCTTTGTGCTTCACCACCACTTAAGGTACTCGATGCTTGCCCTAATTTAACGTAACCTAAACCTACCTGAAGTAGTGGATATAGTTTGTTGACGATCTTTTTCTGATCGTGTTTTTCGAAGAATTCATAGGCATTTTCAACGGTCAATTCGAGGATATCGAAAATGTTTTTGCCTTCGAATTTAATATCGAGGATTTGATCCTGATAGCGATGTCCCTTGCAATGTTCACAAGTAATATGAATGTCGGCCATAAATTGCATTTCTATGGTAACGATTCCTTCCCCTTGGCAATTTTCACATCGTCCACCAGGTACGTTAAAAGAGAAATGTTTTGCTTTATAGGCACGTTGAACCGCTAGACTTTGGGAGGCTAGTAGGTTTCTAATATCATCGAAAGCCTTGATATACGTAACAGGATTGGATCTACTTGACTTACCAATAGGATTTTGATCCACAAATTCTACATTCTGAATGCGTGAGATAGCACCATGAACGGATTCATGTTCACCAATTTTGTGTCCGTAACCACCAAGTTGCCTATGGATAGCAGGGTATAAGACATCCTTTATTAAGGAACTTTTTCCAGAACCACTTACCCCTGAAACGGCTGTGAAGCATCCCATGGGAATGGTTATGTCTACCTGTTTTAGGTTGTTTTCACTGGCACCTTTTACATATACATAATCAATGGCTTGTCTTCTTACCTCAGGAACTTTTATACTTTCTTTACCTGTTAAGTACTTTGCAGTATAACTTCTTTCACTTTTTGGTAATTCATCAAAGGTACCTGTAAATACGATTTCACCACCATTTGTCCCCGCTTCAGGACCAATATCAATAATATAATCAGCAGCCATCATGATGTCTTCATCATGTTCTACTACGATTACCGTATTTCCTATATCCCTTAACTTTTTAAGAACCGTAATTAGTTTTTCCGTGTCTTTTGAGTGTAATCCTATACTTGGCTCATCCAAAATATAAACAGAGCCTACAAGACTACTTCCTAGCGATGTCGCAAGGTTGATTCGTTGAGATTCCCCTCCCGATAAGCTATTTGATAATCTACTTAAGGTGAGGTAGGAGAGTCCAACATCTATTAGGAACCCCAACCTCGATTTTATTTCATATAACAGACGTTTGGCAACTTCCTGACTATAGGTATCCAATACTATTTCATCAAAGAATTGAGAAAGTTCGTCTAGTGGTAATTCGCTTAAGCTACCAAGGTTAGTTCCGCCTACTTGTACGTAGTCTGTTTCTTTTCTTAATTTTTTTCCTTGACAGTCTGGACAGGTCGTTTTTCCTCGATACCTAGAAAGTGTAACCCTATTTTGAATTTTATAACTGCTATTTTCCAGTTCTTCAAAATAGGCATTCAGTCCCTTGTAAGCACCTGAACCATTCCAAACGATGTCTATTTCCTCTTCGCTTAAATCCTGGTAGGCTCTATGTATAGGAAGCCCCGTATTGAATAGTGCATCTTTCCAGGCTTTCCCTGAATCTGTTTTCCAACAGACAATGGCATCCTCAAATAGTGATTTGGTGTGGATTGGAATAATTAGACTATGATCTAATCCAATTGTTTTTCCAAATCCTTCACAAGTAGGACAAGCACCGAACGGACTATTGAAGCTAAAGAAGTGAATATTGGGTTCTTGAAAGAGTATTCCATCCAATTCAAATTTATTGGAAAAGGTGAAATTCTCTCCTGAACTGATATTTTTGATTTCTAAAATCCCTTCTCCTTCGTGAAATGTTTGTTGAACCGAATCCGCTAGTCTTTTTTTGAAAGTCTCACTCGATTCAACCACCAATCGGTCTATGATGATGAATTTGTTATCTTTTTTTAGGTCCTTTATGGCTAGGTCATCAGTACTAATGGTTTCACCATCAATCCATAATCTGGCATAACCTTGTCCCAGCAAGCTGCTTTTAAATATATCAAAGTCCCGGTCAGTATGAAAGGGTGCACAAAGAAGAAATTTGTCCCCTTGATTCATTTCCAGAATGGCATCTACTACATTGGTAACAGTATGTTTTTGAACTTGCTTTCCAGAGATAGGAGAAATCGTTTTTCCAATTCTTGAAAAAAGTAATTTAAGGTAATCGTAAATCTCGGTAGAACTACCTACAGTAGACCTTGGGTTACTGGTATTTACCTTTTGCTGAATGGCTATGGTAGGCGATAGACCGCGGATATTATCCACATCCGGTTTTTCCAATTTCCCCATGAATTGTCTAGCATAGGATGAGAGACTCTCCACATACCTTCGCTGTCCCTCTGCATATAGGGTGTCGAAGGCCAATGACGATTTTCCGGAACCTGATAGCCCAGTGATCACTACCAATTTATTTCTTGGTATTTTAAGGTCTATGTTTTTAAGGTTATGTAACCTCGCTCCTTCAATGGAAATGTATTGTCTATTATCTGCGGTCATGGATTGGCTTTAAAATAGTGGCGCAATTTAATCAATTCTCAACTGCTAGAGAAGTGAAGATTAGTCTTTAACTTAAAAAAATACATTATAGGGTCAATTTTAGTAAATTAATGTTGTTTCAAAAGGTGTTTTTGCTTTTGACTATTTTTATACCTCTTTTTTTTTCATAAATTTGAGAGAAGTGAAATATCCGCAGTCAATGAAAATAATGTAAGTTTGTGTCATTCATTATCGTATTATGTACAATAAAGTAAGTAATGGCATTCAAGTAAAAGTAGAGCCTCAGTATGAAGGTAGATACTTAAGAAAGGATGTCGTATTTTTTATTTTCACCTATAAAGTGAAGATTGTCAACCAATCGAATAAGACTGTTCAACTGCTGGAAAGGTTTTGGCAAATTTCAGATAGTCTTGATAAGGACTCAGAAGTTCGAGGGGAAGGGGTAATAGGTAAACAACCTATACTTTTACCTGGAGAGGCGCATGAATATAGTTCTGCCAGTCACCTAAAATCATCTTTTGGAGCGATGCGTGGTTCCTATAAATTTGTGGGTATATTGGATGGCGAAGAGTTTTGGGTAGATATCCCAAGATTTCAAATGCGCATTCCTTTTGAGTTGAATTAAATTCTAATTTTATCGAGTAAATTACTTAGTTGTTCCGCTTCTTCGTTACTTAGATGGGAGAACTTTTCCATAAAATGATAGGATACCTGAGGAGTCATAACCTCTACCAATTCCAAACCCTTTTCGGTAAGATTGATATTGATCTGTCTTCTATTTTCTTTCGATTTCCACCTTTTTACGAGTCCCTTTTTTACCAATCTATCAATCAATCTGGTTAGATCCGGAGCTTTTTCTATCATTACCTCCTTGATTTTCCCAGGATTAATAGGCTCAGGGTGTTTTCCCTTGATGATTTTCAGAACATTGAATTGTTGAATAGAGCTGTTGAATTCGTTTTGAAGGAATCTATTTTCTTTAAGAAGATAATTGTAGGTAAAGACAACATTTATAAATGCCTTAATACGAATGTCGTCAAAGTTTTTTGTTTGATTTATTTCCTTTTCTATAGAAGCCATCAGATTGTCTTATAGCCTACAAAAGCAAAGAGACCTTAGCTTTAATAGGCTTTATGTTCAGTAATTGAATACAATAATGTAACTGCAAGTTAAAAATTTTCCAGATAGGTTGGAAAATTATTAAATGTGTTTAATAATATCTCCAGTGTCTCTTCGAACTTTAGTTAAATTTTGATGGTGATCATCGGAAGATCTTATACCTAAGGGTACAACCAATACCGATTTCAATCCCATTTCGTTCAATCCTAAAACATCGTCATAGGCATTTCCTATAAATCCTTCCATAGGACAAGTGTCAATTCCTTCAACGGCACAATAGGTCAGTAGGTTTCCAAGAGCGATATAGGCCTGGTTTTTTGCCCATGACTCTTTGGCTTCCTGATCCAAATTGCTAATGCTACCTTTCATCATAGCTCCAAATTGATCAAGATTCCCCAATTCAACTTTTCTTACTTCGGAGATATTCTTCAAATAATCTTCCACAAAGCTATCGTCTACATTGGTTTCAATGGCCATTATAAGAAGGTGAGAAGCATCTATCACTTGTCTTTGTTTGAATGAGAATGCAAGTAATTGTTCTCTCTTATCCTCGTCGTCTACAAAGATAAATTTGAAAGGCTGTAAACCATAAGAGCTTGCTGTAAGGTTTAATACCTTTTTGATACCATCTATTTGGTGTTCTGTTAATTTATGGCCTGGGTCGAATGCCTTTACTGCATAACGCCATTCAAGGGCTCTTATAGTGTGGTTCATGGTAATTGTTTTGATGATTGCCGTAGTAGGCATTACTGACACAAAGTTACAAAATTATTGATTCAAAATTAGGTTATTTTCTTTTTTGAACGAGCAGTTTGCCCTGCTTTTGAAGGGCTATTATCGATCTAAAACAAATGAGGGTATCGATGTTATATTTAGTAGCTAAAAACTCTTTCATTTTTTGTAACTTCGCTCAAAATTTGTTTATCCAAAGAACGAAAATATAGTTATGGCAAATGCATTCTTTAATGTGCCTCACCCATCGTGTGAGCCGGTAAAGCCTTACGCTCCCGGATGTGAACATCGTGAAGCTGTTCAAGCACTTTACAACAAAATGATGTCCGAACAATTGGATATCCCGATGTATATCGGATCTGAGGAAGTAAGAACAGGAAATACTGCTCAAATTACTCCTCCTCATGATCATCAACATGTAGTTGGACAGTACCACAGAGGTGGAGCTGATCATGCTAAACAAGCGATCGACGCCGCTTTGGAGGCTAGAAAATCATGGTCTCAAATGCCATGGGAACACAGAGCTGCTATCTTTTTGAAGGCTGCAGATCTATTGGCTGGTCCTTTTAGAAATAGAATGAATGCTGCTACAATGATAGCGCAATCAAAAAATATCTTCCAGGCAGAAATTGATGCTTCTTGTGAATTGATCGACTTTTTGCGTTTTAACGCATTGTATTTAACTCAATTGTATAAAGATCAACCAGAATCTGATCCAGGAATGTGGAATAGAATGGAGTTGAGACCTTTGGAAGGGTTTGTTTATGCAATTACTCCATTTAACTTTACTTCTATTGCTGCCAACCTATGTGCTGCTCCAGCATTGATGGGGAATGTTGTAGTTTGGAAACCATCTGATAGCCAAGTGTATTCTGCTCAAGTTATTGTTGACTTGTTCAAAGCTGCAGGTTTACCAGACGGTGTAATCAATGTTGTATATGGAGATCCAGTTGAGATTTCTGATGTTGTTATCAATCACAAAGAATTTGCAGGTCTTCACTTTACAGGTTCTACACATGTATTCAAACATCTTTGGAAGCAAATTGGAAACAATATCGACAAATACAATTCTTACCCAAGAATAGTTGGAGAAACAGGTGGAAAAGACTTCATCGTAGTTCATGAGTCTGCTGAAGCTAGGCCAGTTGCTACAGCTATTATACGTGGTTCTTTTGAATACCAAGGTCAAAAATGTTCTGCTGCTTCCAGGGTATATGCTCCAAATACACTTTGGGCAGATATCAAAGAAATATTGGTAACAGACATGGCAACTGTGAAAATGGGTGATCCTGGTGATTTCTCTAACTTCATCAATGCAGTTATCCACGAAGGTTCATTCGATAAATTGGCAAGCTATATTGACCGTGCAAAAGCGGCTTCAGATGCTGAGATAATAGTAGGTGGAAATTACGATAAATCAAAAGGTTACTTTATTGAGCCTACCGTGATCGTAACGTCTAATCCTTATTACGAAACGATGGAGCAGGAATTGTTCGGACCTGTAGTAACTATCTATGTATACGATGCAGATAAGTTTGAAGAGACGTTGAAAATCGTTGATGAAACTTCTCCATACGCTTTGACAGGTGCATTATTTTCAACAGATCGTTATATCATCGATATGGCAAGTAAGGCATTGGAAAATGCATGTGGTAACTACTATATCAACGATAAGCCAACAGGTGCAGTTGTTTCTCAACAGCCATTTGGTGGAGGTAGAGCTTCAGGTACTAACGATAAAGCTGGTTCAGCTATGAACTTATTGCGTTGGGTTTCTGCGAAGACTATCAAGGAAACATTTGTTCCTGCTACAAATTATAGATACCCGTTCTTAGGTTAAGAATTAGGTAAATACATAGAAAAGCCGTCTCGATAATTCGAGACGGCTTTTTTTTTGCTCTCTGCAAAAAATCCTGCGAGTCACTTAGAGTGGATTCGGAGGTTGTACGTGAGTTTCTAGTCTCTACTTGTCACTCCAAGAGGACTTGGAGGATCTAACAAGTTGATTATTTGTATAGTAATGATCTATTTTATATATTCAGGCAAAACATTAAATAACATGAAAAATAAAGTTTTACTTCTTTCTACATTTCTATGTGGAATATTATCTGCTCAGATCAATGTTCCTGAGGTTACCAAGGCTTTGTATAATAAAAAAACGGCTTCCTGGTGTGGTCCTTGCGGAACATGGGGAACGGAAACAAATGATGAGATTGAAGATTTAGTGGGTGATAAGATGGTTTCGTTTAAACTTACTGCAAGTTCTTCTGGATCTTTGTATAGTCCTATTTGTGAAGAATTGTATGATAATTATATCAACTTAGGTGATCAAAGTTGGCCGAATTTTTATGTAAATGCGGAACGCTATTATCAATCAAATGGAGGTTTGACTTCAAATTGTTCGAATGCTGTGATTGGATATTATAATGGAGTAGGGGCAGATGTCAATGCAGGGTTTACCGCTGAGGTTGTTTCCAATACCCTGTTTGTAGATGTAAGTACTAAGTTCTTCAATGCGATGGAAGGTACTTATATGACTGCGGTTTATATTTTAGAAAATAATATTAGTTATAATCAAACAGGGATCGAGGGGACAGCTACTGGTGATCATATTATGCGAGCTTCTATCGCAGGAGAAACTGCTTTTGGAGATGTTGTAGCAACAGATACCATTGAGGCTGGAACAATTGTTAATGAGACCTATGGTATTTGGTTGGATGATAATTGGGATATGGACGAACTACATGTAATTACGGTTATCTGGAAAGATAATGGTGATAGCACGTATTCCTTTGTAAATGCCAATGATGGTTTGCCTGAGCCTTTGGATGTAAATGAATTAAGTCTTTCCAGTGAGGTGCAAGTATATCCTAACCCAGTAATGGATAGGGTACATATTTCTTTCGAAAAAGAGATGAATGCTACGGTTTCTATCTTTAATGTAACGGGTGAAAAAATTGCTCCTGTTCAAAGATCAATGGCTTCAAAATCACTGTCTATTGATATGTCTGACTTTAGTACTGGATTGTACTGGGTAGAAATTTTGGATGATAATAACAATAAGTGGGTACGTAAGATTGTGAAGGAATAATCTTGGGTTACTTATTTGTATTGAGGATATAATTAAAAAATCCATTCTGAATTTTCAGGATGGATTTTTTTGTTTACCTACTAGTCACTCGAAGAGGACTATGATGGGGGGAAACAATAATAATATTGTTTTTCTATGTGCGTGGAGAGGCTTGTTTGTTCTTTTTCCTTGATGAAAAATGAACCAAAAAATCAAGACTTCTTTTAAATATTTAGGAAATACTACGGTTTCTTACAGGCTGTCAAAAATAACTCGCCATGCTCTCCCGGACGTCCGGGATTGAACAAAAAGCCTTTCAGTCTCCTTGATTTTCAAATTATTTAAAAAATGTCTAATGCTAGTACAGGTTTTTATATTTAATGTAACCGGTGGAAAAATTGCTCATCTTCAAATGACAAGGTCCCAAATAATTTTAAAATATAAACCGTACCGAGATCTTAGGGCATTGTTTTTCTTTATCTTGTAGCTATCCAAAAAACATAATTATTTTGAGGGAAGTTCCTGTAACATTTGACATGCTAATTGAACAGCTTGATGGATTAAATTTTATTGCCGCAATGGCAATACCCATGATTCTATTGGTTGTTTTGGAATGGTTTATTTCTGCACGCCAAAAGAAAAATTATTACGATGGTAAGGATACTATATCATCCACTGTTATAGGCTTGGTAAATGTGGCTATTTCTGCGGTATTGAAATTGGTAATGTTTACGGTTATTCTCTTCTTTTACAATTTGGTGCCTTGGTCAATTCCAGTAGCATGGTGGTCTTTTATATTGTGTATTGTTTCTATTGATTTTTGTAGATATTGGGCACATCGATTGGCGCATGTTAATCGATTTTGGTGGGCAACACATGTAACGCATCATAATTCAAACAAATACAATTGGTCCACTTCCTTTCGATTGGGATGGACACAACATATTAAACTTATATTTTTTATTCCTATAGCCTTAATGGGCTTTGACCCAGTACTCTTTTTTATCTGTCATCAAATAGAAGTATTGTACCAGTTTTGGATTCATACACAGTATATAAATAAGCTACCGGCTTTTATAGAGTATATATTCACCACCCCTTCTCATCATCGTGTACACCATGGGAAGAATGCAGATTATTTAGATAAAAATTACGGTTCCACTCTCATTATATGGGATAGGATGTTTGGCACATTTCAGGCAGAGGTGACTCCAGTAGATTATGGTATTACCAAAGAGATAAATTCTCACAATCCAATAGAGTCAAATTTTCACGAGTGGCGGGATATTATTCAGGATATTAGAAAGAGTAAATCTATAAAAGAAGTCTATGCTATGGTATTCTCCAGCCCGGCTAAATTGGATAGGGTTAAAAAGACATTTAAAAGAACCGATTTTACTGAAATTCAATTTACGGAGGAACCAACTGAAAATATAGTACAGAAGGTTAAATAAAAGAGGACTCGGAGGTTAATTTTTTTAGTCTTATAATTAGATATTAAATTTATTAAATGATGAATTTTGTTACCGGTAAATTATTTTCTCGCCCACTTATTATTGCAGGCTATGTCCTTATGTTTTTAGGTTTATTGAGTTCTCCTTCTATTTTTGGAGGTATATTAATATTGGGAGGGGTGTATATTAGCTTCAGTACAACTGGGGTAAGCCTTGATGTTTCCAAAAAGCAACTAAAGGAGTATACGCGGCTATTTGGATATAAATGGGGTTCCTGGAAATCCTATGAAGATTATCCATTTATAGCAGTGCTTAAACGAATGGAAAGCTCTACGGTATATAGTAGAGCACAAGTTGCGATGACCGATAAGTTTACTTTTTACGATGTCAACCTCATGAATAAATCTCATAGAAAAAAGGTGATCCTCAGTCGTCAGAAGGAAGTAGCGAAAGCTGAGGAAATGGCGAAAGAATTATGTGAAGAATTAGGGTTGGAGTATACTAAATACAATCCTGTTATTAGTGCAAAGACGCTTGCTAGGAGGAGGAGGTGATATTCGGAGGTTGTTGATTATGGTATTCATCTAGATACTCAATTACAAATTGAGATAATATGGGGGATGTAGTTACAAACTACACCTAACCAACAAAATGATAATGAATAAGAAACTTTTAATTAAATCTGTTGTAATAAGCCTTTTGTACGTTGGATTTAGTACATACAGTTTATTGGGAATGTCTCCTCAAAGTCCGTTTTTTTGGGAGTGGTCGGCCTTTGGGTTATTGATAACAATGCCGGTTAGTTTTATTGGTTTTGGTTTGATGTATGGCGAATGGAATCCAGGCTTATTAATGATAGTCCAAACAGGAGTGTTTTTACTTTTCTGGCTGATAGTGTATCGAACAATGCTTAAACGACAGAAGAGAAAAGAGAAGAGAATAAAAAAGTCCGACTAGTTTTCGAGTGACACTGAGGGGTGTTAAATTTAATAATACAGGTATGAAATTATTGGTGTTTTTATTATGTCTATTTTTCTTCTCTTGTGGTGCTGATGAAAAGGGGGGGGGGTGTGCCCCAGAATAAGAATATAAGTCAAGATATAAATATGACTACATATCCTTTTTTAAGGGAGGCTGTTGAAAATTATTTTTATGCATATTATGACTTCCCGAATAATTCGAATGACTTAATAAGGTATGTGGAATCTATTGATTGGTCACATATGATTGGAGAAGAACCACTGAAGATAACGATTGCGAATTTAAAGAAAAACAAAAGTAGTATTAAATTCGGGTTAGTAGGAAATACATTGGAAGTCAATATTCGAGAAAATATTAAAGTAAGAACTTTTGGTCGTAATGTTTGTGAAAAAATTACTTCACGAAAAGATATATCTGTTAGATTGGTAAATAATTTTCAATATTTTGATAAAGATGGTATTTCTCTAGGTGCTTCAGAAATTATAGAGCAGTATGAGGAGGATTTCAAGACTGAAATTAAAGGTATTCTTATAAAGTATAAAAAAGTTTTTGGATTGAAGTTGTACGAAAGATTACAATTAATGGAGTATTCTTTGCAAAATGGTTTAAGTTTTTATTGTAAGGGTAATAATACTGGAAAGCTGGATATAAGGAGTGATTTTTATGTTGAAATATCTAAATATTGTGAAAATTTTTGCAAGGAAAGAGAGATAAGTAAAATGACTTTTTATTTAAATGCTCGGAACTGATATAAACTTGAAGTAATTTATTCCCCCTGCGAGTCACTCAAAGAGGACTCGGAGGTTGTACGGCATAATAGTACTCACCTTTTCCGAATATAATTCTGAAACTTAAACAATAGGTGGAGAAAGCTGAGGAAATGGCGAAAGAATTATGTACAGAATTAGGATTGGAGTATACTAAATACAATCCTGTTATTAGTGCAAAGACGCTTGCTAGGAGGAGGAGATGATATTCGGAGGTTGTTGATTATGGTATTCATCTAGATACTCAATTACAAATTGAGATTATATGAGGGATGTAGTTGCAAACTACACCCAGTGGGGGAAACTGGTTTTAAGAGAATTGGAAACGATTTAGCCTTTGCCAATGCTCGAGGAGTAGAGATAGAGGAGTACATTTATAAGATAGATAATTATTAATATTTCCTTTCAGACAAAATAGTTTATAGAAAGCCTTAAATGACTGGATATACTGTATTTGAAAAAGTTATTGGAAAGCCATTCCGTTAGTGATGGCTTTTCTAGCCAATATTATATATAAGATTCAAGGACATATAGTTAGAAAATCTTCGTTCAAATTACTATATTTGCCGACTCAAATAAGTAATGATTGTTCACCATTCCGACCCTTCGGATTTTTAATATAAAAACACATGTCGTCTAAGATCATTTATACGCATACTGACGAAGCTCCGGCTTTAGCTACAAAATCTCTTCTTCCTATTGTTCAAGCATTTGCAAAACAATGTGGAATCGAAATGGAAACAAAAGATATTTCATTAGCTGGAAGAATTCTTGCTAGTTTTCCTTCTTACTTGAAGCCAGAACAACAAGTAGTTGATGCGTTGGCTGAGTTGGCTGAA
>MAAC01010264.1_pt1 | contig 11870 bp, 11 predicted proteins | sample 1115981 | NCBI WGS metagenome assembly MAAC01 (sample SAMN04961126, study PRJNA320927) | seawater metagenome | isolation source: sample BD02T64 sea water enriched with oil for 64 days | place: USA:Gulf of Mexico | collected 2013-07-27 | reverse complement strand
CGCCAGGAGCACGATGCGACTATGCAGGCGATTGACTTAAAATGGACTGAGCAGTTAGATATTTTGACTGAGCAGGAAATTGATGATGCGCTAAATTCGGAGCTGCAAAAAGGGGGAGTGACAAGTTAAGGTCACTTGTTCGCTGTTTTAAGCTCATAAGTAAATGCAATCACTTCAGCGATGGCTCGGTACAGCGCCTCGGGGATCTCATCACCAATTTCCAGACGGATCAGTATCTCGAGTAATTCCGGGTTCTCGTGGATGTGCACATCGTTTTCACGGGCCAGTTCGATAATTTTTTCCGCTATTTGCCCATGCCCTTTTGCTACTACAGTAGGAACACCAGCCCCTTGTACATCGTAGTTTAGGGCGACTGCGGAATCGGGCCTTGAATTTTTATCTTCTCTGCTCATGTTCTGATATCAATTATGCGCTTGTTAATTGGATTGTTAGCGGCAGCAGCAGCTTGTGATCCCTGAGTGCAGTGTAAGGTGTTTATTTCAAATCCCTGCTGATTGAGCTGTTGTCTGAAACTCGGCATAGCCCGCTCAATTTGGCGCACTGTGTTTAAGTTAGTGCACAGAAAAGTCGTAGAGATACTATTGTCGGCAGGGTTCAAGGCTACCTCTGCATCTACTTCTCCGTGTTCTGCTAAGTCGAAATGTAGTTTGACACTCCAAACTGAAATAAACTCTCCCTGCTCGTTGCGGTGTTTGCGCTGCTTAATCTCCATTTCGACGTTATCCAGTTTCTCGTTTTGTTGCACTGGAATGTCGACCTGAAAAGTGCGCTCGTTACTGATCTCACCTTTAGTGTGTTGCTGTTGCACATGGGTCAACTGACTGGCGGTAACCCTTGCCAGCATTCGGTCGGTCGTATTGAGTAACATGTCTTTCTGTTCAGCAGGTAACTGTTTTGCCATCTGTCTGAGTTTGGACAGGAAATTTTTCATATCCCCCTGATTGCCAGCGCCGTGGTTGAGTAGTTTACTCTCGGTGAATAGGCCACCGTGTTGCACGTTGCGTTTAATGGTGGCGCTGCTGGTATGGGCACCAGGCTTTACCCCAAACATCTGCATAATACTCAGGGCTATTTTATCCACAGGCGCATTGATGCTGGCAGATGAGTTGGCGATTTGCACTGATTGTGCCACCAACTGGTTAATGCCCTCGGCGATAGGTATCTGCACAGGCAATACCTGACGTAAGCTCTGCTCAACCACTTGCGCCTGCCGGGTACTCAACTGCGGAGCAACGGCCAGCGCCGCGCTCTGAGCGGGCTGTTGCCACTGAATGTTGGCCTGAGGGCCATTAGTTCGGGTTATCTGTACATTCTGTAGCGGCGGCAAATTGGCCGGCCCCTGCAGAGAAACTTGCTGCCCAGCGACAGATATTTTAATCGCAGTAGTCTGTGCCTGTAAGTTGTTTAGCTGCTGATTTTGCGGCGCCACTGTGGTTGAAGTGTTGGCAAGAGTGTTCGTTATGCTCACCGCGGCTTTGTCTGAGCTTATAGCCGTAGGCGCTGTGGAGGTGGCGATTGGATTTGTGCTTAAAGAGCTGGTCTGCAAAGGCGCGCCACTAGAGGGGGGAGCCTGTATAACAGGCCGGGAGATAGCGCCCAGTAGTGGGCTATTGGCAGCGGAGGCATGAGGCTGAGGGTTAGCTACTGTGGTACTTGCTAGTGTGCTATTAACTGCGGTGCTACTTGCAACGCTGCTACCAGTAATATTTGTTGGTGCACTGACAGGCCCAGTTGCAGTGCTTTGGGCAGTGTTTGGCGCTGTATGAGTTGCGACAGATACAGTAGCGCTAGTTGTAGCTTGGCCTTGCTGGATCGAGTTGCTAGTAACAGTAGTGTTGACAGCAGTTGCTGTTGGGCTGGTTAATGGGCCTGGCGGTAAGCTATTGTTGCCGACGCTTGCTGTAACAGAGGCCGCTGCAGGCCCGCTGGCAGCGACTGTGGATACTCCCGTGCTTGAAGTTAATGGGTTGCTTGGCACGGAGCTGGTTGCAGGCGCGGCTTGATTAGTAGAGCTGTTGGTAACAGTATTAATAGAGCTGTTGCTAACAGCATTAGTAGCGCTGTTGGCAACAGTCGCCTGGCTGGTGGCACTTTGTTTGGCTCCAGTTACAGTGGCTGTCGCCGGTAATGTACCAGGTTGGGTGGCGGCAGAAGGAGCTTGTGGTTGAGAAGCTGTTTGAGCACTGGGGTTAGCTTGAGCCGATATCAGGGCCTGATTAGTTGTTGCAGTTGTTGAAGCAGGAGTCGCGATGGTTGCGGCAGTGTTTACAGAGCTAGTAGTAGCGCCCGGGCTAATCACCGGTTTGCTAGCGGCACTGGCCAAAGTAGCAGAAGCGGGATTGTTATTTGGTGCAGTACTTTGGTTGGTCGTCTGGTTATTAGCCGTGCCAGGGGTTTGCAACACACTGGCTGTTGAGATCTGAGCGCTGCTATTGGCGCGGGTTGTTGCCGGCGCAGTGTTAGGGTTCGCGACAGCCGAATTGTTTGCACCGGTATTGGTTAATACTTGATTGACAACTCTGGCGCTTAACGTTTCACCTTTGGGCAGTGCTTGCTCGATAATGTTCAGCGCTGCTCCACTGGCGTTAATCGTCACAGGGACTTTAAGCGTGACACTGCTGGGATTGGCCTGCGCAGAAGGTGTTTTAATGTTGTTGGCCAGTAATGGGCTCAAGTTGTTAGCAGCCAGTTTCGCCGCTAAAGCTGCGCTGGTGGCACTGGAAGATTGCTCAGAGCTCGTGGTTTTAACTGCGTTTTGTGCATTGGATTGTGCTGCTACTGGTGTCTGTGTGGCTGTTCGATCATTCGCCGCAGCCGTATTTGCTGCAGTAGCAGAGCTGCTTGTCGGATTGCTATTGGCTTGTTTCGCCGCGTTGTCGCCACTGGCAATGAGGCTTAATTGAATTTGACCGCTGGCAGATCTCTGCAGGCTGACGGTGCTACCCTTTTCAGGCACTGACCCGGAAAATTTAGCCGATATTTGCAGCAGTGATTTATTGATTTCCAGCTTCACTCTGTGGGAATCCTGGCGTGCCTGTTCCGGTGAGACTTGGGTGATTTTTGCTGTTACTGTTTTGCCTACTGGCAGTGCCGACTCGATCGCTTTGCTGGGGCTGGATGTTTTATTGTCTAAGATCTTTATCTGTGCAATTGCCGGAGCATCCATCATTCACACCTCAGTCTCAGTGCCGATCGCACCCGCTTGAAAAATACTACTGACGCCAAACAAAATTGAGTTAAATAGTGAAGTTGCAGCTGAGCTAGCCAGTTCAGCCGAGGTGATCGCGCGTAGTAGATATCAGACATGTTGCGTACTCCTCATAGATCTGGCTAATTTTATCGCGGACACTGCCAATACTTGCGCTAACAAAATCCTCTCTTTAGCTATCGGCAAGTGCTAAAGATATTGTAGCAAAATTTAGCCTGCAGGCATTGCACAATTATTTCTGCTCGTCTGTTGGCTTTAGTCTTGACCTTAACCGCGCAACAGCGAGTAACCCTGCTGTGCTGCCAGAGCTGTGTTCGATGATTTCAGAGGCAGGCTTCGAAATTGCAGGGGCTTGTTTAAGGTACAGCCTGATAATTACGTTGCCTTAAAAAGCAACTCATCCAGAATGCAAAAAAAAGCCGTCGGCTATGCCTTTATTTAATATGAATACAGAACAATTGTCGGTGGGAATATTGATGTTTACTGGTACAATGCCAGCCAAATATCGAAATACATCGCGCGGGGTGGGAAGTGGCAGCACTGCTGTTAGAGGTTGAAGATTTATTTTGTGAGCGGGATGATAAAGTGTTGTTTGAAAATTTATCTTTTCAATTGCAACACGGACAGATTTTACATCTCGGCGGCAGCAATGGCAGCGGTAAAACTTCACTGTTACGAATCCTCTGTGGCTTATACCATGATTTTGAAGGCCAAATTAAATATAGCGGACAGCAGCTTGCTGATGAGTTGGAGAGCTACCACAGTTCTCTGTTGTACTTTGGTCATCAGGTCAGCGTCAAACTGGGGCTGACGGCGCTGGAAAATTTAACCTGGTACGCTCGTATTCAACCGCAACTAGATTCCGCTTTGATTTCTACAGCTCTGAATGAGGTGGGATTGGCAGGATATGAGCAGGTTCTGTGTCAAAACTTATCAGCGGGTCAGAGGCGGCGGGTTAATTTAGCGCGTTTGTATATGCAAAAAAGTAGCGCTATAGGTAATTCGCTGTGGATATTGGATGAACCTTTCACTGCTATTGATAAGCAGGGGGTGGAAGCGCTAGAACAGCACATCAGTGCCTTTGCGGCCAGTGGCGGTACTGTGATTTTAACGACCCATCAGCAACTAGCGTTGAATTCGCAAATTCAGCGGCTAAATCTGGACGATTGGGGAACTAGATGAGTTTTTACTCTCTAACAAAGAACACCTCTGTTGGCAATTTAACGATAACTAGCTAGTGGCTAGGTGATAATAATAAATTTGATGTATTAACTATGATGAGAGTGTTCTGGGCTGAGCTCAGTAGAGATTTGTTAATTGCCTTCAGGCACAAAGGGGATTTTTTAAACCCATTGATTTTCTTTTTAATGGTTGCTGTGCTGTTCCCATTGGGAGTGAGCCCTGCCGCGGATTTTCTGGCGCAAATTGCCCCCGGAGTCCTCTGGGTGTCTGCACTGTTGGCGACCTTGCTCTCTCTGGATAATTTATTCAAATCCGATTATGACGACGGCACTCTTGAGCAGTTACTATTGAGTCCTGAATCTACATACATGATTTCTCTGGCTAAGGCTTGCGCCCACTGGATTACTACGGGTTTACCGCTGGCGTTGATGGCTCCACTGTTGGCTATTATGTTGTTTTTACCCACGCAGGCAATCGCCACATTAGTAATCAGTTTGCTGATCGGCACTGCCACTTTAAGCTTAGTGGGAGCCATTGCCTCAGCACTGACCGTGGGCCTGAAAAAAGGTGGGGTATTGATATCTCTTTTAGTGATACCTCTGTATATTCCGGTGTTGATTTTTGGTGCCAGTGCGGTGCAAAGTGCCGTGGACGGGCAGCCAGTGACAGCGTATTTGGCGATATTAGGCTCAATGTTTGCGCTGAGTTTAGTCTTAGCACCTTTTGCAATAGCCGCCTCTTTAAGAGTATCAGTGAGTAGTTGATGAATATGCCAAAAAAACAGTTAATGCCTAAATGGTTCTATCAAATGGCATCGCCAAAATGGTGTTATAAAATTACCGGGCAGTTATTGCCTATATTCAGTTGTACAGCCTTAGGCCTGCTGTTATTAGGTACTGTCTGGGCGCTGCTGTATGCGCCGCCAGATTATCAGCAGGGCAATAGTTTTCGAATTATCTATATCCATGTTCCCAGTGCAATCCTGGCTCAGTCCATCTATGTGACTATGGCACTGGCGGGTGCCGTAGGTATCATCTGGAAGATGAAAATAGCCGATATGGTAGCTTATGCCTGTGCCCCTATAGGTGCTTCCATGGCTTTTTTAGCCCTGATTACCGGTGCCATATGGGGCAAGCCAACCTGGGGTTCATGGTGGGTTTGGGATGCGCGCTTAACCTCTATGTTAATACTGCTATTTTTGTACTTTGGGGTGATGGCTTTGTATGCGGCGATGGGCAAGCCCTCGAAGGCTGCAAAGGCCACAGCAATCCTGTCTCTGGTGGGGTTGGTCAATATCCCTATTATTAAATACTCGGTCGAATGGTGGAACACGCTACACCAGCCAGCGACTTTTACCTTGACTGAAAAACCGGCCATGCCTGTGGAAATGTGGTTACCATTACTGATAATGGTATTAGGCTTTTACTGTTTTTTTGCCACTTCAATGATGCTCAGATTACGTACCGAGATACTAAGCCGTGAGAAACGTACAGCTTGGGTAAAAGAGTTAGTGACTAAAAGTTGATAGTGCTGAAAAATTAATCATCCAACAGTGTCTTTATAGAGGATTAATTTATGGCTATTTGCCAACAGCTGAATTCGATGAGTCGAGATAGAATTTAAAATATAATGGGGCATTTAATGCAATTTAATACTTGGGTAGAATTTATTGATATGGGCGGTCACGGCCTCTATGTGTGGCTGAGTTTTGCCATTGCTGTCGGGGTAATCAGTGTCAATGTATTACAGCCGTGGCTGAATCAGAAAAAGTTAATAGGATCGCTACAGCGTAAGTTTCAGCGCGAGGGCAAGCTAAAATGACACCTAAAAGAAAGAACCGCTTAATGTTGGTATTGTTTGTCGTCTTGGGTGGAGTAGCAGCTGTGGGCCTTGGGCTGTATGCCATAGATAAAGGGGTTGGTATCAGCGTATTTTACTCACCGCAGCAGATAGCTGATGGGGAGGCACCGGCAGATACTAGGATTCGCGCCGGAGGAATGGTGCAACAAGGTAGTGTTAAACGCGACCCAAACAGTCTTCAAGTGGAATTTGTACTCACAGACTACCAGCAAAATTTAACGGTGATCTATAAAGGCATCTTGCCAGATCTTTTTCGTGAAGGGCAGGGGATTGTCGCGCAGGGAGAGTTGGATAAACACGGGGTGTTCCAAGCGGTGGAAGTACTGGCGAAGCACGATGAAAAATATATGCCTCCAGAAGTTGCCGATGCACTGGAAAAAGCCGGAGTGGATGCCAGTGGTGAGCAGCTTGAGAGCGATGCTAAGCAAGGGGTGAGCCAATGATCCCGGAACTGGGTCAATACGCGCTGATACTGTCACTGGTGATGTCAGGTTTTTTGGCAGTAGTGCCTATGTACGGCGCCAGCACCGGCAATCCGTTTTGGATGGACTTCGCCAAACCCCTGGCGAAATCACTGTTTCTGTTTTTAAGCATCAGTATCTTTTGTTTAGGTTACGCCTTTGTGGTCGATGATTTTAGTGTTAAATACATCGCCAGTAATTCCAATACCGCACTGCCGCTTTTTTATAAAATAAGTGCAATCTGGGGTGGTCATGAGGGTTCGCTTTTACTTTGGGTGTATATTCTAAGTGCCTGGACATTTGCGGTAGCCATCAAAAGCGATGGTTTACCTCAAGATATACTTGCCAGAGTACTGGCAGTACTGGGTCTGGTAGGGGTAGGTTTTATATCCTTCACCTTAATTACCTCTAGTCCCTTTGAAAGATTGTTAATCAATACGCCAATCCAGGGGGGAGATTTAAACCCGCTGCTACAAGATATTGGCCTGATTATTCACCCGCCGTTACTGTATATGGGCTATGTAGGTTTCTCAGTGGCATTTGCCTTCGCCATAGCGGCACTGCTAAGTGGTAAGTTGGATGTTGCCTGGTCTCGCTGGACCCGGCCATGGACTAATGCAGCCTGGGCGTTCCTTACTATAGGGATCACACTGGGCAGCTGGTGGGCTTACTACGAACTGGGTTGGGGAGGCTGGTGGTTCTGGGACCCGGTTGAAAATGCTTCATTTATGCCCTGGCTGGTCGGCACCGCACTGGTGCATTCACTGGCGGTAACAGAAAAACGCGGGCTGTTTAAAAGCTGGACCTTGCTGTTGGCTATCTTTACTTTTTCACTGAGTTTGCTGGGTACTTTTCTGGTGCGCTCAGGAGTACTGACTTCAGTGCATTCTTTTGCCGCAGATCCAGAACGCGGTGCATATATATTGGTTTTGTTGGCAATTACTGTCGGCGGCTCGATGCTGTTGTATGCAATAAAAGCCTATGACATGAAAAGTGAATCCAGTTTTGAGCTGTGTTCAAGAGAAACTTTTCTGCTGATTAATAACGTAGTGTTAGTGATTATTTGCTCTATGGTGTTTATCGGCACCCTCTATCCGCTGGTAGTCGATGCAATGGGCCATGGAAAAATCTCGGTTGGACCACCGTATTTTAACGCACTGTTTGTGCCTTTCAGTTTGTTACTGGCATTCTTTATGGGCATTGGTATCTTGTTGCGCTGGAAGAAAAATAATTTCAGAACACTGCTTAAACAGCTGATAAAGCCGCTTCTAGTGGCTGTAGTAGGAGGGTTGCTGGCTGCCTATCTGTTTAACAGTGAATTTGTTTTTAAAGCCACTTTAGCTCTGGTTTTGGCGTTTTGGGTGATCACTAGTTTAATCAGAGATGTGGCGGCGAAAGTACGAAATAGAGCTGATAAGTGGAGCGGATTGAAAAAGCTCTCGAAAAGCTATGTGGCAATGCAAATAGCCCATTTAGGTGTAGTGATCAGCTTAGTTGGAGTGGCACTGGTGGCCACTTACAGTGAAGAGCGAGACGTGCGTATGCTGCCGGGTGATACTGTCTCTCTGGGGGAGTATCAATTCGAGTTTAAAGGCACCAAAAAATTAGTCGGCCCTAACTACAGCGGTGATGTAGGGACTGTGGTAGTGCACAAAAATTCACAGTACTTTGACACTATGTATCCGGAGAAACGCTTTTATCCTGCGCGCGGCACTATGATGACCGAAGCCGATATCGATGCGGGCTTTACCGCTGATATCTTTGTTGCATTAGGTGAACCGCTGGCTCAGGGGGCTTGGGCAGTCAGGTTACAGTATAAACCGTTCATGCGCTGGGTATGGTTTGGAGGCCTGATGATGATGTTTGCCGGATTCCTGACACTGTTTGATCGCAGGTACAGCAGTGCCAAAAAAACTAAATTAAGTGCACAAACTGGATAGGGACGAGAGAAAATGCGACGTATTTTATTATTTATTCCACTGGCGATTTGCATCCTCTTAGGTGTGCTGTTTGTCAAAGGTTTAAGCATGGATCCGACAGAGTTGCCTTCGGCCAGGCTAGGTAAAGCATTTCCAAGTTTTAGTTTGCCCAGTATCGGCAATGCGAATGCTCTGCTCACTGAGCAGAGCCTAAAAGGTCAGGTCAGATTAGTAAATGTCTGGGCTACCTGGTGTCCCACGTGTAAGAGAGAGCACGGCTATCTCAACAAACTAGCGAGCACTGAAGGTGTAGAGATAGTGGGTATTAACTACAAGGATGAACGCAACAAGGCGGTACAGTGGTTAAAGCGTTATCAAGACCCTTATATCTTTAATATCTACGATGAAAAAGGTGGACTCGGCTTGGATCTGGGGGTCTATGGCGCGCCTGAAACATACGTTGTTGATGCTCAGGGAGTGATCCAATACCGGCACGTGGGTGAAGTGAATGAAAGAGCCTGGAAAAAACTTAAACTGATCATGCAGGATTTAGGCTGGAGCGCAAAACTATAATGAAGTGGTTACTAATGCCTCTACTATTGCTCTCAATGACTCTGTCGGCTGCAATAGATACCTACGAGTTCGATAATGATACTCAGCGCAAGAGATTCCAGCAGCTCAGTGAAGAGCTGCGCTGCCCTAAGTGCCAAAACCAAAATCTGGCGGGATCCAACTCTGCTATAGCCTCAGACCTGAAGGATAAGCTCTATTTGATGGTCAGCGATGGGCAGAGCACTGAGCAAATCAAGAGTTATATGGTAGAGCGATATGGCGATTTTGTACTCTATAAGCCAGCGGTGAATTCCATGACTTATGCACTTTGGTATGGGCCCTTTGTGTTGTTGTTTATCGGCCTGCTGGTGGTCTTGACGCTAAGTCGCAAAAAAAAATCGCATACTGTGGCTCAAGAGTCAACTGTGCAGAAACGTGAGACAAAACAGCCGCAGACGTCGAGTGAACAGCAAACTCACGAGCAAAGAATGAAAGATTTATTGGACAGTAAAAATGATTGAACTCTGGTTAGGCATAATTGTATTAACAATAGTGGCAATGGCTGTGCTGTGTTGGCCATTATTTAAGGCCAGGAGTAACAGCGTTATTGAAATTAATCGCAAGCAGGAAAATATTAGTATTTTTCAGCAGCGATTGATGGAGTTAGAGCAAGAGCGAGAGCAAGGGCTGCTAATTGATGAAAGTTTTAACGAACTAAAACTGGAATTGGAAAAGAACCTGTTAACAGATGCCGAAGATTTGTCTGCTAGCACTTTTAAACAAGGACATGTCACAAAGAGGCAGTCTTTAACGGTACTGTTGGTTGCGATTGCACTGCCATTAATATCATTGGCATTCTATGCCAAATTTGGCAGCTCGGAGGAATTGTTCTGGGCTGAAAATAATGCCCAGCAACCCTCAAACCATGCAACTAAGCCTACCGCCGCTCAAGCAATTTCTATGCTGGAGGCCGAGCTTGAGCGGACACCAGATAACCCAGAGGGTTGGTATATGTTGGCGGGTGCCTACATGGGCAGTAATCAATTTGATAAAGGTGCAGCAGCTTTTGCCCAAGTGCTAGTGTATTTATCTCCTCAGTCGGAACAATTTGCGAGTGTTGTAGGTCAATATGCTCAAGCGCTGTTCTTTATCGATAATAAAGTGACTAGCAGAGTGAAGAGTCAAATCGAGCGCGCTTTGAGTATGGATAACCAGGAAGTTGTCTCGCTTGGGTTGCTGGGAATTGATGCCTTTGAACAGCAAAAATATCAGTTGGCTATTGATTACTGGGAAGAATCACTGTTGAATGCCGAACCAAATGCGGCCGGTGCACTAAAGTCCGGGATAGCGAAGGCTCGGGAGAGGCTTGCAGCTACGGGCGAGCAGCAAGTAACGGCTGTTGTGAATAAGCTAAAAGTGGTTGTTGATGTCGATATTGCGGCACAGCTAAAAAGCCAGTTAGATGATGATGCGGTACTTTTTGTTTTTGCCAAGCCGGTCGGTGGTAGGATACCTCTGGCAGCACTGAAAATGACGGTGGCTGAACTGCCCAAACGAGTGGTTTTAGATGACAGTTTGGCGATGATGGCCAATGCAAAAATTTCTTTGCAGAAAAAGGTTGAAGTTAGTGCTAGAATCTCGCTCAATGGTAGGCCTATAGCAGAAAAAGGTGACTTTGAGTCTGCTCTTTTAGTTGTTGAAGTACAGGAAGTGGCTGATCCAGTTAAGTTGTTGATAGATAAAGTTGTTGAATAAAGCAATTTCGGTTTATAGTTAATGTTAATTTGTATAGTTAGTTGGTGATTTAGATCTATGGAAATAGGTTTGCGTGAATGGTTAATAGTGGGTGCGATAATAGTCATATTGTTGATTATTGTTGATGGCTGGCGCAGAATGCGTGCGCAGAGCAATTCACTAAAAATAGATATAGACGATAAGCTCTCGGATTTGGCAGAGGATAGCTATAATCCTGAGCTGCCCTTGGGCACCGCTAGGGTGTTTATTCCTAAAGAAAAAGATAAAAAATCCGAGAAGGTGAACGCTGCAGCCAAACAAAAAGCTGAATTTGTTGAGGTATCTCGAAAACAGCAACCTGCAAAAAGCAACGTCAGCGAAATCATCGAAGCCACTGAAGTTATAACAGAAGATATAGAAGCAGCGCCAATTGTTGAACCACCCACAGCGATTCTGCCAGCAGATCCTCTGCCTTTAGCGACAAAAAAACCTGTCGTCAATAATACTACCCTTGATTCTAAAGCGCAGGCCGACATATCACCAGAACTCACCGCAGGGTCGCTAGCAACAGAGCAAGCGGCTGCACGCTTTGACCTAGCAGAAGAATTACCTTCTACTGGCAATCAGCCAGCGACAGGGTCTGTAGTTCAGTCCGACGATAGTTTTTCTGATGGGAACCCTCAATTAGGTTTTTCGGCGATATCGCAGGTCGAGTCCATTCAGCAGTCTTTCGTAAGTGAAGAAAACAGCAGTTCGGCAGAACCAGACGCTATTAATGTCCCGGATATTTTAAAAGCCAACCCTATAAAACAAGCGCAAGTAAGCAATGAGGTTGCCCAGACAGGTAATGCTGCTAATACTGATCGTGAATCCGGCAGTGCAGAACCTGAAGTAGTCTTTGATGCGGTTGACCACAGTGCTTTTGATGACAAT
>MAAC01000871.1_pt1 | contig 11870 bp, 9 predicted proteins | sample 1115981 | NCBI WGS metagenome assembly MAAC01 (sample SAMN04961126, study PRJNA320927) | seawater metagenome | isolation source: sample BD02T64 sea water enriched with oil for 64 days | place: USA:Gulf of Mexico | collected 2013-07-27 | reverse complement strand
GTGGGTATAGATCTGGTAGAGGTCGCCCCCGCCTATGACCCGACAGAAAGCACACAAGTTCTGGCGGCTCAGCTGCTGCTGAACTTCATTGGCTTTATTTTTCGCAACAAAAAGCAGGCTCTCTCCCACGACTGATCTGTTCTGGATTGGTCGTAAAAGCTGCCCGCAGAGACTTTCTTTGCGGGCAGCGATTTCTTTTTCTGACACTACAATCAGGATCTCGTTGAAGGAGCCGATACACACATTTCGTGTCGTGCGGTGATCCCTGCCCCATGATCAGCTTCACCGCAGTATCAAGCGGCTACACCTGGCGAGGCAAGCTGCAGGGCAATCTCGCGCGTCGATTTCTCGGCCAACGCAACAGACCTCTGGTGCCGGGCATCCTTGAACTCCTGATACTCGATAGCCACCGTCTGAATGTCGTCCGCTTCCGCCCCGAAGTAGTGCGCACAAGCCGCGATCGCCGGGTCCAGGGCGTTCAGGTGCGAGCGCACGCCTCCCGGCTGAAATCCGAATTCGCCCCGGGAGGAAAGGACAACGAGATTCTTTCCCGAAAGCGTGGGTTCGATGGGATAATCTCCGCGCGACAGATCGAAAGAGAACGTCCGGCCGATCCGTGCGACGTGGTCAACCCAGCTCTTCAGTGCTGCAGGCATACCGTAGTTGTACATGGGCACACCAAGAACGATGACATCGGCTTTCTCAACCTCCTCAATCAACTGGTCGGAAAGGTGCAAGCGCTCATTCATCCAGGGGTCACGATCTTCGGGGGAAGTGAAAGCAGCGTGAATGAACCGATGATCGATGGGCGGAACGGGGCTGTGCCCGACGTCACGAACGATCACTTCAGTGCCCGGTGCACCTTTCAGGAAGTGCTCTGCGAACAAGCCGGTTAGCTTCCGGGTCAGGGAACGGTCTTCCAGCTGGGCGCTGGCATCAATGCGCAAGAGTGTGGCCATGTTTTTCTCCTGATGAAACGAGGCCGAAGCGCCTCTTCGGGAGATTGGCTACCAGTGGCGCAAATGCTTGGCAAAATCGAATTTCTCCGCTACTGGATGAATCAGATTCATCCTGATTGCGCTTTTCTGACCGTGGGAGGTGTTATTGCGCCGGTTACCCCCCTTGCACGCGCTGCGCGCCTTCGAGGCTGCTGCCCGGCATCTTCACTTCAAGAATGCCGCCGAAGAACTTGGCCTGACGCCGACGGCCATCAGCCATCAGGTTCGCCAGCTTGAGGATATTCTCGGCGTTGAGCTTTTTCACCGCTATCCGCGCCCCGTGCGCCTGTCGTCCGCGGGGGAGAGACTATTCCCCGCCGTACGCGACTCTCTCGACCACATCGCAGGAGCTGTTGAAGAGATTTCTGCGGGCGACCATGACGGCCCACTCAAAATGTCTGTGACCATGGCGTTTGCAAGCCGGTGGCTTTTAGCCCGGTTGCCTCGCTTGCGCAAAGAAGCAGGCGTTGAAGTTATGGTCGAGGCGGATGACCGCATCGCAGATCTCCATGGCTCCGGCATCGACATCGCCATTCGTTATGCCGAATATCCCAGTGCGGATGCCGAGTGGCAAAAGCTGTTTTCAGATCGGATCATCCCGGTATGCGCGCCCGCCCTGTTGTCGGGTCAGACGTCGCTTTCGGCGGAACAGATCCTGAAACTGCCGCTGCTCCACTACCGCTGGAAGTCCGGTTCGCCGAACGCCCCAAGTTGGGAACGCTGGATGACGCAGGCCGGCCTGGACATCAAAGCACGCCCCGCTGTTCAGTCGTTTTCCGAAGAGATCCACGCCATCGAGGCGGCTGCAAGCAGCCATGGCGCCATGCTTGCCTCCCGGCATCTTGTTGCGGATCTGCTGGACAAAGGCGTGTTGGCGCAAATCTCGGATACTTTTCTGCCCGGCCACTCCTATTGGGCCGTCTTCCTGCCCAATCATCCCAGGCGGGAAGCAATCGGCCGGTTGACCGAATGGCTGAAGCAGCAGAATTGACGTGCGGTCCTGCGGCTTCTCCGGGACGTCCCGTCGTGCGCAGCGCAGCAAATGCCACCATTTCAAAATGCTCTTCTTTCAACCGTCAATTGTGGTGAAATACGCTACGTTTATGGCAAGTTCCGTTCGCCTTAAACCACAGTGACGGTGACGAGGGTTGCTCCAGGGTTACTTCCGTCGTGCGATACCGGAGCAGGAGGTAAATCGATCATCGCGCGGGGGCTTTTTACCCGGGTCAATGCCTGTGGCATGTGACGCGGGTTGACACCGCGAATAGGCGCCATGACACTGTGCTATCTATTACAGATCTCCAAAATACCAATAAACACCTTCTTTTGCTGGAATACCGCCAAGGGGACAGGAGCTCACTGTGAATGAAAAACTGGAACGGATAGTTGAGTACCACAAACTGACCAAGATACGTTTGAAGACTGGGTTTATTTTCACGTTCACACGCGATCCGTCAGAAGATCTTGAGATTGAAATCAGGTCATTCCTCAACAACCATCGCGCGGATTTTAACCGAAAGGTTGCCAACGCATTTGATCTTCCTGAGGGCGGATACACAAAGTTTGAATTCTTTTGGGTTCCACAGCGTGCTCGAAGGATCAGCTCAGACAATGACCGCATTGGTAACAACAAAATAATCTTCCGTTCGGCCGCTGAAGTGACTCTGATATATTTGAAAGCGCGCTCTCTCATAATCTTCAATACTGAATATTCTTTCGCAATTACCGACGCCGGTTGCGGCGGAAGTGGTGAAATGCACTACAGCGGAGGCCGGAACTACACGTTGGAAGAAATTTATTTCAACAAGATATCCACGGTCGGTGCGTACCATGATGAGGAGATGTACAACGTTCTCAAGCCAGGATGCGGAGGAGGTACAACAACCAAATTCACGATTGAGAAAGACGGCTTTGTAATCCGCGCCGGCGAGAATTTCCGGGTTCTTGCTTCTGAGCGCCACCGTAGTGAAATGAAGGATGCAAGACAGATGATCAATGACAAGATATCGTCGAGCAACTGAGATGAACGTCCTTTCTGTGGTCTTCATTCTGGTCGCAAGCTGGGCCGCGTTGGCTGCCTCGCTTTGGCTGTATCGTCATTTTTTGCTAATTTCATTTCGCAGAGCGCTGTTGAATGGCGATGATCGGGTTGCCGCGAGTTTGGGTTGGGCGTGGGCAACTCAGGAACAGATTCTTGCAGCACAACAATACTGGGGGAGCGATATTTTCGGAAATATTCTTGATTTCCGACGCCCTGAAATAACACGGCTGTTTCTTTTTCCGCGCATACTCTTCGTAATGCCAGTTGTCTTATACCAGATAGGGTCCCGTTTTGCGGGACATGGTCTGACCGGCCCCTGCCCGTCCACGCCCAATTGCTCGAATTACCTCATCGGCTGCCTGACCCGAACCGGCATTATCACTTCACTTGCCCGGGCTCACATCAGGATCTCAAACTGCGCAGGCGCGGACGATGTGAACTACAACCCAGATTTCCAATGAGATGGAATATTATGCGTTTGTTTCAGCGTGTTAGCCGATACTGAGCCCCGAATTCTGATTTGGCGCCAGATCAGGCAGCAGCTAACGACCATTTCTCACCCATTCAGGTCATCCGAAAAAATCTGTCGGATGGTGCCTTCTCTAATGGGGTGTCAGGGTCACCTGGCGCGCTTCCATACACACGACTTCAAAGCCCTCCGCTGACTGTCTGACATCAGCGCAGATCGCAGCGAACAGCTGTTCTGAGCCCATTGTAACCAATGCTGCGGCCGCAGAAATTCGTCAGGATGGGTGCTGAGCATCCATTCGCTGCGCCCAGCACCAAGGACTGCTTAGCGGGACTTTCCAGACCTTCAATCGGATCCGTCCAACTGGTGTTTCCGGCCCGGATCTGCCGTTCGTGACCACTGGGTTGAAGGGGAAGGATTGAGCCCGAAACGGGCATTCCATTCGCGTTGATTTCACTTTTTTTGACGGGTGATTGCACTCGCGACTGCTCCGTAAACCGAGTTCCTGCCTCAGAGCAAACTCCGCTCAAGTTAAGATTGAGACTTGTGCAGGTCACCCAGGGCGCATTGTGTGCCAGGTGTGATAAGTTTGCGTGTGATGCTCTGGTGAATATAGTGCGATATCGCACTTGATGTTAGTACGATATCGTACTATATAGTTCGATATCGTACTTACTGGAGTAGAGCCATGACACTTTCAAGACGCAAAATGATAGGCCTGATCGGTGGCGGGGTTGTACTGGCCGCAACGGCCTCTGCTGGTGGTTTCCTTGCAACCCGTCGTCCCACGCGGGCGCTGGCCCCCTGGTCGCTGGCAGGCACTTATACCGAGCCGCGGATGCGGGCGCTGTCCTATGCGATCCTCGCGCCAAACCCGCATAACCGGCAACCGTGGGTGGCCGAATTGCAGGGCGACGACATGCTGATCATCCACCGTGACAAATCGCGAAACCTGCCCGAGACCGACCCGTTTGACCGTCAGTTGACCATTGGCATGGGGTGTTTTCTGGAACTCTTGCGGATGGCGGCCGCTGAGGACGGTTATGCGTTGGAAACCGAACTGTTCCCGCAGGATGATGACGGGCCAGTTGCGTTGATCCGCTTTGCAGAGGGTGGCGCGGCAGATCCACTGTTTGCGAATGTTTTTGACCGGCACACCAACCGGCAGGGCTATGAGGACCGAACGGTTGCGACCGATGCACAAGCGGCTTTGGCCGGTTTTGCCACGATCAAGAGTGATCCGGCCGATGTCGCAACGCTGCGAACCCTGACGTGGGAGGCGATGGCGATTGAGATGACGACCACGCATGTCATGATGGAAAGTGTCGAATTGATGCGATTTGGCAAAGCCGAAATTGAGGCGAACCCCGATGGGATTTCACTGGGCGGGCCCTTTCTGGAAAGCCTGATGCTGGCCGGGATGCTAAGCCGTGAAGATCAGGCTGATCAAACCAGCGCCAGCTTTAAACAAGGGCTTGATATGATGCAGAAGGCAATGGATGCGACGCCTGCCTTCGTGGTTCTGACAAGCAAGGGCAACACGCGGGTTGATCAGATCAACACTGGGCGTGATTGGATCAGGTTACATCTGGCCGCGACCGGGCTGGGGTTGTCGATGCAGCCTGTCAGTCAGGCGTTGCAGGAATACCCGGAGATGGCAGCGCATTATGCCCAGGTCCACGAAATGCTGGCAGCCCCCGACGAGACGGTTCAAATGCTTGGGCGGCTGGGATATGGTCCGGCAATTGACGCCAGCCCGCGCTGGCCTTTGGAGACACGTATCGCGCATGGCTAACGACAACCTTGGTCCTTATTTCGCACTGATCTACGAAGTTGGGATCATCAACCAGATCGGTACGGCGTTCCTTGAGGCACGTCTGCCAGGCGACCTGCTGGTGTCGCATTTCGGCGTCGTCAGCCACTTGATCCGGGTTTGCGACGGGGCCACGCCAATGGAACTGGCGCGCGCGTTTCAAGTGGCCAAAACGACAATGACCCATACGCTGGCCGGGCTCGAGAAGCATGGATTCGTCGAGATGCGACCCAATCCCGGTGACAAGCGATCCAAACAAATCTGGCTGACGCCAGCGGGGCAGCAGTTCCGCGACGACGCGTTGACGCAACTGGCGCCTCTGTTTGAGGCGTTGGGAGAGCGGTTTTCGTCTGAGCGGGTCGCTGCGATGCTGCCTGATCTGGCCGAGTTTCGTTCGGTGATCGATCATTTGCGAAACGATATGAAGTAGCGGAACAGACGGTCGGGGCGGCTCGCGAAAAGGTGCCAGGTGATCGCCATCAAGATTTTGGCCCAACACCCAAAACACAGTTCGGCGCGTTGGGCAAAGGTTGGTTTAGTCCGCAAAGCTGACCGTTATTGATGACGCCGCAAACGATTGTTTGCTCGCAGTGGTGGCCGTGAGGGTGGCTGCATTGGTCGCGGTTGCGAATGGTAGGCTTGGTTATAATCACCCTGGCGCTGAGGAAATAACTAACAATATGAGCATCTTTGTACTTCTGTATTCTGGTTCGTCCAACGGGCCCCTTAATCGCCGGGGCTTTTGGCTTTTCAGCACCGCACATGTTCGCCACCTGCTCTCACTGCGTGCAAGATCCACATAATCTGCCGCTGCGGTCACCACGCGGCCATTCTGCTGGATGATATCCCTGGCGTGGAGCGCATCAAGGACCTGCAGCGGGAGAATGGTCAGGGCAATACATCTTTGAAACCATCGAGGAGGAATAGGAACAGGCCACCAAATGGCTCTGTGCTTACAACAACGAGCGACCCAACATGGGTACGCGAATACCTGGCCTCAGTGCGCACAGCCATCGTCAATGGTCCCAATCAAAACCCAGTTGAAGAACTGCTGCCATGGACTTACGCTGCCAAATTGTGAGCGGCGCACCGGCTAAGGTATATCGCTCTGTCCGGCCAAAAATTTGCCCAATTATGGGCGCTTTCTTTGATATTATGCACGCAGGCTCAGATCGACAGGACCCACTGTGCAGCCGCTTCAGGAGCAATGGAGTTAGTAAAAGCGATGGAAGAACCTGTTGAAAAGTCTGCGTCATCCAATCAATTTATGGAGGATGCCCTTGTTTGGGCACAAAGCCACTTCACGTTCTCTGTCTCCGACCGTGTTGCAAACCACTTATGGGCAAAGACATACAGATTGTCTGGCCAGGGGGAGGCGGAAGCGTATCTCAAGCTTCTGACGCATGCCACGAAAGGCGCAAACCTTGCGATAGAAAGTATCTCTCAGAGATTTCAGCCACACGTGCCGGACCTGATCAAGGCAAATGCGGACAAGGGTATTTTCCTTTTTCGGAGTCACGGTGGCACCGCATTTGAACGTCGGCTTGATGCTGACATCAAACAGAAAGTTCTTTCTCTTTACGCCGATATTCAAAGCAGGGCGAAATCCCAGCCGGACTCAATTTCGAAGTTGCCTCAGGTAAGGTGCGTCGAACAAATCGACATGCTTCTTAACCTGCTGGATCAAGCCGTGAGTGCCGATATCGATCCATTGTTGACGGGGAATCCCTTTCTCTACATGCGTTCCCGCACCGTGGAGAAGTACCGCAACGTATTCCGGGCCGCCGAACCACTCTTTCGCCGCCACCTGGAAATGGCAGACAGGCTGCCTGCCACACTCAATCATTGTGACTTGCGCGCTAAGAATATTGCACAGAGACCGGACGGGTCGATCTGTATTTTTGATTGGGATGACGCGGTTCTGGGACCTCCGGGATTGTCGCTGCACGCCCAGTTCAGCGGTTGCATGAGGGTTCATCTGGCGTTGGCCCCCTCATCGGTCGACGAGAACCCCGATCGTAAAACTCTCGAAAGCTACCTGCAGGTATTGTCCTCCGGCGAACAATTTTCATCACCTCAGCTCAGGGAAGGAATACCAGCTGCGGCCTGCGCGGGTGTGATGCGTTACATCACGAATTTTGCAGAATACCCAACCACAAACATAAGGGCACGCAAGTCCATCGTGCAAAACGTTCGCAAGCGGTTGTCTGATTTGCTGGACGTGGCCGCCGCCCTGGCGGTGACACACAAGGAAACGGCGGCCGAACTGGCGCAGGTTCTGGACAACAACGGCAGATCCGGGCGTGCGGACCGATTGCGGCGCGCAGTGGCCGACAGCGCTCTGTCCCGAATACAGTACCTGAAATTGCTCAAAGACTCTGATCCGCCTGACGAGTTCCCAACGATCGAAATTCCAGACTGCGAAAAAGCCAACGGTGCAATATCCGATAGCCGGATTGACCTGGCTGTAGAAATGTTTCAGCGCCACGGCGGTCTCTTGATCAGGAACGCGTTCCCAAACGAATTGATTGAGCGCTGCCACAGGACGTTCGATGCGTTGCATGAACGTCATCAGAAAGACATCTCGCAGGGGGCAGCGCTCCGGGTTGGTGATCAGCGTTTCATGATTTCGCTGGAACTTTCCGGTGCCTTCGCTGACCCCGGCCTCATATCATCGCCGTTCGTCTTACCAATCCTGCACCGCCTGCTGACGCGCAATGCAATTCTCGGCAGCTCCACGGTCGTCGCGTCAATGCCGGGCGCAAAAGATCAGAGATTGCACCGGGATAACCCCCCTCTGTTTGAAGAGTTTTCTGGAATGGAGACGCCCAGCTTCTGTATTGCTCTGATTGTTCCGCTGATTCCTCTCAACGATCAGACGGGAGCAACCCGCATCATCAAAGGGAGCCATAAACTCCGCACCCGGGATGCAGACGGGCAACCGTTTCAGAACCCAACGGTCGACCTTGGGTCCTGCTACCTGATGGATTGTCGCCTGTTTCACCAGGGTATGGCCAACAACAGTGACAGAGTTCGCCCGATCCTCAGCCTTGTCTATCAGAGGCCATGGTACAGGGATCACAAGAACTTCAGGCAACAGTCTCCACTGACCATATCTGCCAACCAGCTTTCGCAAAGTCCTGAAAACATGCGCAAGCTGGTCCAATGGGCCAGAGCACCGGCATAATCATCAAACCCGTCACATCTTTACGTGTGCCGGAAGCCAGTCATTCACCTGAAAACTCAAGGAAGGACAAGGCCGCAGGATACTCAGGTCAGCGTGACATCACAAAACGCACCAATCAGCCGCGACATTTGCCGTTCCTTCAGGTAGGCCAGAAAATATTGAGTACTGATATCTGCATCCTGAATTGGAATGGCCCGCAAGTTCGGGTGGGGAACAAATTCAAAATCGGCCACAAACCCGATGCCAAGTCCCTGTTCAACGGCCTTCCAGATACCTTCCCTGCTGCCGATATCCAGCACGACATCAATCGACACGTTGTGCTCTTGCAAGGCGCGTTCCATGGCGGCCCGTGTGGTTGAGCCGATCTCACGCTGAATGACCTTCTGATCTTGCAGCTCATGAATGGAGATGCCGTCGCGATCAAAGAAAGGATGATCGGAGTTAGCGAACACCACGACGTCATGCGAACTGTAGGGCAACGTCATGACGAGCGGGTCGGCGTTGACCTCGGCAATCAGCCCAATATCGGCCTCATATGCCAACAAACGTTCAAAGCTGAGCTGCGAGTTGCCGAACTGCACGCTGATATCGATCTTGGGATAGCGTGCTTTGAAGGCGACAATCATATCGGTGGCGTGAAACGGTCCGACGGCGGCGATACGAAGCGAGCCCGAGTGCAGCCCTTTGAACGAGTTCAACAAATCCTCTGCTTCAGTTTCGTTTTGCGTCAGGAGCAGCGTCGTCCGAAACAGTTCCCGGCCGGCCGGCGTCAGGTGGACCTCCCGGCCGATGCGGCTGAACAGGTTCACATCATACCGAGTTTCCAGGGCTTTGACCTGTGTCGACAGAGTTGGCTGGCTGATGTTCAGGGCCCGCGCAGCAGCGGAAAATCCGCCATGTTGTGCGACGGCGTGAAAGGAGCGAAGGGCAGTTGAAAGCATAGGCTGAGTATATAGAGGCAATTGAAACAATCAATTTGTTAAATAGATTAGCTTTGCACAAAATGTGGCGAAATACGCAGCTGGAGAAAAGCAGAGGATGGAATGATGTGGACCTATCAGAACCCGGTGAAAATAGTGTTCGGGAGCGGTCAGTTCGCGGCCCTGTCAGACATGATCGCGGGTCGCAGCTATGCTTTGATAACTTATCCGGACAGCCCGTTCGGGGACCTTACGGCGCAACTGACAGCAAAAGCCGGGCAGCCTGTGTTGGTTATCAACGACATTGCTCCAAATCCTGATACACGTTTGCTGGGCGTTCAGTCGGCCCGTTTCGCTGAATTGCCCCAAATGCCCGATGTCATTGTAGCGCTCGGCGGCGGGTCGGTGATCGACTCTGCTAAAGTATTCGCCGCAGCCGCAGGTGATTTCAGCACAGTTCTGCATTTTCTTCAAACCAAGACAGGCGAAGAGGCACTGTCTGCGATCCCGATCATTGCCGTACCTACGACGGCGGGTACTGGCAGTGAAGTCACCTGCTGGGCCACGGTCTGGGATGAAGAGAACAGCCGCAAATTCTCGTTGGCACGAGAGGTGCTGTATCCCGAAGTTGCTCTGATCGATCCGGCCCTGATGCTGGGAAAACCCTATGGTCTGACGCTGGCAACGGCGCTGGATGCGCTGTCGCATTCGATCGAAAGCATCTGGAACGTAAACGCCAACCCGGTCTCAGCACGTCATGGCGTCGCCGCAGCACGTGCGATCCTGCGCGACTTGCCCAAACTGTTGGTTGATCTGGGAAATCTTGAACTGCGCAGCAACATCGCCGAGGCGTCTTTGAATGCTGGTCTGGCGTTTTCCAACACCAAGACCGCGATTGCCCACAATATCTCCTATCCCATCACTCTGGGCTGGGGCGTGCAGCATGGTATAGCCTGTTCCTTTACGCTGCCGACGATCCTGCAATCGGTGATTGGGACGGGAGGGTTTCGGGAGGACAGCCTGAAGGCGATCTTTGGCGAAGATCTGAGCAAAGGTGCCGACACCCTGACCGCCTTTCTGAAACAACTTGGTGTGGGGCATCGCTTCGCCGATCACAAAATTCCCACCGGCAGTTTCAGAGACATTGTAGACGAGGCATTCGCTGGCGAGCGGGGTAAGAACTTCATCGGCTCTAAAGAGAGCTTTCTGGAAGCATCCCACCAGCGGGGTGTCATTTAACAGTCGGAAAACCTGCGTGCTGGCGCAATTTTCCTGTTCATTTACGCCATGGTCCTGAAGCTGGAACTATCTCAGGCTGGCGATACAGCGCAGACAGACGGGCCATGCAGTTTGGCCCGCTTCGATCAAAATGACTAAATCTGGAGCATTCCAGGTAAGAAAGGAACTACCCGATGACGATTCAAACTCCAGTTGTGGCCAATGGCCGTGAATATCCTGCCCCCAAAGTCTGTGCTATTGCGATTTGCCTGGATGGCTGTGAGCCGGAATACCTCGAAAAGGCGATTGCTGACGGGTTGATGCCGACCCTGAAGCGGATGCGCGAAACCGGAACCGACCGTCTGGCCCATTCAGTGATCCCCAGCTTCACCAACCCCAACAACCTGAGCATCGCCACAGGTCGCCCCCCAGTGGTTCACGGGATCTGCGGCAACTACCTTTATGACCCGGAAACCGGTGAAGAAGTGATGATGAACGATGTGCGTTTCCTGCGCGCGCCCACCTTGTTCAGTAAATTCTACGAGGCCGGGGCCCGGGTTGCCATCGTCACGGCCAAGGACAAACTGCGTGCCTTGCTTGGCGCCGGCCTGAAGTTTGACGACGATCGTGCGAAATGTTTCTCGGCGGAGAAATCCGACACATCGACACTGGCAGAGCATGGTCAGGACGAAGCCAGCAAATGGTTGGGCATGGCGCAACCGGAAGTCTATTCCGCTGACCTGTCTGAGTTTGTGTTCGCGGCAGGTGTTAAATTGTTGCAAGACTGGAAGCCGGACGTGATGTACCTCACCACGACGGACTATGTTCAGCACAAATATGGCCCCGATGATGCACAGGCCAAGTCGTTCTACGAAATGTTCGACAAGTATCTGACCGAACTGGATGCGATGGGCGCCGCAATTGTGGTGACCGCGGATCACGGCATGAAACCAAAGCACCTGGAAGATGGGTCGCCGGCGGTTGTTTATGTTCAGGATCTGCTGGACGAATGGCTTGGTGAAGCGGCTGCGCGTCTGATCCTGCCGATCACTGACCCCTATGTCGTTCACCACGGCGCCCTGGGCTCGTTTGCGACAGCATATCTGCCAGACGGCGCAGATCATGCAGATATCATGGCTAAGCTGCGGGCAACCAAAGGCATCACCCATGTTCTGACCAATGCAGAGGCCGTTGCGCGCTTTGAGCTGCCAGGTGACCGTATCG
>MAAC01000870.1_pt1 | contig 11880 bp, 11 predicted proteins | sample 1115981 | NCBI WGS metagenome assembly MAAC01 (sample SAMN04961126, study PRJNA320927) | seawater metagenome | isolation source: sample BD02T64 sea water enriched with oil for 64 days | place: USA:Gulf of Mexico | collected 2013-07-27 | reverse complement strand
ATACATTATTAGCCAAGCCAGAAGCTTAAATGCTCGGGAACTGGTTCTCTGGACGGACACACGATTTACCAAAGCGCATAGACTTTATGAGAAAATGGGTTTTGTTAAGGGACCTACGGCCCGGAAACTCGCGGACAAGAGTAATACCGAGGAGTATAGCTACCGGTTAGTTTTAATGCCCTGAGGCATTTGAAACAAGGTTCAAGATCAGGACACCAGCAATAATCAGGGTAATGCCAACTATTCCGGCCAGATCCATCTTTTCCCCATAGATGACAATGCCAAGTCCGGCTGTGAGAACAACCCCCGCCCCTGACCACACCGCATAAGTTACCCCAATGGAAAGCTGACGCGTAATGATGGACAGAAGATATACAGCAAGCAAGTAGCCGACAACCACCACCACAGAAGGTACAAATTTTGTAAATCCGTCAGCAGCCTTTAATGACAAAGTCGCAGCGACTTCACAGACGATTGCGATACTCAGCATCGTATAAACCGACATTCTCTACCTCAATTACTCTGCTGGAATTTTCGGAAAAGTAGTACCTAATTCCTTCTATACAAACAGGCTATGCAAATAGGAATAGTATGTCTAGCGCGTTCGCGACATCCTGCGTATTACGCTTCAATCGGCACTTCTATCCAGTGTTCAAGGAAACCTCGCAGATGAGTAACATCATGGCCTCCGGCAACGATATCAATCTTCATTTGTTTAGCGCGATCCAGGTCATGCTCGGGAATAGGACGATAGCTAAAAATAGCCGTTTTACTGGTGGGGGCACCAAGGTCACGTAGCCAATCAAGCTTGTAAAGCATGGTGCTTGCAGGACCTGAAGGATGTGAATCCGGATCAAAATATCCCGTTTTACACTCAATAAGATAAAGTCGGTTATTACACAGAAAAGCGACGTCGATCTCATTTCTCACACCCGTCGGCGCCTCTATATTAATGCCACTTGCAAGGTCACCGATCTGCACAGGATAAGCTGTCTCGCGCCATTCATCGCGGAGCTGATCAATAACCGCATAGGCATAGAGCTCGAACCACCCTCCTCTTAAAAATCTTGCAGCCTCATGACCTTGAAAAACCAGTTGATCTTTGTCCCACCAAACAAGGCCCGTCTCACAGAAACAATCCACCATATGAGTGAAGTCAGTATTTTCTCTCAACTTTTGAGAAATCGACCCCGTCTTAAACACTCCCTTGATTTCTTTTGCCTTGCTCATATAGCCATTAAAAAAGCCGATAACTTTGGAAAATTTATCGACATTTCGAGCCATTTTTTCTCCCAGGCGCAACAAGTTGTCCTCGAGGTGATAGCGAACCGGTTCTGGGGTAATAATCCGAAACCCATGACTAGAGAAGACATCCTCTAGATTAGCCTTATCAGGAATATCAAAGCCGCCCCTTTCACTTCCATTCAGCCAAACCATGCGATCATTTTCAGTATCAACAATGAAAGCCGGTAAATTGTTACGCATGAAAACGGATACCGCAGCAAGTGAAAGCGCTTTATCTCCTCCCGTCGCATTAAGGACGACAGCCTTTTTCTCTTCCGGCGTCAGAGTATCAAACACAGAAGTCACTTGCCCGGCCAAAGACACGATATCGATGGGGCTCATCCCCTGATCTATCGTGTGGATGTCCACCTGAATATCGTGATCAAGCAAGACAGCTTTTTGATATCGCGCTTGCGTCAGGTGATCTCGATCACACATCAGGATCACTCTGCGTGGCGGAAAGTATTTATTGTCATCAAAATCAGCCAGAGCAGGGTTAATGTTTGGAAGCGCTTCCTCAGATACCAGGCAAATGTGAACAGAGTTCGAAATTATCCGGTTCATGACAGAGATTTCTCAAATCCCCGGGATCGGCGGGAAAAAACGAGCTCTTTTTGAATTTGGGATAACAGATCAAACGGCGACTGACCGTCTGCGAGTTCAAGCGACAGATCCGTTTCCTTCAAAAACCTTAAACCGACTTTTCCAAAAAGATCACGCACGGCTTCCTTAAGCCACTGCTTAGCCTGTTGCTGCCGTTGGTCCGATAACTTTCCTTGTGCTTGAAGCCACCTATAATGTTCATCAACCGCCGCCACAAAATCCCCAAGGCCCGTTTTATCGCTTGAGGAGAGAGCAAGAATTTTCACATCCCAGTCTCCTCCATCTTCGCTCGCAAGTGATAACGCGCCCCTCAAATCAGCTTTTGTTCGCTCTGCTGCTTTTCCCATATCCGCCTTGGTTACCAAAGCAATATGAGGAATCTCAGCAATACCCGCTTTCATAAATTGGAGAGAGTCCCCCGATCCTGGTTGCACGCAGAATACGACGGTATCCGTAACACCTGAAACATCCGTTTCAGACTGCCCAACACCAACGGTTTCAATCAGCACAATATCAAACACCGCCCGCATGAGCACCATGGCAGCAATCGTCAGATCAGCCAGACCACCAAGACGGTCCCTCGCCGCCATAGACCGAACAAATACCCCCTGGTCTTCCGGATCGGTAGAAAAGCGGACCCGATCACCAAGAAATGCACCGCCAGATCTTTTGGATGATGGGTCAACCGCAATCACACCCACAGTTCGTCCTTCTGCTCGATAGGTCCTGATCAATTCTGCCAATAAAGTTGATTTGCCAACTCCGGGAGGCCCGGTGACACCCACGACCTGTGCTCTTGGTGCGTGATAGCTATCACTCAGAAGGCCCAACATTTCCCCCGGTGATTGTTCCAATAGAGACAAAGCGCGAGAGAGCTGCAACTTTCCCCCCTTGCGCAATGTTTCCAAATCAAGGCCTTCGACCCCATTCATTTCCCGATATCCCCTAAAGAACCTGTTTAACAGGTATTCGTTTTCTCCCCAGGGGCGTGATGTTATCAAACCCAACTAATTTCAGCATCAAATAACTATCCCTTTTTCAATATTCGCTATAAATTTTCATTTGAACGCGTCACATATTTTTGTACGGTGACATAATCGGGGGCATATATCTGGATAAATTCGACACTTTAAGCTTTACTATATTTAACTCAAAGTTTGAGAGTGATGCCAGATTTGAGAATAATAAAACAGGCGCGGGAGAGCTCGGGATGACAAAAAACACACCACTATCCCAATACAGGAATACAACCGGGCTCGCTGCTCAGGTGGCATCTCTGCTTAATTGTAAAGATTCAGATGGTCCCAAATACAGCGCCCACGACTTTTCCATCTTTGACCATTTGCATTCACGTGGCCGTGTGGCAACTCGGGAATTGAGTGAATTTCTTACGGTCCATCCCGGATCAGACCTTCTGGATGTCGGCTGTGGTATCGGGGGACCTGCACGGTTTATAGCAGAACGATTTGTCTGCAATGTTCATGGTATCGACCTGACAAAGGATTTCTGTGACACAGCAGATTTACTTAACTGTCTGAGTGGGCTGGATAGTCGTATCAAAATCACTCAAGGCGATGCTCTATCTCTACCCTATCCGGATAACAGTTTTGATACGGTGTGGACTCAGCACACATCAATGAATATTTTAAATAAAGAGCAATTTTACAGCGAAATTCACCGGGTATTAAAGCCTGGTGGCATGTTCTTGTTCCATGATATTTTCTCTAACGATACCAACCACACCACAGAAGAACACAAAATCCTGCTTCCTGTCCCCTGGGCGAGCAAGCCGGAACACAATCATCTTGTCCCGGGAGAAATCACCCGTGACTTACTTGGTGATTTAGGATTCCACCGAGAGATATGGAACAATGTCACCGCCGAAACGCACCTCTGGTTTCACAATTATAATATAAATAAAGTCCAAAAAAATAATAGTCGAGAAAATAATATCCCGAAAAATCTCCCGGCTGGTTTGGGACCAAAGCTTTTTATGGGTGATGATTTTCAATTCAGAGTACAAAACCTGAAACAGAACCTTGCGGATAATAAACTAGCTGTCATTCAAGGTGTATTTCGGCGAAGTTAAGGCTTCAATAAAAAACGCCCCGTCAAAAAAACTATCAGAGAGTTTATAATGCTTACGCCTTTCCACATTGCAATCCCCGTGCGCGATATCGAAGAAGCACGAAATTTTTACGGCACCAAGATGGGCTTTCCCGAGGGGCGCAGTAGCGACAAATGGATCGATTTTGATATGTTCGGCCACCAGTTTGTTGTTCACTTGGACGAAAGTCTAGGGAAGCATGGCTCCGTCAATCAGATTAAAAACGCTGTCGACGGCCACGGCGTGCCCGTTCCGCATTGTGGTGTCGTACTTCAGATGAAGGATTGGGAAAAACTCGCTGAAAAAATGCGTGGAATTGTATCTGATTTCATTATTGAGCCCTACGTCCGCTTCAAGGGAGAAACCGGAGAGCAAGGCACAATGTTTTTCACCGACCCGACAGGTAACGCCCTTGAATTCAAAGGATTTTGCGACATCGAGAAGGAACTGTTTGCCAGCTGAAGAGCAAAGAGTTCAAGCTTCCGATAGAAAGTCGTTAGCTTCTTATTTAAATAGAAAAAGGGCCGCATGATGCGACCCTTTTCTTCTTTGCTTCTGGTGGAACCTATCGGGGAATAGAAAAACCAGAAGCTCCGAACTTTAAAACACAGATATGTGCTAAAAATAATAGCTGAAACGAACCTGAGCATGGTCATCCCGGCGGGTGTCATAAAGTGGCTCACTACTGGTAATACCATCAGAGATACGAAGTTCACCCTCTACGGTCCAGCGATCGCTTAGGCGTCTATCCGCTTCAATCGTGAAACTGCGCGCATGACTTTTCCGGTCAATAATCATACCAGCGAGAAAGTCCGTGTCTTCAACATCGTTGAGCGTCACACGTGCACCGACAAAGATATCATCATCAAATATCGTCCCCGGAGCTTCATCTTCATCACGGCCATCATAGTGATATTCCGCAAGAACACCGAGATCCCCGGCATCCCCAATCAGACCGAAGAAAGTATATTCGAGCCCGCCAGAGAAGGCCGCAAAGTCATCACCTTGCCCACGGCGATAAATAGCTTCCCATTTCCAAAGCCATTCATCAAAAGTGGCCTGAACATCAACCGAGCTTTGGTTGATAATGTCATAGTGCGGCACAAGAGTTGGCGTGCCATTACTATCGGGCTTTACAAGTAGACGTGGCTCCCGGCTGGTTCCATAAAAATGAGCCAGGCCAAGATCCCAGTCACCAAGAACGGTCGCATACCGCAAAGCAAAATCCGGATGAAATTCTTCCAGATCGGACTCATACTCGGCTTTATCTGTATCCACGGTTAGAGAAGAACGTAGCCTCCCTTTACGGCCCGGAAATGTCCGTTCCCTGAAATAGGGCATGGCAAAGAAATTGAAGTCACCGATTTCATTTTGGATACCCAGATTGATCATGGGCTGGCCCAGTTTATCTTCCCCGTCGATATCTTCGACACCGTCAGTCTGGTTGATAATATCAACAAGGTGCCGTGATTCCGTCACCCCCCAGAAGACTTTATCAGCACCAACTTGAAGATCCCACCCGTCGTCAACATGCAGATATTTCAGTTCACGAATATCACCATGGCGACGTTCGTTATCCTGAGCATCCAACCGCAGGAAAGGCTTAAAATCAATGCGATCGTCACCATCATTCCATTCAACCAGGAACTCAGGTTCCAGAACGATGGAAGGATTTAAGTGCTGATCTCTTTGCCCGCTGTGAAGAGCAGAATCAGGGAAAACACGTAAATCTATTGATGCCGATCCTGAGTACTCCCAATAAACGTCGCTTTCTTCATCATCAGCGATTGCCTGACCGGCAGATACAATTGACGCCCCCAACGCCACTGCCCCGGTTAAAACAACCAGGGCAGTAAGCTTGATGAGCTTCACTCTTTTTAAAAGTCTGAAACGCGATCTCATCACGAAACTTTCTACTTAACTCGTTTCAGTGTATTTTTTGTCAACTCGCTCTCTTTAAGACCGGTTTGGAAATCGATCTTATCAAAGACGAGGCGGGTTTTCTTACCAGTCTGGTGGTTCTCCATATACATGTCATATGGGCGCCAGTACTTGCCAAGATGTTGTTTAAACTTAGAAGCAACCAACGTCTTCAGCAATTTACCTTTACGGTCATAATAATCAATCTTTTGCTGACGATATTCAGACAGATCGTACCAGGTAACCATCTTGGTGTACCCAGAGTTCTCGTATGTCGGCGTCTGTTCAACAACGGAACATTGCAGCTCTCCACACGGCTCATCTCTAAGCCATTTGTAGGTAAACTTCTTAAGTTCCTGAGCAGACAAATCTTCATAGGCAAATTCTGACCCCAGGAATGGGCCTGATTTGTTTTTGGAAGAAATACGTTTCACACGCTTTACGGCAGGCAAATACATCCACTGATCATCAGGATCAAAAATTTTGGCATAACTTAGAAAAGCCGTCCCCTTAACATCCCGGGGTTTATCGAAAATCGTCAGGCTTTTGTCGCCAACATCATGCCCTGGAACTTCAAGAGTTTTCTGACGCATCTGACGAATAGACTTGTCGCCGTGACGGTTTTCCAACTGCATTTGCATGACAGATTCGGTGTCACCAAATCCCCAATCCCGACGATCCCATTCCTCAGCAATCGCGGTACCTTTGGTAACATCTGCCGCTTCGTCAGCCAGTGCAGCGCTTGAAAGCGCCACGCCAGAAGAAAAAGCCAACCCAGAGGCGAAAAACCCCAAAGAAAGACTGAATACAGTCGTTAATAGTTTTTTACTCATTTTAATAACTCCAACTATCGAACTGGATTGGCTTACTCGGCCGGGGCAGTAGAAGCTGCACTCGGTGCCGAAGCTTTTTCCTTATCGAACAACATCAACAGTGGTGGTAGCAATAGGAAATCGATGAACAAGGCAATGGCAATGGTTGTCGCTGTTAGCAAGCCCATATCTGCATTCAAGGAGAATGTAGAAAGAGAGAGGATCGCAAACCCGGCAATCAATACAGCGGTAGTTACAAACAATGCCTTACCAACCGTCCTGAAACCGTAACGAACCGCATCCTCAGGGGATTCATTCCGCTCTCTCCGAGCACGGTTATACTTGCTGAGGAAGTGAACCGTTGCATCCACGATCAAACCAAGTGACGTTGCTGCGATAACGGATACCGCAAGTCCAACCTGACCAACAAACAGTCCCCAAACACCAAACGCCATAATCGCAGGAACCATGTTCGGAATCAGACTAATCAGACCCAGTTTCAGGCTACGCAAAGCAAAGATCAGGGACAGAGAGATCAAGACAAAAGCCAGGGCAGTCCCTATCAACATTGATTTGATATTACGATCTGCAAGGTGGGAGAACATAACTGCCGCACCGGAACCATCCGCTTCCATGTAACCCGGAGCATTATCACGTAACCACTGAGTTGATTCCAACGCAATATTACGCATATCGTTAGAAGAAACATTATCCAGGGTTACTGTCATACGTGATGCCGATTTGTCGATGTTGATCTGACTGTTGAGGTCAAGACCGTATGGCAAAGACATTTCATAAAGCAACAGATACTGAGCCGCGAGATCACGTTGATCTGGAAGCTTGTAGAAGCTTTCATCATCCCCGTGCATTGATTTGTTCAAACGCTTAAGAATGTCGGTGACAGAGTTTACATGTACAACTTCAGGCTTGGCGCGTAACCAGTTGGCGAAATCTTCCAGATGCGCCAGATAAACCGGGCTCGCGACACCACCAGAATCTTCTGCATCGATAGAGAATTCAACCTGGTAAACACCGGTTAGATTGTCGCGAGTGAAGTCACTGTCGACACGGAAAGGTACCGAGGTATCAAAGTATTCAATGAAACGATCATCAAGCTCGATTTTTGAGATAAATGATGATGTTCCAACAACAATCACTCCCATGCCAATCAGAAGCTTGGTTCTGTGTGCAATCACAAATTCACCAAGACGTTCCATGGCTGTAAATTTCTCGTCAGTGACTTCTTTAACTCTTACAGGCGCAACCGCAATAAAGGCTGGCAGGAACCCAATTGAGAAAATCCAGGCCGCGACAACACCAACAGCGGCAATATTTCCAAGGTCATGGAAAGGCGGTGCGTCAGAGAAATTCAGGCTCAAGAAACCAATGACTGTTGTCAAAGATGTCAGGAACACAGGCTGCATGTTTACGCGCAAACTTTCAATAATCGCGTCACGTTTTTCCTTACCATGGCGCATTTCATGGAACATGGTCACCAATATGTGGACACAATCCGCAATCGCGATGGTCAGAATAATCGTCGGGGCCATTGCAGAAGGTGGCGTCAATTTAACACCAGCATAGCCAGCTGCACCCATTGCAACCATGACCGAGAAGATTGTTACCAGCAGCGTCGCAATCGTACCTGTGAAAGAGCGCAGGAAAAACACCAGGAAAATGATGATAACAAGGAACATCAGCGGTGTGAGCGTGCTCATATCTCCAATAGAGGCCGTCGGGAAAGCGTTGCTCAAAGGTGCCAGACCTGTAATTGCAACTTCCAGCTCAGGATTAGCCGCTTCGATTGTAGCGGCCAAGTTTTCAGCAAAACTAACCGCTTCATTCAAAGCGATGGCATCATCCGGGGGAAGCTGAAGCGTAACCTGAACACCCGTTGTTGTACTGTCAGCAGAGATAATACGTTTAGCAAGTGCAGGCTCATTAAGCGCAATTCGCTCTATACGATCCAATCCTGCTTGGCTAAGGCCACCAGTTTCTTCCACAAGATCGGCAACCGTCAAATCATCTCCGACAGCTTCTGTATGTTGGAAGTTGGTAATGGAATCAACCCTAATGGAATAAGGTATCTGCCAGGATTCTTCGGTTACATCCTGAACGATTTGAAGCCACTGTGGCGTAAAGATTTTGCCGTTGTTAGGCTTGAGAACAAAAAGAATGTTATCCGTTTTGGTGTAGATATCCTGCAAGCCCTCAAAGGCATTTAGCTGCGGATTATCATCACCGAAAAATACCCGGTAATCACTTGTGAAAGAAAGAAAACGCCCGCCCGATGCAACGCCTAATGTCGCCAGTATAGTCACCAGGAGGACAAGCCAGCGCCAGCGGATTATGCCTTTTGCATAACTCACTGAGAGGCGGTCCATGAAGTTGTTCATTACTTCAGCTCCGAAAAAAGTCCATTAAACCCAAAACTTCATTAACCCAGTGCCGAGCGACAAACCCGGAGCGCTTTACCGAACAAATCCTTTGGATTTTCTTTTGAGTTTCGGTTTTTTTGCGCTATTACCATACTTACAATAAGGCAATACACTAAAGTAAACTATCCGGTGTAGTTTACTTATTTATAATTCAATGTAAACTACACAGTGTAGTTTTTTTGGAGTCGAATTTGACAAAAGATAATTGTATCCTTGGCGCACTGGGACGTGGAGCGACAAAAAAGAAAAGTAAATCCGGCAAGGACTCGGTTAAAAAAACCTCCGGCTGGGACAAGGACAAGTGCCTTTTTGCTTCTTTGGGACAAAAACTGACCAGATCAGAGCAAAAGCGTAACGATATACGTGACGCCGCGGTTGAAATCTTTATGACCCAGGGCTTTGAGACCACAAGCATGGATCAGATTGCTGCGCTTGCGGGTGTGTCCAAACGAACAGTCTATAGCCATTATGGTTCCAAAGAAGAACTCTTCGCCCAAATTATGAGCAGTATTTGCGAAATCAAACGCGAAGAGCTCGACGTTAAACCCGATCATAGCCTTCCTATCAAAGAATGCCTGACCAAACTCGGGAACACCTTTCTCGATATGCTGCATTATCACGGCAGCATATCCCTGTTCCGCATACTTATTTCCCAAGCAGAAAACGATTCTATCCATGGCGAAGAGTTTATGGATCAGGGGCCGAAGCTTTCCCGGGAATTACTGGCCGCCTATCTACAGGAAAAAATTGACGCTGGTGAAATCGATGTGGCCGATCCACTGGAAGCAGCCCAAAGTTTTTACTCGACCCTCTTTGGAGCGCGCTATCTAAACTGTTTGGTAACGGCTGCTCCACCGCCTTCACACGAAGAAATTGCTGAGCTCGTCGATGGAACGGTTGAACGTTTTATATATGGGATGAAGCTGAAAAATTAAGAGCTACCCAATCAGCCCCCTCCTCCTCAAGAAGACGATCTCAAGAAGGCGATAAAATCGAGATTTTTGCGAGTATCAATGATGCTGGCTTGCTCTCTACCGGGCCAACGGAAATCTGTTGCTCAGTATCCTTAAACAGATAACTCTCTCCGCTTTCAATTTGAACGTCCCCTTGATCACCAGACAGCACAATCGCAGTAGATCTCTCTGGCACATGCAAGAAATAGATATCTGTAGCCGAGAGAATAAGGGACACCTCGTCTTCAAGTGTAAAAACTTCAACCCTCGCCTGAGCAAAACGTCGATCGACCATCACATTAAAATCAGTAATAGGACCATCGTGCAATCGCGCAGTAACCTCGGCCTCACCCGAGAATGCAACTGATTGCAAAGGTGCTTCCAATCGCAAGTCTCCTTGACCATCAACCTCAAGTACCATTCCATTCCCCTGCAGCATTGTCAGGTTCCTGTCGATGTTGGGAAAGTGGGAGAAAGCACCGTCCTCACTCACATTCGCGATACTGATACGCCACAGAAATGGACTGCCCTTAACAGCTGTGGCATGGGGAGAAACGGCAAGTTCCATCGTCGTGCCCAACCCGTTTTTCCACGGCATAGACTTGTAATCACTTTGCTTGAGATGCTTGTTCATGTTGACCTGCGAGAGATGCCATTTCGGATTAAGGCCTTTTAGAGTTAAGACCGGGGATGAGCCGACGTTAATCGTCTGGCTCATATCGATAGCGAAAATCACAATGGCTCGCGCCCTGCATGATGGTTTGGCTGCGGTCCAGATGTATTTTCGGGTCATAGCCTGTACAGAACGTCCCGTCCCGCCCGCAAGATAAGATGTGTCCTATATCGCCCATTCCCATCTCGCGGTACATTTCAGCAAAGCGGCAACGGGTGACATTGTAATCGACATTTTTATCATCTTCCTTGAGTATCTCTACTTCAAGGGCACCATCGGCCATCCATTGAGGCAACAAGGCGTGAAAACTCATCAGCGACGTCGTTTCCTCCTGCGCCTCGGCATAGGCTTTGCCGTGAGCGATCGCGTTTTTGACAATAGCAGTTTCCAGAATTGATTTAGCCCGCTCGTTGCCAAGCTCTGCTGCCATTTCCTCGTATATCGGCTTGATAATATTTGCCTCTATCCGCCGCTGCTCAAGGATCGGGAGGTCAGTCTTGCTCATATTAACATCCTACTTATTCTAACCGCGATTATTCTCAATCCAGCACAATATTATTTCTGCAGAGATGGTATCACTAGATATATAGATAGAAAATCAGTATCACCACCCTGTTAACATCAAAAAAGGGCCGCCGAAGCGACCCCTGTTAGCGTTCTAATCACTAATAATATTAGTCAATATCGAAGGTAATGCCCTGAGCTAGTGGCAGTTCGCGGGAATAATTGACGGTGTTGGTTTGACGCCGCATATAAGATTTCCAGGCATCAGAACCGCTTTCACGTCCGCCACCGGTTTCCTTTTCTCCGCCAAAAGCACCGCCGATCTCCGCACCACTTGGACCGATGTTCACATTGGCAATGCCACAATCTGACCCAACATCGGAAAGGAATTGCTCTGCTTCACGGACATCCGTAGTAAAAACACAAGACGACAGTCCTTGCGGGACAGCGTTTTGCATCTCAATCGCGGCATCAAAATCTTCGTACTTCATCGCATAGAGGATCGGAGCGAAAGTTTCAGTTTTCACAACCTCGCTTTGTTCCGCCATCTCGACAACGGCGGGACGCACGTAATAGCCGCCGGGAT
>MAAC01009529.1_pt1 | contig 11883 bp, 4 predicted proteins | sample 1115981 | NCBI WGS metagenome assembly MAAC01 (sample SAMN04961126, study PRJNA320927) | seawater metagenome | isolation source: sample BD02T64 sea water enriched with oil for 64 days | place: USA:Gulf of Mexico | collected 2013-07-27 | reverse complement strand
TTCACCAGTCGGGGAAAATATATGGCCTATTCATACACAGAGAAAAAACGGATTCGCAAAGGCTTTGGCAAGCTTTCGCAGGTGATGGATCAGCCCTACCTGTTGGCAATCCAGCTCGACTCCTACCTCAAATTTACCCAGGACGGTGTTGCCGCGGCTGACCGCAAGCCTGCAGGCCTGCACGCTGCGCTCAATTCAGTATTCCCCATAGAAAGTTATTCGGGCAACGCTCGATTGGAATATGTTGACTACAAGCTGGGTAAAGCTGTTTTCGACGTTGAAGAATGCAAGCTAAGAGGCGCTACTTACGCAGTACCCTTGCGCGTACGCGTGCGACTGGTGCTGGTCGATAAAGACTCGGCCAACAAAACGATTAAAGATATTAAAGAGCAAGAAGTCTACATGGGTGAAATGCCCCTGATGACTGACAATGGCACCTTCGTGGTTAACGGTACTGAGCGAGTCATTGTTTCTCAGCTGCACCGTTCACCAGGCGTGTTTTTTGACCATGATAAAGGTAAGACCCACTCTTCTGGAAAGCTGCTCTATTCAGCCCGCGTGATTCCCTACCGCGGTTCATGGTTGGATTTTGAGTTTGATCCAAAAGACATGTTGTACGTGCGAATCGATCGACGTCGTAAATTGCCTGCGTCCATACTTTTGCGGGCGATGGGCTATACCACTGTCGAAATGATCGACATGTTTTACGACACCGCGGTCTTTCACTTTACTAAAGATGATCAGATCACCCTTGAGCTCGAGCCCACTCGCTTGCGCGGTGAGATGGCTTTGTTTGATATTAAGGGCAAAAAAGGCAAGCTTATTGTCGAATCTGGGCGGCGTATTACTGCCCGCCATATTCGTCAGCTAGAAAAAGATGACATTACAGAGCTTGATGTTCCTGCAGAGTACTTATTGGGGCGCTCCTTAGCAAAAGACATTATTAATGAAGAAACCGGCGAAATTCTCTTTGAGTGCAACACTTTAATCAGTGAAGAAGTGCTCGAGCAGATATTAGAGGCCAAGCTAAAGACCTTGGAAACTATTTACACTAACGACCTGGATTGTGGGCCTTTCCTTGCGGATACACTGCGCATCGATGCGGCCCGCTCAGAGCTTGACGCGCTGGTCGAAATCTACCGCATGATGCGTCCCGGTGAGCCGCCAACCAAAGACTCGGCGGAAAACCTGTTTAAAAACTTATTCTTCAGCTCTGATCGCTACGACTTGTCTGCTGTGGGTCGAATGAAGTTTAACCGTCGTCTTGCACGTGAAGAAATCGTTGGCGAAGGTACGCTGGCGCGCGAAGATATCGTCGACGTATTAAAGGTACTGATTGGTATACGTAATGGCCAGGGCGTGATTGATGATATCGATCACCTCGGTAACCGCCGTGTGCGTTCTGTCGGTGAGATGGCTGAAAACCAGTTCCGTATTGGTTTGGTCAGAGTTGAACGCGCAGTTAAGGAACGTCTTTCTGTTGCTGAATCTGAGGGATTAATGCCTCAGGATATGATCAATGCCAAGCCTGTCGCTGCGGCAATGAAAGAGTTCTTTGGCTCCAGTCAGCTTTCGCAGTTTATGGACCAAAACAACCCGCTGTCAGAAGTGACACACAAGCGCCGTGTTTCGGCTCTTGGTCCGGGTGGTTTGACGCGTGAGCGCGCCGGCTTCGAAGTCCGCGATGTACACCCTACACACTACGGTCGTGTTTGTCCGATTGAGACACCCGAAGGGCCGAATATTGGTTTGATCAACTCCCTCGCTAACTATGCGCGAACCAATGATTATGGTTTTCTCGAGACGCCCTATCGCAAAGTTATCGACGAAGTCGTTACCGATGAAATTGAATATCTGTCGGCTATTAATGAAAACGATTTTGTTATTGCTCAGGCCTCTGCCGCGATTAACAACAAAGGTAAACTGACTGATGATCTGGTAACAGTGCGTTATCAGAGTGAAACCACAGTTAAGCCTCCTGAAGATGTTCAGTACATGGACGTCTCGGCGCGGCAGGTTGTTTCAGTTGCGGCGTCACTGGTGCCCTTCCTTGAGCACGATGATGCGAACAGGGCCTTAATGGGCTCGAACATGCAGCGTCAGGCTGTACCAACGTTGCGCGCCGACAAGCCCCTGGTCGGTACTGGCATGGAAAGCATCGTTGCCGGTGATTCCGGAGTCTGCGTGGTTGCAAAGCGCGGCGGTACAATCGAAAGTGCGGATGCCGGTCGTATTGTTGTGCGTGTGCACGATAGTGAGGTCGATAGTGGCGACGCCGGCGTCGATATTTACAACTTGACCAAATACACCCGCTCGAACCAGAACACCTGTATTAACCAGAAAGTGATTGTTGAGAATGGCGATGTGATTGCCCGTGGCGATATTCTCGCCGACGGCCCCTCGGTAGATCTCGGCGAGTTGGCTCTGGGCCAGAATATGCGCATCGCGTTTATGCCGTGGAACGGCTATAACTTTGAAGATTCGATACTGGTTTCAGAGCGCGTAGTTGATGAAGATCGCTTCACTACTATTCATATTCAAGAGCTAACCTGTGTCGCTCGTGACACCAAGTTGGGCTCAGAAGAGATTACTGCCGATATCCCCAATGTGGGTGAGTCAGCGCTGGCCAGACTCGATGAGTCGGGTATTGTTTATATCGGTGCTGAAGTGGGTGCTGGCGATATTCTTGTTGGCAAGGTGACGCCCAAGGGTGAAACTCAGCTGACTCCGGAAGAAAAACTCCTGCGTGCCATCTTTGGTGAGAAGGCCAGCGATGTAAAAGATACCTCGCTGCGTGTACCCGGTAGCACTAAGGGTACAGTGATTAACGTTCAGGTCTTTACCCGCGATGGTCTCGAAAAAGATACCCGCGCCCAGGCGATTGAAAAAGCTGAACTCGACCAGTTCCGTAAAGACGTTAACGACGAATACCGCATTATGGAAAATGCGACCTTCGAGCGTCTGCGATCAGCTCTCGTTGGAAAGGCCGTTGTTCGGGCCTCTGAACTCAGCAAAGGTGAAAAGCTAACAGATGCTGTAGCCAAAGCTTACACAGCTGAGCAGTGGTTCAGTGTGCGCATGGACGATGATGAGCTGAATCAGTTGCTCAGTCGTACCGAAGAACAATTAGCTGAGCGTCGTAAGCTTCTTGACGAGCGTTTTGAAGATAAAAAAGGCAAGCTTGAAACCGGCGACGATCTGGCACCCGGTGTGCTAAAAATTGTCAAAGTTTACCTGGCGATTAAGCGACGTATTCAACCCGGCGATAAAATGGCGGGTCGTCACGGTAACAAAGGTGTGATCTCAGTGATTATGCCTGTTGAAGATATGCCCTATGACGAGCACGGTGATCCAATCGATATTGTTCTCAACCCACTTGGTGTTCCCTCACGAATGAACGTGGGTCAGATTCTGGAAACCCATCTTGGCCTCGCAGCTAAAGGTCTGGGTAATCAGATCAACCGTATGATCAAAGAGCAGCGTAAAACGGCTGAAATTAAAGGCTTCCTGCAGGAAATTTACGATGTCGGTGAGAGTGCCAAAAAGGATGATTTAAAGCCTTTTACTGATAAAGAAATTATGTCGCTGGCAGAGAACCTGCGCGGTGGTGTGCCAATGGCCACTGAGGTTTTTGACGGTGCGACTGAAGCAGAAATTAAGGAGCTGTTGCGACTCGCAGGTCTGGCGGATAGTGGTCAAATGACCTTGTACGATGGCCGCTCTGGCGATGCCTTCGGTCGTCAAATTACGGTGGGCTACATGTACATGCTGAAACTCAACCACCTGGTTGACGACAAAATGCATGCGCGTTCTACGGGTTCTTACAGCCTTGTTACCCAGCAACCACTCGGCGGTAAAGCCCAGTTTGGTGGTCAGCGCTTCGGTGAGATGGAAGTATGGGCGCTCGAGGCCTACGGCGCAGCGTATACGCTGCAGGAAATGCTCACCGTTAAGTCGGATGACGTGAATGGCCGTACCAAGATGTACAAGAATATTGTCGATGGCGATCACCAGATGGATCCGGGCATGCCTGAATCCTTTAATGTACTGGTTAAAGAGATTCGATCGCTGGGTATCAATATGGAGCTGGAATACGAATAAAGACGCTGTTGTTAGTTAAAACGGCCGGGTGATAACACCCGGCTAAACAGCATCCACTGGAGGAAAAGTCTTGAAAGATTTATTAAATTTGTTGAAGTCCCAGGATCAACGAAGTGATTTTGAGGGCATTCGTATTTCGCTGACATCACCGGATATGATTCGGTCGTGGTCATTTGGCGAAGTAAAGAAGCCAGAAACAATTAACTATCGTACGTTCAAACCTGAACGCGATGGTTTGTTCTGCTGCAAAATTTTTGGCCCAGTAAAAGATTACGAATGCCTCTGCGGAAAGTACAAGCGCATGAAGCACCGTGGCATTGTCTGCGAAAAGTGCGGTGTTGAAGTCACACTTGGTAAAGTGCGCCGTGAGCGCATGGGCCACATTGAGCTTGCTAGCCCGGTTGCCCACATCTGGTTTTTAAAGTCTTTGCCTTCGCGCATTGGCTTGATGCTGGATATGACACTGCGCGAAATTGAGCGCGTGTTGTACTTTGAATCATTCGTCGTTGTCGACCCCGGTATGACCACTCTCGAGCGGGGTGAGTTACTGACCGACGAGCAATACTATGAGGCGATGGAAGAATTCGGCGACGAATTCAGCGCTTTGATGGGTGCTGAGGCGATCCAGTCGCTGATGAAAGACCTTGATCTCAAGCATGAGATTGCCGAGCTACGCAACGAGATCCCCAATACCAAGTCTGAAACCAAGATTAAGAAATTCTCCAAGCGTTTGAAATTACTTGAAGCCTTCTTAAACTCTGGTAATAAGCCCGAGTGGATGGTGCTGGAAGCGCTGCCCATTTTACCGCCGGATTTGCGTCCTCTGGTGCCACTCGATGGAGGTCGCTTTGCCACCTCTGATCTTAACGACCTCTACCGCCGCGTTATTAACCGTAACAACCGTTTGAAGCGTCTGCTTGAGCTCAATGCTCCCGATATTATTGTGCGCAACGAAAAGCGTATGTTGCAGGAATCAGTCGATGCTCTGCTCGACAACGGGCGTCGCGGACGAGCCATCACCGGTTCTAATAAGCGACCGCTGAAGTCCCTTGCCGATATGATCAAAGGCAAGCAGGGTCGATTCCGTCAGAACCTGCTCGGTAAGCGGGTCGACTATTCCGGTCGTTCGGTTATCGTGGTTGGCCCAACACTTCGTTTACACCAATGCGGCCTACCTAAGCGAATGGCGCTGGAGCTGTTTAAGCCCTTTATTTTTTCCAAGCTGGAATCCCGTGGTTTAGCGACCACGATTAAAGCTGCGAAGAAAATGGTCGAGCGCAGCGAAGCCGTTGTCTGGGATATTCTTGAAGACGTGATCCGCGAGCATCCCGTATTGCTTAACCGGGCGCCAACCTTGCACCGTCTCGGTATCCAGGCTTTTGAGCCAACGCTGATTGAAGGTAAAGCGATTCAGTTGCACCCGCTAGTTTGTGCGGCTTACAACGCTGACTTTGATGGCGACCAAATGGCGGTACACGTACCGTTGACGATCGAGGCGCAGCTTGAATCCCGTGCCTTGATGATGTCGACCAACAACATCCTCTCGCCTGCTAGTGGTGAGCCGATTATCGTTCCCTCGCAGGATGTTGTTTTGGGTCTGTATTTCATGACTCGCGAATGCATCAATGTGAAGGGTGAGGGGATGGTTTTTGCCAACCTTAAAGAGCTGTCACGAGCCTACTATGGCAAGTGCGTCGACCTGCAGGCGAAGATCAAAATTCGTATCAGCGAGTCGACCATCGGTGACGACGGTGAGCTGACTGAAACCATTACGTTAAGAGAAACCACGGCCGGTCGTGCCCTGCTGTGGGAAATCGTGCCTGCGGGCCTGCCCTATGAGCTGGTCGACCAGCCGATGAATAAAAAGGCGATTTCGCGCATTATCAACCAGTGCTATCGCATCGTTGGCTTGAAGGCGACTGTTATTTTTGCCGATCAGCTGATGTATACCGGTTTTGAATTCTCCACGCGTTCAGGTGTTTCCATTGGCGTTAACGATTTTGTTATCCCTGATGCCAAGGCTAAAATCATTGACAAATCTTATGCCGAAGTCGCCGAAATCGAGTCGCAGTTTGCCTCGGGTCTGGTGACTCAGGGTGAGAAGTACAACAAGGTGATCGATATTTGGTCCCGCGCCAACGACCAGGTCGCCAAGGCGATGATGGATGTGTTGTCCACAGAGACTGTGGTTAATAGCGATGGCGAGACGGTTGAGCAAGAGTCCTTTAACTCGGTTTATATTATGGCTGACTCCGGTGCTCGAGGCTCACCCGCTCAGATTCGTCAGCTCGCCGGTATGCGAGGCCTGATGGCCCGTCCGGATGGCTCCATTATTGAGACGCCCATTACGGCTAACTTCCGTGAAGGCCTGAACGTACTGCAGTACTTTATTTCGACACACGGTGCGCGGAAAGGTCTCGCTGATACTGCTTTGAAAACAGCAAACTCCGGTTATCTGACGCGCCGCCTGGTTGACGTATCTCAGGATCTGGTCGTAACTGAAGATGACTGTGGCACGCGCGAAGGGCTTTTGCTTACGCCGGTGATTGAAGGTGGCGATGTCATTGAAACCCTGGGTGATCGTATCCTTGGTCGTGTTGTGGCCGATGACGTCTACAAGCCGGGTACTAAAGAGGTTGTAGTCCCCGCCGCGACAATGATTGATGAAGCCTGGGTAGAGGCTATCGAAGCGGCGAGTATCGACGAGGTGTTCGTACGTTCGCCCATTACTTGTACTACGCGCTATGGTATTTGTTCGCACTGTTATGGTCGTGATTTGGCTCGCGGGCATATTATTAATGCCGGTGAAGCCGTTGGTGTTATTGCTGCGCAGTCGATTGGTGAGCCGGGTACTCAGCTCACTATGCGCACTTTCCACATCGGTGGTGCGGCCTCTAGAGCCACTGCTGTCGATAACATTCAGGTTAAAACCAAGGGCGTATTGCGACTCATTAATGCCAAGGTTGCCGAACGTGAAAGTGGTGAGTTAGTCGCCGTATCGCGTTCCTCCGAGTTGGCGATTGCCGATGAAAATGGCCGTGAGCGCGAGCGTTATAAATTGCCCTTTGGTGCCGTGATTAAAGTGAAGGACGGTAGTGCTGTTGCCCCCGGTGATGTGATCGCTAACTGGGATCCCCACACACACCCGATTATTACTGAAGTCGCTGGTAAGGCCGTGTTCTCGGGTATGGAAGAAGGCTTGAGCGTTAATCGTCAAACTGATGAAATGACTGGCTTGACCAGTATTGTGGTGCTCGATCCTAATGAGCGTCCCGCAGCGGGCAAAGACATTAAGCCGATGATCACCATGTACGATGAAAATGGTGAAGAGCAGTTCTTTGCCAACTCTAAAGTGCCGGCGCATTACATGTTGCCTGCCAATGCGGTTATTACCATTGAAGACGGTGCCGACATCGGTGTAGGTATGGTGATGGCTCGTATTCCCCAGGAAGGATCAAAAACTCGTGATATTACCGGTGGCTTGCCTCGGGTAGCGGATTTGTTTGAGGCAAGAAAGCCAAAAGAGCCTGCCATCCTCGCAGAAATCAGCGGTACGGTGACCTTTGGTAAAGAGACAAAGGGCAAGCGTCGATTGGTGATTACGCCAAACAATGGTGATGATCATTATGAAGCGTTGATTCCCAAGTGGCGTAATATGGGCGTTTACGAAGGTGAGAATGTTGAAAAGGGTGAGGTCATTTCTGAGGGTGCTTCAAGCTCACACGATATTCTGCGTCTTAAAGGCGTTGATGAGTTGGCGCGTTACGTCGTTAATGAAATTCAGGAAGTTTACCGCCTGCAAGGGGTGAAGATTAACGATAAGCACATTGAAGTTATCGTGCGTCAAATGCTGCGTAAAGTGGAAATTACCGAGATGGGTGATTCGTCCTTTGTTAAAGGCGAGCAAGTTGAATATAACCGCTTGCAGGATGTTAACGAGGAGCTGGTTGCTGCCGACAAGATACCAGCGAAATTCCAGCGTGTGTTGTTGGGTATTACCAAAGCTTCACTGGCGACTGAAAGCTTTATTTCTGCTGCTTCTTTTCAGGAAACGACACGCGTCCTTACAGAAGCTGCCGTTACGGGCAAGGTTGATAAGTTGCGCGGCCTGAAAGAGAACGTTGTAGTCGGCCGTTTGATCCCCGCCGGAACGGGTCTTGCGTACCACGCCAAGCGTCGCAAAGATAAAGAAGATGCACTGAAAGAGACCACGGTTTCTGCCAGTGACGTAGAAGCCGCATTGTCTGAGGCTTTAAGCGTAGAAGACGAAGGATAAGCGAGGCGTAATTTGGCTTGACTCGAGGAGGTGCGGTCTTTAGAATGCCGCCTCCCTGAGTTGTCGGTCTTACCTTAGCCTCATTTTAGGGTTGTATAGCCTTCTTAACGAAGGCATTTTTATCAGGAGAATTATTGATGGCAACGATCAATCAGTTGGTTCGTAAGCCGAGAAAGCGAAAAATTGTTAAGAGTGACGTGCCGGCACTTCAGGCTTGTCCTCAGCGTCGTGGTGTCTGCACTCGTGTTTATACCACTACACCTAAAAAGCCTAACTCGGCAATGCGTAAAGTATGTCGTGTGCGCTTGACCAGTGGCTACGAAGTAACATCCTACATTGGTGGTGAAGGCCACAACTTGCAGGAACACAGCGTGGTGCTGATTCGTGGTGGTCGTGTTAAGGATTTACCGGGTGTGCGTTATCACACCGTTCGCGGTAGCCTGGATACCTCGGGTGTTGATGGTCGTAAACAGCGACGTTCAAAGTACGGCACTAAACGTCCTAAGGGATAAGTGCCCTGGCGATAAGTACTTAGCATCTGAAGTTTTAATGTCGGCGTAAGCCGAGTAAGGCCGGACGGCATGTTGCCCGTTACCGGAATAACCTGAAGAGAAGAGAAGAATATGCCAAGAAGACGCGTTGTTGCGAAACGAGAAATACTGCCTGACCCTAAGTTCGGCAATGTTACCCTCGCTAAATTCATGAACCACGTTATGGTCAGCGGAAAAAAATCTGTTGCTGAGCGCATTGTTTACGGTGCCCTGGACATGGTTGAAGAACGCCTTAAGTCAGACCCTCTGGAAGCTTTCGAGCTAGCGCTTGAGAATATTGCGCCGATGGTCGAAGTTAAGTCGCGCCGAGTCGGTGGTGCTACCTATCAGGTGCCCGTCGAAGTTCGCGCCTCTCGTCGTGGTGCTCTGGCCATGCGTTGGCTGGTTGATTACGCTCGCGCACGTGGCGAAAAATCGATGGCGCAACGACTTGCAGGTGAAGTTATGGACGCTTCTCAGGGTAAAGGCGGTGCAGTTAAAAAGCGTGAAGACGTTCACCGCATGGCAGAGGCCAACAAGGCTTTCTCCCACTTCAGGTTCTAATTACTCCTGGCGGAAAATACGATTCACACAAAAGGCGGCTATTTTTAATAGCTGCCTTTTGTGGTTTCAGGTGGTTCATTTTTATCAAGTTTAGCTCGTGGTTTTGGAGGCAGTTGTGGCGCGTAAAACGAATATTAATCGATATCGAAATATTGGCATCGTAGCGCATGTGGACGCGGGTAAAACCACTACCACCGAGCGTGTGTTGTTTTATACCGGGATGTCCCACAAGATCGGTGAAGTCCACGATGGCGCTGCCACCATGGACTGGATGGAGCAGGAGCAGGAGCGAGGTATCACCATTACCTCGGCTGCGACTACCTGTTTTTGGCGTGGTATGGACGGCCAGTTCGACGAACACCGCATCAATATTATCGATACGCCCGGCCATGTCGACTTCACAATTGAAGTGGAGCGTTCCCTGCGTGTTCTCGATGCTGCGGTTGTTGTTCTTTGCGGTTCCTCTGGTGTGCAGCCCCAGACCGAAACGGTATGGCGGCAGGCCAATAAATACGAAGTGCCACGCGTGGTCTTCGTTAATAAGATGGATCGTGCTGGAGCTGATTTTTTATCAGTTGTCGAGCAGCTTAAAGAGCGTCTTGGTGCTAATGCTGTTCCTATACAGATGGCTATTGGTGCAGAAGAGGAATTTAAAGGCGTCGTTGATCTGATAAAGATGAAGGCTATTCACTGGAATGAGGGTGATCAAGGAATGACCTTCGAATATGGTGATATTCCGGAGGGTATAGCAGAGGAATGCGAGGAAATGCACGAGTTCTTAGTCGAGGCAGCGGCCGAGGCTAGTGATGAGTTGATGGATAAGTATCTTGAGAGTGAGCAGCTCTCCGAGGTTGAGATCAAGCAAGGTCTTCGTACCCGCACCTTAGCGAACGAAATTGTACCGGTGCTGTGTGGTTCGGCATTTAAGAACAAAGGCGTACAGGCTGTTCTCGATGCGGTGGTTGAGCTCCTGCCATCACCTGTTGAAGTTAAGCCTATAGAAAGCATACCCGAGGACGGTGAAGCTGGCGATATCCGGAAGGCTGACGATGACGCGCCTTTTGCGGCCCTGGCTTTTAAGATTGCAACCGACCCCTTTGTCGGCACATTAACGTTTATTCGTGTTTACTCCGGTGTTCTGTCTCAGGGCGATGCCGTCTATAACTCGACCAAAGGTAAAAAGGAGCGCGTTGGCCGCATGGTGCAGATGCACGCCAATGATCGTGAAGAGATTAAAGAGGTTCGCGCCGGTGATATCGCGGCCGCAATTGGCCTAAAAGATGTCACTACTGGCGATACCCTTTGTGCGCTCAACGATATTATTACCCTTGAGCGGATGGAGTTTCCCGACCCGGTTATTTCAGTTGCGGTAGAGCCGCGGTCGCAGCCGGATCAGGAGAAAATGGGTGTTGCCCTCGGTAAGCTAGCGCAAGAAGATCCCTCTTTTCGTGTCAAAACAGATGAAGAAACAGGGCAGACGATTATCTCCGGTATGGGCGAATTACACCTCGATATTCTCGTCGACCGTATGCGTCGCGAATTTGGTGTTGAAGCGAATATCGGCAAGCCCCAGGTGGCCTATCGCGAGGCGATCCGCAATACCTGTGAGGTTGAAGGCAAGTTTGTACGTCAGTCCGGCGGCCGTGGGCAGTACGGTCATGTGTGGATAAAGTTTGAACCCCGTGGAGAGGAAGACGAAGGGCTAGAGTTTATCAACGAAATTGTTGGCGGCACTGTCCCCAAAGAATATATTCCGGCAGTGGAAAAAGGCATTGCCGAGCAAATGAAGAATGGCGTTGTGGCGGGTTATCCATTACTCGGCTTAAAGGCGACCCTGTACGACGGTTCCTTCCACGATGTTGACTCCAATGAAATGGCATTTAAAGTCGCCGGCTCGTTGGCGACAAAAAAGCTGGTCGAAGAAGGCGGTGCGGTTCTGCTAGAGCCAACTATGCAGGTCGAAGTGGTAATGCCCGAAGAGAATATGGGTGACGTGGTGGGCGATCTCAATCGTCGCCGTGGCATTATTCTGGGCATGGCCGATAATTCAGCCGGCAAGGTCGTTACGGCGGAAGTGCCGCTGGCGGAGATGTTTGGCTACGCTACTGATGTGCGTTCCGCAACTCAGGGCCGGGCGACCTTCACCATGGAGTTTTTAAAGTACAGCGAAGCGCCGCCGAATGTGGCGAAAGAAATTATTGCACGCAATGGTTAAATCTTTATACCGTGTGCGCATAGAGGGGTGCCGGATACATAGCGGCATATTGGATCGTTAATCATCAATTCATTTTAAAGGAGAGCGGCAATGGGAAAAGAGAAGTTCGAACGTAATAAGCCCCACGTCAACGTAGGTACAATTGGACACGTTGACCATGGCAAAACCACACTCACAGCAGCCCTGACGCGGGTTTG
>MAAC01013386.1_pt1 | contig 11884 bp, 9 predicted proteins | sample 1115981 | NCBI WGS metagenome assembly MAAC01 (sample SAMN04961126, study PRJNA320927) | seawater metagenome | isolation source: sample BD02T64 sea water enriched with oil for 64 days | place: USA:Gulf of Mexico | collected 2013-07-27 | reverse complement strand
CGATGGCAAAACCCGAAGGTAGCGGTAAGAAAAAACGCAAAAATAAAGCGCCATTTGAAAATTAAAGGTGTCCCTTTTATGACAAGCGTCCGTAATATGCTAGTTGAATAAACCGGACACGTTAGTAAGAAACAACTCCCATTAGTTATTGGAGAGTTAATATGGGACAGAAGTAACCAAAGAATATAAAGAAGCCGCTGCCTTGGTTCGTGATCAGAGCTACTCCGTAGCTGAGGCTGCTAAGTCACCGGGTAAAGAAGCCACTCCCTTTAGCTAAAAACCAAAAGACTCGGTTCACCCTAAGTAGGACATAGCTGGGTTAAGCTAGGGCTTTCCAACTAAACTGGGCTCAGTTTTTTAACACGAAAAAATTATTGAATGGGATCTGGAGAATGGCTTGCCTTGTGGTACTGATTGTTTTGTTGATAAAATTGAGTTCTGAATCAGAAAATTCTACTGTGAGAATCATAAGGGCAGCTTGTTAATGAAAATAAAAGCTCGGCGTCCCCATTACCCCCCCTCTTCCACTCAACCCAACTTAACCCCACCCGGAATATATATGAAATTATTAATACGTAACCTAGATCGATTAACGACAGAAGAAGAGCTGAAAGATTTGTTTCAAAAAATTGGCACAGTTCAGTCTTGTAGCTTGGTGATGGATCAAGATACTGGCAAGTCTAAAGGTTTTGGTTTTATTGAAATGCCAAAGTCCGGAGAGGCAAAAATCGCCATCAAAAAACTGAACAACAAAACAATTGGTGGCAATAAAATACGCGTTAAAAAGGCTGAAGATAAAGGCTTATAATCAAGCAGCGTCCACTGAATAGTTGCTGGGCGAATCAAGGAAGAGACTCGGTTGATTTGCTAATCTTGGAAGCAAAATCAAAAAGGGTCAGATCATCAAAAAAGAGAAAAAAACATGAATGAAATCATCTGCCCGCACTGCGATAAAGCATTTAAAATCGACGAAGCCGGGTATGCAGATATTCTAAAGCAGGTGCGCGACAATGAGTTTGATGAACAGTTGCACCAGCGGCTTGAGCTTGCAGATAAGGACAAGCTGAATGCGGTAGAGCTCGCTAAGAGTGAAGCCAGTAGAGAAATGCAAAAGGAAGCGGCTGCCAAGGATACCGAGATTCAAGCCTTAAAAGCCAAATTGGACGCCGGTGACGTCAAGAAGAAACTTGCGGTGACCGAGGCGCTCAGTGAAGTTGAAAAAGAGAGAGATGCTCTGGCTAGTCAGATTGAACAGACTAAGCGCGATAAGCAAGCAGCTTCTGAACTTGCCGATGCGAAGCTTGCTAAAGAGGTACAGGAAACCGCCACTACAAAAGATAAAGAAATTCAGAGTTTAAAAGCCAAGCTTGACGCCACTAGGATTGAGCAGAAGATCGCCATCACCGGCGCTGTCAGTGCGGTTGAGAAGGAACGCGACGAATTGAAGAACGGCCTGAAGCAAGCTGAGCTTGAAAAACAACTCTCCGAGACGTCGCTCAAGGACAAGTACGAGACACAGATCAAGGATCGCGACGATGCTATAGAACGCCTCCGGGATATGAAAGCCCGCCTATCGACCAAAATGGTTGGCGAAACCCTCGAACAGCACTGCGATACTGAGTTCAATCGCATTCGAGCAACAGCGTTTCCGAGGGCATATTTCGAGAAAGATAATGACGCACGGAGCGGCAGTAAGGGTGACTATATTTTTCGCGATTCAGACGAGGCTGGCACTGAGATTGTTTCGATCATGTTTGAAATGAAGAACGAAAGCGATACCACCGCCACTAAGAAAAAGAACGAAGACTTTCTTAAGGAACTCGACAAGGACCGCACAGAAAAAGGGTGCGAGTACGCGGTGCTGGTGTCCCTGCTCGAACCCGACAGCGAACTGTACAACTCTGGGATTGTCGACGTGTTTCACCGCTACCCGAAAATGTATATCGTTCGGCCGCAGTTCTTTCTTCCAATCATTACACTGCTTCGTAACGCCGCGATGAAGTCGCTTGAATACAAAACAGAGCTTGCACTTGTTAAAGCACAGAACGTCGATATAACAAACTTCGAAAACGACCTCGATACATTCAAGACCGCATTCGCGAAGAACTATGACCTCGCCTCCAGGAAATTTCAAACAGCAATTGATGAGATTGATAAGTCAATCGACCATCTACAGAAAACGAAGGACGCCTTGCTTAGTACGGACCGAAATCTTCGCCTTGCAAATAACAAAGCACAGGATGTAACGATCAAGAAACTCACTCGGCGCAACCCCACTATGGCAGCCAATTTTGATGAACTAAATAATTAAAACTCTTCGGGTGCTGGGTGATAAATATTAGCCTTATGATGGCTTTCATTTATATTAAACGCCTTCTTTTTGAGCAACATAACCCGTTTAATTTATGCACTAACAAAAAGGCCGAACATAATTGTTCGGCCTTTTAAATCTCGCTACCTACTTTACGTTACGGCGTGAGCACCGCTCTTCCAACCACTTTGCCATTTTCTAATTCGTTAAGAATATCGTTGGCTGAATCCAGCGGGTATGTTTTTGTCGGCAAGGCCGGCACTAGGCCTTTATGAGCCAACGCCATCAGTTCGGAAAACTCAGCCAAACTACCGACATAACTGCCCATAATCGTGACGGCTTTTACTGGAATAAGCGGTAATGCCCAAGGTGCTGAACCCCCAAATAAGCCAACAATCACCATTTTCCCACCTTTAGCAACGGCATTAAAGGCCAAAGATGCCGTACTTTCAGCGCCAACTAAGTCAACCGTAGCGAGCACGCCTTTTCCACCAACCGCCGCCTGAACTTGAGCCACTGCATCTTCGGCAGCGCCGTCAATGGCAACACTGGCACCCGCTTTAAGCGCAGCTTCACGTTTAACAGGGTCTAAATCAACCACTACTGGCGGTAAGCCCCCCATCGCTTTAACTAAACCAACCGCCATTAAACCCAAGCCACCAACGCCAATAATAACCACCGGCGCTTTAGCCAATGTGCTTTCTACTTTTTTAAGCGCTGAATACGTCGTTAAACCTGAACAGGCTAATGGCGCGGCTATTTCTGGTGCCATGCTACCTATATCGAACAAATAACGAGGGTGAGGAATTTTCATTTGATCGGCATAGCCACCATCAATATGCATACCAACATATCGCGGCGCTGAACAATAGTTTTCACGCGCATCTTCGCATTGATGACATTCACCACAACCTTGCCACGGGTATACCACATAATTTTTTGTGCGATCAAGTTCACCCGCGTCAGCCCCAGCATCAACAACCATTCCAACCGGCTCATGCCCCATCACCAACGGTAACTTCATGCCGCGTTCAGCAAAACTAAGTGTTTGACCACCGCCTAAGTTATAGCAACCTTCACGAATATGTAAGTCACTATGACATACTCCATTCGCGGTAATTCGAAGCAACACTTCGGTACCTGAGACAGCTAAGTTTTCGCGTTCTTCTCCGACAACTGCACTACCAAATTCATTTAAAGACTGACATTTCATTTGTATTTCCTCTCTTTTAAATGGCGCTTTGACTAACAAATTTTACGATCCGATAAGCATCAAGCCCTTCGTACCCACCTTCGCTGCCATACCCTGATTGGCGACGCCCTCCGAGTGGAGAATCTAGAAAAACAACTGGGAAACCATTGATTCCAACTTTACCCGAATCTAAATCCCTGCCTAAGTTATCAATCGTTTCCTGAGAACCACTAAACGCATATGAAGCCAGTGCAAAATCGGTATTGTTTGCCGTCTCGATAGCCTCTTCATAGGTATCAAATTTATTGATGATCGCGATAGGACCAAAGGGCTCTTCCTGCATTATTCTTGCTGTTGATGGCACGTCGGCCAACACGGTTGCTTCATAAAAATTCCCTGCACGATCGATGCGTTTACCGCCGCTCATCAAACGCGCCCCTTTGTCGACAGCATCTTTTACTAGTGCATCTAATTCACCAATTCGGCGTGGGTTTGCTAATGGCCCCATTTGAGTATCCGCATCCAAACCATTGCCGATACGAAGCCCGGCAAATTTTTCTGTAAAGCCCTGTAAGAACTGATCATAAACAGCTGCTTGCACAAAGAATCGAGTAGGTGAAATGCACACTTGCCCTGAATTACGACTTTTTGTCATCACCGATAAATCAGTGGCTTTTGCTATATCTGCATCATTAAAAATCAACACCGGCGCATGGCCGCCCAACTCCATGACACATGGTTTAGCTTGATCACCGGCCAATGATGCTAGTTGTTGGCCCACAGGCGTTGAACCAGTGAAGGATATTTTTTTAATCACTGGTGACTCAATTAATGTCTTGCTGATAAGCGCTGAGTCACCCATCAATATATTCACAACGCCCTTAGGTAAACCCGCTTTATCAAGCGCATCCACCATCGCCATAAATGAAACCGGCGTTTCCTTTGCAGGTTTAATAATGACCGAGCAGCCAACAGCCATCGCCGAGGCCATTTTACGTGTCGCTAATGAGGCCGGGAAATTCCATGCAGGAAACGCGGCAACGGGGCCAATCGGCTCCTTCTTAACTGTTCTATCAACGAAACCATTCATTTCTGGCAAGGTGCGGTCGTTATGCTCGGCGGCGGCCGTTGAACACCACTCCAATAAACACGCGCAATTTTCCACTTCTCCTTTCGAGTCAGCCAAAGGTTTACCATGCTCCATCGTCATGCAGCGTGCCGTGTGCTCAGCATTCTCACGAATGATGGCCGCTGCGCGGTGCATAATATCAATGCGTTCGTCGTAGCTGGTTTCGCGCCATATTTTAAAACCTGCTTCTGAAGACGCTAATGCACGAGCTATTTGTTCCTCGTCTGCAAAAGGAAATTTGGCTAATACTTCATCCGTTGCTGGGTTTAATACCTCACCATAACGGCTAGCCTGCGTAATCCATTCACCATCAATATATAAGGCGGGTGTCGTGTAATCAGTGTTTTCCATTCTTTGTTCTCCTAAAATAATATGTTTAATGAGTGCTTGTTTATTCATTACTTATGATTAAGGCATCGAGAGCAATCACGTTGTTGTTGGTTGCTCGTAATGGGTTTACTTCGATGCTGCTAATGTGACTGACGTTATTTACGGCTAATACCGACAGGCGGCTAATCGCATCTGCTGCTGCATTCAAGTTGATTGATTGTTGCCCACGCGCACCTTGAAAAATGGCTGCACCACGTAATGATTGCAGCATTGATAATGCCCTCTCAGTACTAACCGGTGCCAACGACAGGCGGACATCTTTCAAAATTTCCGTATAAACACCACCAAGACCCACCATGATAATGGGCCCCATTACGGGGTCACGCTGTGTGCCAATAATAAAATCAACCCCGTCGCCAATCATTGGGCTGATCAGTAGGCCTTCTATTTTTGCATTGGGTTCTTTTTCACGAATCGTTTTAAGCATCAATTCTGCTGCTTCACGAACCGCCTTTCCACTCATCAAGTTCAGTGCCACGCCGCCTACTTCTGATTTATGAGCAATATCCGGCGAAACGATTTTCATCACGACAGGAAAGCCGATCTTAATGGCGCTGTCGCATGCCTCTTGCGCACCAGTGACCAGCTCTTCTTTTGGAATAGGAATGCCCGCTCGTTCTATTAGAGACTTTGCTTCAGCCTCACCTATTTTTTCAACCGGTAATACGATATCGCCAATATCGGGGATCTCACCGTCTTCTCGATCCGACTGGTTGAATGTCGTATTGAACTTTGCCAACGCCGATAAAGCCACCACCGCTCGCGATGGGTCTTCAAACACCATGATGCCAACGGATTCATATTTTTCTTTTACCTCCTCCGTTGTTTGACCGATGACTGCAAACGGTTTATTGCGCCCTTTTATGCCATCACTTAAGGCATTAAATAGTTTTTCGCCATGCGCTGGCGAGCTTAGCCACGAGGTAAAAAAAGCAACTAATAAGTCATAGTGTCCTTCATCAATCATGGCCATTAAATTCTCACTGACCAGTGAAAAATCATTTAATGCATTGCCTGTTATATCAACTGGGTTACGTGGCGAACAAAGAGGGTTACGTTCAATCAGCCGGTCTTGTGTGACTTGCGGCATTGCTGGCACGGGAATACCCTGCTCTTCGGCCGCATCAGCCATCAAAACACCCGCACCACCGGATACCGTTAGAATCCCTAACTGATCACCCTTGGCGCGTGGTGACACACTAAAAGCATAAAGAATATCGAACATTTGCTCAGTCGTTCGGGCGCGTTGGGCACCGTATTGATCAAGGAGTGCTTGGAAGCTGGCGTCAGATCCGGTCAATGAAGCGGTGTGCGACTGCACTGCTTCAGAGCCCACTTCGGAAACGCCTACTTTCATAATAACAACCGCCTTGCCGGCAGTTCGAGCCTTTTTCAGCGCTCGAATTAATATGTCCGGTTTTTTAACGCCTTCCATATAACAGCCGACCACATCAACCGTATCAGAATCGATCAAATACTCGAGACATTCTGCGACCGTTAAATCCGACTCATTACCCGTGGATATCCACTTTGAAACACCTAAGTGACGAGATTTAGCCATCGTCAACAAATGCGTGCCGTACGCACCTGACTGAGTAATCAAGCCAACTCTACCCGCTTTTGGAAAGCCGCCTTCGAGACCCGAGGTAAACGTAGGACAGTTGCCGATGTCGCCATTGTATAGGCCTAGGCAATTAGGCCCTAAAATACGCATACCATAGCGTTTAGCAATGTCATCCACTTGCTGCTGAAGTGCATCACCACTATGGCCAATCTCAGAAAAACCAGCTGAAAAAAGCGCGATCGCCTTCACGCCCTTTTCTCCACACGCCGTTAGCGCATCCGCCACCATCTTGGCTGAAATCGCCAAGATGGCTAAATCGACAGTCCCTGGAATAGATGCAATATCTGAATACGCTTTTAAACCCTGAACTTCATCTCTATTCGGGTTTACAGGGTAAATACGTCCTTTAAAACCAGCCTTTAGATAATAATCTATTGGACGGCCACCGATGCGTGCAGGGTTTGACGATGCACCAATAACGGCAACCGAGGCTGGTTCAAATAATGCCTTCAAACTCATAGCGCTACCGGTTACTTTGCAGCGCTTTCTTAAGCACTGACTTTATAGCTCACTTGAATGCTTAAACTTAAAGTTTTGATAACCGCTTGCGGCTTCTTCATTCAAGACGTTTGTATAGTTCCCAAGGCCCGCTAAATAAAACTGAACTGAACTCTCTCTGCCCGGAATATTAGTACCAAAAATCCATGACTCAGCCTTTGAAAATAAAGTCGCATCGGCAATTTCTTTACATGTATTTGTCCAATCATTTTCGGCATCATGAGTCGGCTCTGCCGTTACTTGGCCTTTATCTCGCATCTCTTTAATAAAATCTGAAATCCACTCAACTTGCACTTCAATACTTGGCGGGAGATTGGTGAACGGTCCGTTTGGCCCTAAAATCATGTGCATATTTGGGAAACCAGCACTCGACACACCTATGTAACTCGTTGGCGCATGCTCCCACTTGTCTTTCATCTGTACGCCGTCACGACCGCGAATATCAATCTTGGTATAGTTACCATCAACGGAATCAAAACCTGTTGCATACACAAGAACATCTAATTCATGCTCGCCATCTTCAGTCATAACCAGAGTCACACAATGGACGTTTTGCGTACAGGTCGTAAGGCTTTAATTTCTCTGCCGTCTCGGGATCGTCAACAATTTCATCAATTTTCTTACGAATAAACGTACACGCAGCTTCATTTGACCCTGCGTCAACGGCGATATCACTAAAGGTTTCAAACATAAAGCGGAATCCACCCCCACTGTTCCATGCCGCTTCAAAGACTTTGTCTGTTTCTGCTACTGGCAAGCCAGCAGCAGGCACAATACTTTCTTCAAAACCAAACGCGACCATTGAGCCTTTAATTTGTTTCCAACTAGCGTCGTAATTCGCTTTAATATCTTTAGAAAAATCTTCCGATATTGGTCCATTACCAATAGGCACCGTATATTGCGGAGACCGTTGGAACACCGTCAAATGACCCGCCGTTTTAGCCGTTTGAGTAATGAACTGAGTACCGGTTGAACCTGTTCCAATTACGCCCACACGCTTTCCTGAGAAGTTTACGCCTTCGTGTGGCCAGTTAGCGGTATGGAACTGTTGACCCTTGAACGTTTCTCGACCTTTAAAGTTGGGGACGTTTGTAGCCGATAACAGCCCTAAACCAGTGACAAGGTGTTGCGCAGTTACCTTATCGCCTTTATCCGTGCTTATCTCCCAAAGGTTTGTGCTTTCATTAAAAACAGCAGACGTTACTTTTGTATCAAATTGATAACTTTTACGAATTTCGTAGCGGTCAGCAAAATGATTAAGGTATTCTAAAATTTCAGTCTGATTCACATAGCGGTTCTTCCAAGTCCATTCTTGAAGAAGCTCTTTATCAAACGAGTAACAATAGTAAAAACTTTCCGTGTCTGACAAAATTCCCGGGTAGCGGTTTGAATACCACGTACCACCAACATCGCCATCCTTGTCATAACACTGCACGCTCATGCCTAACTCATTACGCAGTTTATGCGTCATGTACATTCCACCAAACCCTGCACCAATGACAACGGCATCAAAATCCGCAGATGAATTTTTTGTACCGCCATTTACTTTATTACTCATATGTTCTCTCCAAAAAAGCTGTTTCTATTATTAGTATTTATAAATTTGCGTACCATTCAGAGATTCTCTGAATTTCAGCATCCGCTTCTGGTGCTCTTCCAGCTAAAAACGGAAATACGTGTTGCATATCATCAACCACCGATAAGGTTGAATCTACCCCAGCATCGCTTGCCATTGAATGTAATCGACGCGAATCATCCACCAACGTTTCTACACTCCCAGCACATATATAGAGCGACGGATAACCGGTGAAATCAGCATACAGTGGGTTCGCTAATGAATCGTTGGCCTTACCTGCTTCGCCTAAAAACATACCAACCATTGCTTCAAGTACAGGGCGTTTAACCAGTGCATCTGTTGCTTCATTATGGTCTAGGCTTGCGCCACTCAATTCCATATCTAACCAAGGCGAAAAGGCGATGACACTTTTCGGTAAAGGTAAGCCCAGTTCACGGAATTTCATGACCGAAGAGATTGCTAAGTTGCCACCGGCTGAATCACCAATAGTCGTTATATTTTCCGGCTCAAAACCTCGACTTAGTAGCTCTTTATAAACGGCCGTCGCATCGTCAATTTGTGCTGGAAATGGATATTCTGGAGCAAGCCGGTAATCTAATACCAAAGCTATTGCTCCTAATGCTTTAGCCACATGACCCGCAAGTTTACGGTGGCTATCGGCGGAGCCAACCGCAAATCCCCCGCCGTGTGTATAAATGAGAATTTTAGAACTATCGCTGTCAACTGGTAACGCCCAAATTGCATTAATCCCAGCTATATTTTCATTTTTATAGCTGACGTTTTCTGGCTCCATCGTGGGCTTTCCCCACTCATCAAATAATGCGCGCATGTCGTCAAGCCCCATTTCTGGGTTTGCCGTCATACGATCCATCCAATTTTGATAAAGAGCCCGTAAATAATCTGATTCTTTTGACGCCATTCCTCTCTTCCTCTTTTATATAATGATTAAGTCATCACCGTTTAAGACTTACCCAGCCATGCTATTTCATACTGCATGGTCACCCGCTAAAGGTGATTGTGTTGTCTGTTTCCATAGCCAAAAAGCTCTGACACGCTCAACAAACAACGATGAACACCCAATTATAATGACAGTAATTTTCATTCCTCTAGAACTATAAGAAGGGAGTTTAGAACAATCTTGCTGTATTTTTATCCTCGCCTAGTAAGCCACCTTTCTAATTTTTTAGCCGGCGCAAAGCAGCGGGCGTTGTTCCAACAAAGCGACGAATAACTCGCGTTAAATGACTTTGATCGGCAAAGCCACATTCTGATGCAATGGCCTTAATCGGCAACGGCGTTGTTGAAAGGAGTGTTAGGGCTAGATCAACCCGTTTTTTTATCACGTACGCGTGAGGTGAACAGCCGAACTCTTTAGAAAATTTACGACTAAAATGAAAAACACTCAAATGCACCAATTCTGCTAATTCAGCCATTGAAATATTAAGGCCAATAGACTCTTCAATGAAATCACTAATCAGACGTTTTTGAGCGCCAGTAAAGCCGCCGTGTGATACTTCATTAAACACGACATTCGAGTAACGTCGTAAGATGTGAACACAGGCTTGATTTTTTAACGCGTCGACATACAGTTGAGTGCCAAACCCTCCCATCGCCAACTCTTTTTCGAGCTGCGATACCAGCATCGGCAAAACCTCATCTTCAGACCTAACGCAATCGGTCAATGCTATGTCAGCAATGTCACGATTAAAAACGTCGCCAGCAACAGACGCAAGCGAGGCATGAGATAAATAAAGGTGTGAAACATCTATCGGGCTATCCCATCTCCATTGTGACTCTTGCGCTCGTGTTAGCACAGAAACAACGCCCGGTTCAACTTGATGTTTTTCCCATACCTTACCGCTGCGTCGGCTCATACCAGAGCGCCGCCCCTTATACACGACAAACATATAATCACGCATAGTGGGAATAGCAACATCCAATTGAGGGTAGTGGTAACCACGCAGGGTCATGCCATCCCAAGCACGTACACTGCTATCAAAGGTTACCTTACCGGGAATCCAATGCTGGATTTTATCCGGCTCTACGAGTGTTTTAATGATTCACACCCCTCTTTATTTAATGTTTTGTCGGCTGCCATCACCCATGCTATAAAAGCTAATTATTTTCCTGCTATCTTTAAAAATGGCTCTGGCACTGGCGCTAATTTTCTAGTCTCGTAGTCCATAAAAACTATTCCAGTTTTCGCAACCGCCACGGTGTCCCCAGTTTGTTTATTGGTCATCTTATAAAAGAAGTCGCAACCTTTTGATGAAAAGTCACCCAGCGCTATTTCAACGACTAACACATCACCAAAATATGCTTCAGATCGATAATTAACAGCAATATCAGCCATGATAATGCCTTTCCCATCAACATCTAATTCAGACATTCCATTCGCTTTAAAAAACTGTGCTCTAGCCTCATGCAGTAGAGAAATAATACTATCGTGCGCTAAATGATCCGCAAAATTAAGGTCAGTAACACGAACAGAAAGCTCATGTTTAAATAATGTGTTGTCGGGGTACTGTATAGATATTCGCGCCATTTTAAATTTTTACCGAGTGTTAGTTAGATTATTAAAGTATATCACTGCAAAATACCAGTGTAACTCCCCAAATTTCAAAACGAAGGGTTGAAGTGTCGACCCTTACGGTTGATATTCAACAGCCTTTTAAATCATTTAAATGAACCTCTTTCTTGTCAAAGAGGTTCATTATCGTTAATCAATTATTTTTTTAAAACAGCTGCCTTATCAGTGGCAGCTGGTTCAATTACGTCTTATCAAAAAATCGTTCGAGTGCTTGTTGGTGCTCTGGTGCATGATGAAACATTGCTTGGTTGGCTGAACAAAGGTTAAGGTGATCTTCATACCCTAGAGAATCTGTTGACCTTAATAAACGCTTAGTCACTACCAATGTTTCGCGTGATTTTTCAGCAATACTCGCTGCAAGCTCCAACGCAGAACTCATAAGTTCATCATGCTCAACGAGCTTTAACAAAAGCCCCATTTCTAACGCTTCTTCCGCGCGTACCGTTCTACCCGTCAACACCAACTCTGCAGCTCTTTGTGCACCGACAGTTTTTCGTAACAACCAACACGCCCCATCGCCTGGAATAACGGCTAAATTTAAAAAGGACGAACAGAACGTTGATTTTTTAGAGCC
>MAAC01015501.1_pt1 | contig 11885 bp, 8 predicted proteins | sample 1115981 | NCBI WGS metagenome assembly MAAC01 (sample SAMN04961126, study PRJNA320927) | seawater metagenome | isolation source: sample BD02T64 sea water enriched with oil for 64 days | place: USA:Gulf of Mexico | collected 2013-07-27 | reverse complement strand
GGAATGCCAGACATGCAAAAGATGATGAAGATGATGATTTACTTCTCTCCTATTATGATGTTATTTTTCTTTAACAATTATGCAAGTAGTTTAAGTTTATACTACTTTGTTTCTAACTTGTTAACCATCATTATTATGTTAGTAATTAAAAACTACGTAATTGACGAGAAGAAAATTCACGCGCAGATTGAAGAAAACAAAAAACGTCCAGAGAAAAAGAAAAGTAAATTCAGAGAACGTATGGACAACGCTATGAAACAAGCACAAGAGCAACAAGCACAACAAAAAAAGAAGAAAAAATAGACGCTAAGCGTCCTTTAAATATTAAAACCCGAAGCAAATGCTTCGGGTTTTTTGTTTATTACTAATTCGTCATTCCGATGAAGTATGAAGAAGAGATTTCATTATCAAATATCCGTCATAGAATTTGCAATCGAGTGTCAAAAAATTGAAGAATTCGTAAAAAGAAAAGCTGTTTGAGCATAGCGAGTTCTTTTCTTTTAGAAATCGAAAACTATTTTGACCGATGAAAATTCAAGACTAGATTTTTTGGTTCTTTTTCAGCAATGGAAAAATGAACAGAAGCTTTAAATGTAAAATTCACGGATTATAAATCCTCGACATCTGCTTTTATGTTTCAATTAACAAAAGAAGAATGGAATATCTTGAAGTCGCAAAATGCGACCTCAAGTTGAGGAGGAAGAAGAACTTTACCATATCTATTCACTGAACACGGTGTGCTAATGCTTTCTAGCATTCTTAAAAGTGCTAGAGCCATTGAAGTAAACATTCAGATAATGAGGATATATACAAAAATGAGAGCGATGATAACTGACAATCTAAATTTAACTCTTGAGACTGAAGAAATAAAAAAACAGTTATCAAACCATAATAAAAATACTAAACTGGTATTTAACTACCTAGATGAGTTAATTGAAAAGAAAGATAATCCAAGACCTAAAATAGGCTATAAAAAATAGGCAAGTAGCACTTGCAAGCAGACTATAAAAAACCCCGAAGCAGATGCTTCGGGGTTTTTGTTTATTACTAATTCGTCATTCCGATGAAGTATGAAGAAGGGTTCTCATGGGAAAAAGTTTTCATTCCTCACACTTCACGCTGTCGAAATGACCACTAACAATGTTTTACATATACTGCATTATTCTGAGCTCATTTCAGAATCTCAAAACATTAGATCACTGCTTCTTGATGCACTTGAGCTTTATCTTTAATTGCCTTTGTAATATTAATTGCTTTCTCTTCTACAGGAATCGTAAAAGGTTTGTTTTTCAATTCTTCTAGGTTCAATTCATTTATATTCACGGTAAAAACCTGTGGAGAATTATACATTCTAATGGTATACGTTTTATTTGTTAAGTCAGAAACAGTAGCCCATTGCGTATAATCATGTACTTTTTTAACTAATGGATCTCTACTTGTTCCCTTCGGAATATCTACCGTATTTAGGATATGAAAAGCAAGTGTTGTGGCATCTTTTACACCAATCTCACTAGCAATTACACCGCTTGATGCCAAGGTGTTTTTTTCGTTTGGTGTCAAAGGTTTCACTGCAAAATCTTTTTGAGTAATTTGGGTAACAGGAAAAGAAAAATTGGTCATCATGGCTGCTCTAACAAAACGATCAACTGGTGTAGAACTTCCGGGAAGCCCTGCAAAACCTGTACCTTGCGCACCTGTATTACATTCAAAATTATTACCCACATTAGGGTTCAACGGATTCCCATTAGAGTCTTGCACATTAAAAGGCATAATGCCTATGTAATTGTTCTTTACATTTTCTTGTTGCCAAGCAATTACAGGATCATTAGTAAGCACTCCAATATCTGCGAGGTTACTTACAGTTAATGCTCCATCAACATATTCTAACACAATGCTATTTCCCAAGGCATCATGCACTGGAAAGTGAAACTTAAACGCATTTGGAACCTCTTTAAAAGGATTTACAACAATATACCCTCCGTTTGGGTTCTCATCTTCCAACTCTAAATTTGCTATTTTATCAACTGATAGTTTATTTATTACCTCTTGACAATTTTTACAATTTGATAAAATCCAATTGGTAAGATTCGGATAAAATATCACATTTCCTCCATTTAAAATTTCATCTTCATGTGCTGAATCTTCTTTACTATCTTCCTTTTTAAAAAAAGGCTGATACTCACTCACTCCCAACACCATTGTCCCTGTTGTCAATCCTTCTGTATTCATACCATTGGCAGCCATATTTTGCCCTAAAGCATTCATCCCTACAAAACCATATATCCCATGCCAATTGTATATGTTTTCAACCATATTATTTTCTAATTCATCTTTCACAATTATACAATCGTCTCCAATATTATCATTGCTATTTAAAAATTCAAAAAATGAATCTTCAGGGTTTTGGTTAAATTTATACTCTTTTGGTCGAAAGAACAACCTAGAATCCAAGTTTGGTCCTAATTCCATGGTGCGTCCTATTACAAAAACATCCGAATTATTTCTTGCTTTTGCTTTAATTGAAAAATCTGTACACATATATCTATTTTTTTTAAGGTGTATGCTACTGATAATAAATAGTATCTATAGCATGCCATTATACGTATAATGGACTTTTGTTGTGGAATCTAAATCGATTAGCTTCCTTAAATTTTGCGGTAAAAATTGTTGAATGCGTACATAACTATTTACTAGTTATCGGCACACAGATCTCCTTTATAATAGATCTTTGCAGAGCATTCTGTTGTATGGTGATCTGATTTTAATTCATAAGAAGTACGATCACATTTTAAATAGATATCTAAACTATTTAGGCTTGTATGAATATCGTTTTTAATTCTTGCGCTACCACCAGAGGTATTATAAATTGCTTGTACAGCAACATTGGCAGTCGTAGCCAATGCAGTACCAACAGGGCTTTCTGTACACACATCAATAGCATCTCCAATAGCATCATCTAAAGTTTTCATAACATCCCTTCCAAATTTTTGCCAAAAAGTAGGGTCTGTAACTAAATAATACATTGCAGGGTCGTGCATGTTACGCCAAGCAACTGCCCAATAGTTTTCATGCTTATCATCATATTCAACAGTAAATGTTAAGGGAGGCAAAACGTCATCCTTCATTTTAAATAAATTTGGTGTTGCTGGCACATCTTCAAACGTTCCATCTTCTTGCCAATGGATTACTGCCAATTCAACTATTGGAAATTGGGCTTGATTTTGTACGGTAATTGTTGCGGTTTGTGTACTCATTTCTCTTTGCTTTTAAGTGTTAATTCTTGTGTCCAATCAGAATAAACCATGAACAATCACAAAAACTTCGCACTACAGAAAAACTTAACAAACCAACGTCAAGCACATGTATTGGGGGTTTACATTGTTCAACACCTATGAAACTCATTTCAACCCTACTGACTTAGAATTAAAATTGAGCTTTCATAGAACCAATTGAATAACTCAAAGTAAAGTGAAGGGAAAGGAACTTTTTAGCGTAAAAACCACCTATTTAAAAAATTGGTATTTATACGGTGTAGACAAGTATGTTTACTCTCAAAATAAAGAAACCCAAAGCCATGGCTTTGGGTTTCTTTTAATGCTATGTATCAAATCCTCAAATTAAAAACAAGAGGTTACCAGCAATGCTCTTTATTTCGAAAATATATTTACGAAAGTGGGTAGAAATAATGAAATGTAGTAGCCTTTACTTTACTACAATCACGGATTAAAAATCCGCGACATCGGGGATATCTAGTGCTATTCTCCATCAACAATTTCCCATTCTTTTGATTTGAGATTTCTTTCGAAGGAAAAACCAAATGGAGCTAATAAATTAACTTTTATGCTATCATCTATTTGCACTAAATAGTCTGAAGATACAAGTTTAAAATTATTAGGATTGTCTAAATACGCCTCGTCTTCATTCCCAGAAAAAACTCTCCAACCACTATCACCTTCCCTTTCAGGTTCTTCTCTATACATCCAACACGGAAGGTCTTTCTCAATAATAATTTTATTACTTAAATAAATTGCACCTATATTTAATTCAGACATATCATCGTAATATTAAGCAACGCTCTTCGCTTTGTAACGTCCATAAAACAGAATGTATCCATAACACAAAATAGTTAAGATAAAGGCAGTTTTAAAACCAACGCTGTCTATTAGAGAACCAAAGAAAAACGGAATTACCGCACCACCCACAATTGCCATACATAGCAAGCCAGAAGCCTGTGCTTTTAAATCTCCCAATCCTTCTAAACTCAAGGTAAAAATTGTTGGGAACATGATAGAGTTGAACAAACCAACTGCTAAAATAGACCACATAGAAACCAAGCCAGTAGTGTTTATAGAAATTAGAATCATTGCAATTGCCAACAAGGCAAAAATACTTAAGACTTTACCTGGTGCTAAAATTTTGGTTAAATAGGCACCTACAAAACGGCCAATCATTGCGCCACCCCAATAAAAGATCACAAAAATACCCAATAAAGATTTTGGGTCAGAATCTGTAAACGTTTTATTAAATGTACTTGCAATACCGTTTGCAATGCTCATCATGGTTTCGTTTCCTGCAACTATCGGTGCTAAACCAGAGTCGAAAAAATAGTTTACTAAGAAACTACCCACAGCAACCTCTGCACCTACATAGACAAAGATTCCCAATGCGCCCATGAGCATCATTTTATTTTTCAATAATTTAAAGTAGCCTCCTTTTGGGCTTTCTTCTATTAGTTTTGGTAATTTTATAAAAAAGAATACTAGTGCCAAGGCCATAATAAAACCAGCTATTAGTAAAAATGGTGTTTGTACCGTCGCTGCTTCAGCAATAAAATAATCGCTTTTTTCTGTTTCTGTTAAGGCAGTAATCTCTTCAGAAGATTTCACAGAATCACTTAGTAAAAACAAGGCGCCAACAACGGGTGCAATGGTAGTTCCTAAGGAATTAAATGCCTGTGATAAGTTCAATCTACTAGAAGCGCCATCTTCACTACCTAACAAAGCCACAAACGGATTTGCTGCTACTTGTAAAATGGTGATTCCACCAGCCAATGTAAAATACCCAATTAAAAATACGGAAAACATTCTATGCTCTGCCGCTGGATAAAACAACAAACAGCCAAGCGCCATGGTTACCAATCCTAATACAATTCCTTTTTTGTAGCCAATTTTAGACAAGAGATATCCGGCAGGTAATGAGAATACAAAGAATGCTACAAAAAATGCGAATTGCACCAATACTGTTTTTGCGTACGACATTTCAAAAACATCTTTCAATCTCGGAATTAAAGAATCTACCAACACGGTAATAAATCCCCAAAGGAAAAATAAAACGGTTAAAAAGATAAAGGCACTTTTGTAAGATTTGTTGGTTGAGGTACTCATTAATTGGTTGCTTTTTTGTTAATATTTTTCACTTTAAATTTTACTACGCTAAACTTTGCCACTTTGAGTCTTTGCAACTCTGCTTTTCTACACCTTTTTTACCCTTTCTTGATATATGATCCAGATTCGACATAGGTTTGTTTTCCTTCTTGGTATTTGCTAATTCCAAAACCACCATGAATACAGTAACATCCAGACTCTCCTTTTTTATTGACAGCCACATAACCTACTTGGAAATTGTTGTAATTTGGATTTGACTCTACAATTCTTTTTACACCTTCTTCACAAGCTTCCTGTGGGGTTCTTCCTTGGCGCATTAATTCAACAATTAAATAAGATCCAACGGTTTTTAACACCTCTTCTCCCATTCCTGTTGCAGTAGCTCCTCCAACCGTATTGTCTATAAATAACCCTGAACCAATTATTGCAGAATCTCCTACTCTACCTGCCATTTTATAAGCCATTCCGCTTGTAGTACAACCTCCAGAAATATCTCCATTTTTATCAATGGCCAACATGCCAATAGTATCGTGGTTTTCTATATTAATAATCGGTTTGTATTCCGATGTTACTTTCCATTTTTCCCACGCTTTTTTAGAAGATTCAGTTAATAAATTTTCTCTTTTAAAGCCTTGCTCAACTGCAAACTGCTCAGCTCCTTTACCAGCAAACAATACATGCGGAGTTTCTTCCATCACTTTACGAGCTACAGAAATTGGATGCGCAATATTTTCCATACAAACCACAGCTCCATAACCACCCTCTTTGTTCATTATACACGCATCTAGCGTTACGTTTCCATCTCTATCTGGTGCTCCACCATTTCCAACAGTTGTGTTTTTTAAATCAGCTTCTTCTACTCTACATCCTGCTATAATAGCATCGATAGATTCTCCTCCATTTTCCAAAACTTCCCAAGCTGCTTTTGTAGCATTATGAAAACGCCAAGTTGCCACCACAACGGGGACAACCGTATTACCAGTTACCATTGCTTTTTGGTCTTTTTTATCTTCTGTTGCACAAGACGCAAGCGTTGGTGCCACAGCCAAACCTAAACCGGTTAAGGAAGCGCTTTTTAAAAAATTTCTTCTTTTCATTGGATGGGATACTGTATTTATATAAGTGAATTGGAAAACTACGAAAATTATTTGTAGAATGCCATAGATTCCCTATCCAATTGCAAGAAACTATTGGGGATTATCATCTGAAAAGTAAACGGGAAACAGTTTTCTTATTTTTTCTGTAAATACATGAGTTTCTGCAACTCATTTGTGTAAAATAAAGTTTCTTCCTGCTGGTATTTTTTCGACAACACTATGGATTTTTTAAGGTATCGAATTGCTTCTTTTAATTGTTTGTCTTGCTGATACGCTTGAGACAGTCGAAAATACAATTTGTCTGAATTAGGATAATACACCAACCCTTGCTTAATAAAGTCTTTTGCTGCAGCTATTTTCTTATTCCTTAACAATATTCGAGCTGCATGATACAAATTTGAAATCGTATTAAATCCACTCTCTAATGGATAGATTTGAAAATCATATTTAGATGACAATTGTGCATAATAGGTTTTTAATGCCAATGCTGGATTCTTTGAATTTATAATACTCCAGTAATCCAACAACCACTCATCTCTTGGATATATTGTTTTAAAAGCATTGGTTAAGGCAGGAATTACGACACCATATCCAGATTCATTTTTGTGACGTTCAGAAACAACCTTAGTACTTCCTTGCCTTTTTTCTTGTACTCTTTGTAAAAACTGCTGTTGCCCCAATAATCTAGCTTTTTCTCTTTTAGGATCACTTTGTGCGCCTGCACCAAGATATAATACCGCATTGTTATGTTTATCTAAGGAAGCAATCAATTCATTTCCGATGGTTTTATTGGGAGCTAAAAATGAAGTAATACCCCCATTCATTGCTACAAAAGCTTGAAAGAATTTAGAACCAGAGAAAAAAGCCTGATACACAGTTCCTGATGTAGGAGAAAGTCCAATTAGTGTACGATGTTTCTCTAATCGATATTTTTTTGCGAGCATTGGAAACAATTCCTTTTCAAAAAAACGAAGGTATTTCTTAGGATCTCCGCCTCCGTGGTAATAGACATTTCCATTGGCGCCTTTTACTTTCAAAGCCAAATCAAATCGTTTTTCATTACTCATATTTGGCAAACCAATTACAATACTCTCGGGCATATAATTTCTCGCTGCCCATAAAGTAGTCATGGACCTTGTTACATCAAAAAGAAATTCGCCATCTAAAACAAATATCACAGGATATGATTGTGCATTTTTATGATAGTTAGGAGGTAATGAAATATACAAGTCTCGAGATTCTTTTAAAATATTCGATTCGAACTGCAATTTATGAACTATTGTTTTCTCACCTGCAGAAACAATTTCTATAGAATGTTGTTGGTTTTGTGCCTGTATTAAGTTTACAGAAAATGCAATAATAATTACTAAGAAATATTTCATATCTAAGGGAAGCTATTTGATCTAGCCAAAACTAAGAAACAAAAACATAGTTAACTGTTATAGAAACTTTAAAAAAATGCCAAAAAAAAAGCATTGGTCAAATGACCAATGCTTCAAGCATCAATATGTCTCGGGGGAAACATAATAGTTCGCTAATACTTTAAATTATTGCGCAGGAGTTGCACTCATTTCAAACACAAAAGTTCCTCCATTCATAATTTCGCTATGCAATATATAATTTCTCTCAATAGTTTTTCCATTGATTTTTAATGATTTAACATAAACGTTTTTCATGCTTTGGTTTATCGTTTTAATTTCAAGGGTATTTCCATTTTCTAAATTTAGAATTGCATTTTTTACATTTGGACTTCCCAATGCATATCTGTCAGAACCTGGTGTAACCGGATAAAACCCTAAGCTACTAAAGATATACCATGCACTCATTTGGCCCGCATCATCATTTCCACACAAACCATCTACTCCAGTTCCGTACATAGTGTCCATAATCATTCTAACACGTGCTTGTGTTTTATATTCCTTACCTGTCCAATTATATAAATACGGAATGTGATGTCCTGGTTCATTTCCATGCACATAATTTCCGATGATTCCATCTCTGGTAATATCTTCGTGTTTAGCAATGTATTTATCATCCAATTCCATGGTAAACAATGAATCTAAATGCTGAGAAAAGCGTTCTTTCCCACCCATCATTTTTACCATTTTTTCCAATTGATGTGGCACATACAAACCATAATTCCAAGCGTTTCCTTCAATAAATCCTTGTCCATGCGTATCTAAAGCATCAAAGTTTTTTCTAAATTTTCCGTTTGATAACTTCGGACTCATATATCCATTTACAGGATTGAATACATTGTTGTAATATTCTGAACGTTCTAAAAATGTTTGTTCTGCTTTTGTATCACCAACACTTTTTGCAATTTGTGCAATGGTCCAATCATCATAGGCCAATTCTAAGGTTTTAGAAACCGAAGAATGACTTTTATCATCTGGTACATATTGATACTTGATATAATCTCCCAACCCATCAAAATAAGAAACATTGGCTGTTTCTACAGATGCTTTTAAGGCTTGCTTTTGATCAAAGTCTCCTACATTTTTTACCACAGCATCTGCAATTACAGAGGTAGCATGATACCCAATCATACACCAGTTTTCGTTGGCATAATGAGACCAAATTGGCAACATATTATGTACACTTTCTTCTTGATGCGCCAACATAGATTTAATCATGTCGTTATTACGCTCTTGCTGAATCACATTAAACAATGGATGTAACGCTCTATAGGTATCCCACAAAGAGAAAATGGTGTAGTTAGTAAATCCTTTAGATTCGTGAATGTTTTGATCTAATCCTCTGTACTTTCCATCTACGTCTTCATATATAATTGGACTTAGCATGGTGTGGTACAAGGCTGTGTAAAAGGTTTCTTTCTGAGATTCTTCAATCGTTTCTACTTCTATTTTAGATAGCTCATTACTCCATTTTTGTTGTGTTTCTTTTTTGGTTTTTTCAAAATCCCAATGTGGCACTTCCGCTTCTAAATTCCTCATCGCGCCAACAGAACTTACTGGAGATAATGCAAACTTCATCTGAATTTTCTCTCCTGCTTCTGTATCAAAATTAAAATACGCTCTGATATCTTTACCAGCCATTTCTGGGAAGTTTTCCTTCTCATTAAAACGTCCATAAAATCCAGTATAGGTTTGTTTGTCGTATTTCTGATGTCCATAGCTTTTAAATGCTTTTGAAAACTTGATGGCAAAAAACACTTTCTTTGTTCTTGCCCAACCTTTGGTTTGTCTGTAACCAGTCACTGTAGAATCGTTCTCAACACGCAAAAACGTCCACACATTTTTATTATCGTGATGATACACATTGTATACCAAGTCTAAGAGAATGTGTGCATCTGAAGATTTCGGAAAGGTGTACTGATGAAACCCTACTCTTTCCGTTGCTGTTAACTCTGCTTTAATATTGTAATCTTCTAAGTCAACTTTGTAATACCCTGCTTTAGCAGTTTCATTTTCATGAGAAAACTTCGAATAGAACCCTTTTTTTCCTTCCTTGGTTTCAATTGGATCTAAGACTAGCTTACCAACTGTTGGCATTACCAATAAATCTCCTAAATCTGAATGCCCTGTTCCGCTTAAATTGGTATGTGCGAAACCTACTATTGTAGTATCTCTATATTGATACCCTGCACAATACTCATAGGTTTTAGAATTATAACGCCCTTCTTTGAACATTACTTCAAAATTAGTTTGCGGACTCAATTGCACCATTCCAAAAGGAGCTGTTGCACCAGGATAGACATGTCCCATTTTACTGGTACCAATCATTGGATTTACATATTGTACAAAGTCTTTATTGGTTGTTCTTTTTTTTGAGGGTTCTGAATCAGAATTACAGCCTACAAAAATGACGGTAATGATTGCCAGTGTTAGTTTTTTAAGCATTGTTTCTTTTAGTTGTTGTTGTTGTTGTTGTTGTTGTTGTTGTTATTGTTGTTGTTTATTTTTCTATACAATTTTTATTCAATCCGTTTCAAAAAATCACTCGCAATGACGTTCTTTTATTTAATTTCAATTTCATCTGCAAACAACCAAGATCTCCCATCGTGTTTGTATCCTAAATGCCAGGTTGGTAATACGCCTAATTTCTTCGCTACTATTTTTACATAACGAGCTTTCTTTCCTTTCAAATTGAAAGACACATTTTTCATGCTTACATGTTCTGCTGGTTTTGTAGCATTTACTTTTTGCGATGACACTTTCGTGAAATTCTTATTATCATTACTTATATAACAGCTCACATTGGTTGGTAGAAAAATCCAAGAACGTTGGTCTTCTAAAAAACTAATGTTTGATGAATTCAATGTTTTTACTTTTCCTAAATCTACAGTTGCTACTAAATCTACATCAGAATAGCCTTGCCAAGTTCCAGTTCTAAAATCTTCAGCTCCTACAATTCCATCAATTAGTGCATTTGGTCCACCTCCATTGTATTGGTTTGCATATTGATTTTTAAGTGTCACTGTTAAGTTTGGATCAATCTTAAAAAATGCTGTTGTAATGGTCGCACTTTTTTGATCGCCGCGTTGTGCATACATTTGTAAGGTGCTTTTTTCTGATACTGTAAATGGTTCTGTGTATTCTTTAAAAGTACCGTCTAAGGCATACATAATTTTTTTATCTGCATCTACAGAACCTAAAGTAACTTCTGTACTTCCTTTAAATGCAATGTCTCCACTTGCAATAAATGGTGCTGATACAATAATGTGCTCTTTTATTTCTGTAACCGGAATGTTTTCGTTTGCTGTTCCCCAGTCAGATGGTTTGTCTGTCATTTCAAATTCTAAACTTCCTCCGTTTACAATATCGGCATGTTTTAAATAGGAGAATGCATGGGCTGCTCCATTTAGTTTTACAGATTTAATGTATTTATTTACATCCGAAACACCTTTTGCAGTGATGGTAAACACCTTGCCATTTTCTAAATTGATAGATGCTTTATTAAATAAAGGCGCTCCAATAATATATTCGTTAGACCCAGGAGTTACAGAATAGAAGCCCATAGAACTTAAAATATACCAAGCACTCATTTGTCCACAATCTTCGTTCCCAGAGATTCCGTCTGGTTCGTTGGTGTATAGTTCAGTTAATATCTGTCTAATTTTCTCTTGTGTCTTATACGGCTTGTTAACGAAGTTATACAAGTACGCCATATGATGACTAGGTTCGTTTCCGTGTGCATACTGACCAATCAATCCTGTAATATCTACTTGATGACGACCAGAAGTTTTATCTTCTGCAACAAACAACTTGTCTAATTGTCCTTCTAATTTGTCTTTCCCTCCTAATAAGTTAATGAATCCAGATACATCTTGTGGCACATAAAAACTGTATTGCCAAGAGTTTGCTTCTGTATAATTAAAGTTTACTTCGTACGGATCAAAAGGTGCAAACCAGGTATTTCTAAAACGACCTCTCATAAACTG